>ERZ777305.1741-NODE-1741-length-22739-cov-6.279139_pt1 | contig 22739 bp, 32 predicted proteins | sample MGYA00374965_ERZ777305 | MGnify/ENA primary metagenome ERZ777305 (study PRJEB29328, sample SAMD00013331) | mouse gut metagenome | study: EMG produced TPA metagenomics assembly of the Metagenome analysis of fecal microbiota from mouse which was promoted... | reverse complement strand
AACTTCCCACTCGTTAATGTTCATCTCTTTACGGATTGATTACCGAAGGTTAATGGAGACCTTCTTTAATGCTCATCTCTTTATGGATTGACTACCAAAGGTTAATGGAGACCTTCACTTTAAATTCAACCGAACTTCTTACTTATATTATACTCATTTTCTGATAAATATCTACTGGCATTTTATACAAAAACCAGACAAAATCCCCAAAACGCATATGTTCTGGGGATTGAAATCCATAATCGATATTCCGCTTGCCTTTCTCAAAAGAAAATTCCAGAAAATTATCTCTTGGAGAACTGCGGCGCGCGTCTTGCGGCTTTGAGACCGTATTTCTTTCTTTCTTTCATACGAGGGTCTCTTGTTAAATAACCCGCTTTTTTCAGCGTCGGTCTGTAATCTGCATCCGCCTGAAGCAGCGCTCTTGCCATACCATGTCTGATAGCGCCTGCCTGACCTGTGTAACCGCCGCCCTTTACGGTAATGATTGCATCAAATTTATCAACCGTATCGGTAGCAGCCAAAGGCTGACGAACGATAACTTTCAATGTCTCAAGTCCAAAATAGTCATCGATATTTCTTTTGTTGATGGTGATATCACCTTTACCCGGTACTAAATATACTCTGGCAATTGATTTTTTTCTTCTGCCAGTTCCATAATATTTTGCTGCTGTTGTTTTCGCTGACTTAGCCATTTTAATTTTCTCCTTTCAGTCCCTTGAATTAAAATGTTAATACTTCTGGTTTCTGAGCTGCGTGTTTATGCTCAGGTCCTGCATACACATGAAGTTTCGTGTACATTTGTCTTCCTAAAGGTCCTTTCGGAAGCATGCCTTTTACAGCAAACTCAACAACTCTTTCCGGATGTTTATTCAGCATCTCTTTTAAAGTAGTCTCTTTCATACCGCCTACATAATCAGAATGACGATAATAAATCTTCTGGTCTAATTTCTTTCCTGTTACTTTCACTTTCTCCGCGTTCACAACGATAACATAATCGCCTGTATCGATATGCGGTGTGAAAATCGGCTTATTTTTACCTCTTAATACTTTAGCAACCTCAGATGCCAAACGTCCAAGTGTCATATCCGCAGCATCAACTACATACCATTTTCTGTCGATTGTAGCTGGACTAGCCATAAAAGTCTTCATTGTATTCCCTCCATGATAATCAATTCTTTCTTTTGATTGTCTCCTTTGACGTTCTTCCAATCTTTCCGCGCAGATGTCCGGCCACGCAAAAAAATCTCCAAACAATCCTTCTGGTACATCTATTCAAAATGCCTTACCGGGGCTGTGGCAGGGCATTTTTAAACATTGTCACAGTTAAATATTATATTATACGCGTCCACGCGTGTCAACTGATTTTTTGCAAATATTTGGCTTATTGTCAGCCTTATTGTTGGCTTATGGTCCGCATAAAGTCCGCTTCTCAGAGAAACTCATATTTCACCAGCGTAAGTCCACACGCCGGCGCGGTAGGACCCGCCGCGCTCCGGTCTTTTGCCGCCAGGATTCGTTCCATATCTTCTGGTTCCAGATTTCCCCGTCCGACCTCCATCAGCGTGCCGGCCATAATTCTTACCATATTATAGAGAAAACCTCTTCCTGCTACCCGGATGGTAATCACATTTCCGGTCTTGTCCACTTCTGCCTGCTCAATCTGACGAACGGTATTTTCAGCCTGCGTATCCACGCTGCAAAAGCTTTTGAAGTCGTGCGTCCCGACAAAATATCCGGCCGCTTCCCGCATACGGTCCACGTCAAAGCGAATATAGGAAAAGTGTGCATAGAGCCTCTCCGCCGGCATCGGAAATTCCGCGTTATAAATTCGGTATTCATAGGTTTTCCGGCTGTCGCAATGTCTCGGATGAAATGTAATATCCACTTCTTTTGAACCCTGAATTTTGATATCCGCCGGAAGTCTTGCATTAAGCGCATAAGCCAGTTTCTCCGCCGGAATACTGGTATTGGTATCAAAAACGGCGACATTACAGAGCGCATGGACGCCGGAATCCGTTCTGCTCGCGCCGATTACTTCGATTTCTTCCTGTAAAAGTCCGGAAAGACAGCGGTTCAGCACGCTTTCAATCGTCTCTCCGTTCGGCTGTCGCTGCCATCCGTGGTAGTTCGTTCCGTCATAAGCCACCGTCAGCATGACTCTTTTCATTTTTGCCTCCATGAATCAGGCGAACATGCCTGCATGTTCATTTGACCCTCAAATCAAGTGTGAAATTCTTCACACGGCAGAATGTCCATATGGCCATTCTGCATGAATTGTTTGTGCCGCTGCAGGCGGCATGTCTGGAAGGTTGAAAGATTTTCTCTCAAAAAGGTAAGTGAATGAAGATATTTGCACCGATGCAGACCGCCAGATAGCAGGCAAGCGTCAAATAAGCAATGCAGTCTCTTCTTTTATATTGCAGGGGTTTCATCTTCGTTCTGTTTTCTCCGCCGCGATAGCATCTTGCTTCCATCGCCATCGCAAGGTCGTTTGCCCTTCTGAATGCCGAAATAAAAAGCGGCACAAGCAGCGGCACAAGGCTTTTGGCTTTCTTTATCAGGTTTCCGCTCTCAAAGTCCGCTCCTCTCGCAATCTGGGCTTTCATAATTTTATCCGTCTCTTCTAACAAAACAGGAATGAAACGAAGGGCAATGGACATCATCATTGCCACCTCATGAACCGGCACTTTCAGGATTTTCAGCGGCCCCATAAGTTTTTCCATCCCGTCCGTCAGGTTATTGGGGGTCGTCGTCAGCGTCATCACCGAAGAGCCGATAATCAGAAAGGTCAGTCTGATTGCCATGAAAACAGCGGTCCGCAGACCTTCTTTCGTGATTGTCAGTTTCCAGACCGAAACAAGCGCCTCCCCCGGCGTCAGAAAGAGATTAAAGACAACCGTGAGCAGCAGCAGAAAAACAATTGCCCGCATGCCCTTTACCATAAAACGGAACGGCACTTTCGACAACTTAATGGCACATGCCAGAAAAACCGCCGCTATCATATACCCCGCCATGTTCTGAACCAGAAAAAGAGAGATAATAAAGATGATTGTCGCTATCAGTTTTACCCGCGGGTCCAGTTTATGAATGACGGAATCCGCCTGATAATACTGGCCTAATGTAATATCGCGTAACATATTTCTCTTTGCTCCTATCCGTTTACTTCAAAATCTGCAGAATTTCATCCCGCGCCTCGGAAATCGTTGTGACATCCGTATGAACCGGTATGCCCTTTTCACGAAGCGCCTGCATGATATAGGTAACCTGGGGCGCGGCCAGTCCGACCTGTTCCAGTTCCTTATAATGCCGGAACACTTCCTTCGGTACATCATCATAAAGCACGCTTCCCTTATTCATAACAATAATGCGCTCAACATATTTAGCAACATCCTCCATGCTGTGAGACACGAGAATGACCGTAATGCCCATTTCCTGATGCAGACCGGCTATCTGGTCCAGTATTTCATCTCTCCCCTTGGGGTCGAGTCCTGCCGTCGGTTCGTCCAGAATCAGAATGTCGGGCTTCATTGCCAGAACGCCTGCGATTGCGACGCGACGTTTCTGCCCGCCGGATAAGTCGAAAGGCGACTGGTAAAAAAATTCATCTTCCAGACCGACCTGTTTTAAAGCCGCGTAAGCGCGCAGCTCCACCTCTTTCTTGGGCAGTCCGAGATTTTTCGGACCAAAACAGACATCGCTGAATACATCAATTTCAAAAAGCTGATGCTCCGGGTACTGAAAGACGAGGCCCACCTTGCTCCGGAGCTTCTTTTTATCATAATCCGAATCATGGATATCTTCACCGTTAAAATAAATGGCGCCGCCGGTCGGCTTTATCAGGCCGTTCAGATGCTGTACAAGCGTTGACTTACCCGAACCGGTATGGCCAATCAGGCCGATAAACTGCCCGTCCGGTATGACGAGGTTCACATCCCTTAAAGCATGTACTGCCAGTTCCGTATCCCCGCCGTATACATAATTTACATGGTCCAAAATCAAAGGCATTTTTCCACGTCCTTCTTATAAACTCTCCCCAAATGTCCGACTAATTCTTCCGTTGTCAGAATCCCATCCGGGATGTCCAGTCCTTTTTTCTGCAGTTCATGAGCAAGCAGCGTTACCTGCGGCACATCCAGACGCAGCTCCTGTAATTTTTCCACATTGGAAAAAATTTCCCGCGGTGTGCCCTGCATGGCAATTTTTCCCTGGTCCATCACAAAAACCTTATCCGCATGAATAATTTCTTCCATATAATGCGTAATCAGAACAACCGTAATTCCTTCCGCCATATTCAACGCCCGCACCGCGCGCACCACTTCCTTACGCCCGTTCGGGTCCAGCATCGCCGTCGGCTCATCCAGAATAATACATTTGGGGTGCATGGCGATGACGCCTGCAATCGATACGCGCTGCTTCTGCCCGCCGGAAAGTTTGTTCGGAGAATGTTTCCGGTACTCATACATCCCAACGGCTTTCAGACTTTCTTCCACTCTTGCCCATATTTCTTCCGTCGGAACGCCCATATTCTCCGGCCCAAAACCCACATCTTCTTCGACCACCTGGCCGATAATCTGGTTGTCCGGATTCTGAAACACCATGCCCGCGCTCTGCCGCACGTCCCACAGATTCTTCTCCTGTGACGTATCCATGCCGTCCACCCAGACCGTGCCTTCCGTCGGATAAAGTATCGCATTGATATGTTTTGCCAACGTGGACTTTCCTGAGCCGTTATGCCCCAGAATCGCAACAAAATCTCCCTGCCTGACATCTATATCCACTTCGTCAACGGCACGGGTAATTCCTTCCACATTGCCTTCTTCATCGCGTCTGATATATTCAAATACTAATTTTTCCGTCTTAATGATTCCCATTTGTTATCCCATTCCTCAAATCAGTTTACAATCGGGGCCGACACCTATTGTACTAAATAATATGATAATTTACAAGCCATTTCCGCAACAAAAACGGAATGGGTCTACTCGATTTCCAGACAGGAAAAATTATAATCGGAACTGTATATATAAAATCTGCCGATTTGTGTTTCGAGCTGCACATCCTTCTCATGAAGCGCCAGAAATCCCTCAAAATTTTCCATTTCCGCTTCCGGAATAATATAAGCCGTCCTTGTTTCATAAGGAATTGCCGGCGCATACCAGTCCATACTGCTCACCCATTTGCAGGCATCCATATTTTCCACGGTCGCAACCGCCGCTACTCTTACCTTTCCATTGGCCAGAACCGTCATCATATTGGCATTTTCAAATGTCGAATAGGAAATTGGAAAATTATTTTCTTCCAGAAAACGAACCACCTCGTAGGATTCGCTCTGCGGCGGTTCCTCCGTTTTCAGCACGGGAACATAAATATGAAGCAGACGCTCTATTGCCAGTATTGTAATAATGATGCCGACGCCCAGACGCAATCCATACTGCAGTCTTTTGCCCTGTTTGATTCTCCTGCAAAACAGAATTGTCACGAATGCCATCGCATAGGTGAACAGAAAACAGTATCTTTTCGTGCTTTCTACGGTCGTAAAGGCCACAATCAATGCCGATACAACCGGAGAACTGAGCAAAATAAGCCCCCCCCACTCCTCTGTTTTGAGCGTTTCTTTTCTGCACATCCGATACAAAACATCAACAAGCCAGAAGATTGTGGTCAGGAAAAGCAGCAGCGTGCATATCCGTACAAGCACAGGCTGTGCATCATCGAATCCTATCGCTCTTACCATATCCGGAAGGACTACGGACCATAACTTGTGGAATCCGTTCCTGATATTTCTGGATAATTCCTGCCCGACAGAACGGGGAAAAAGCATGCCGAGGAAGCTGATAACCAATAACACCACTGTCCACAGACTGATGATGACCTCGCTCTTATCTTTCTTTTGTCCACAATACATACGATACAGGTTATAAATAACCATCATGCCGAACAACGGCCCGTATATCACAAGAACGCCCCTTGCTCCCTGCATTCCAAGAAGAAGCGCAAACAAAACGCCGGCTGCCATCTTTACCCATTTAAGGGACTTATCACGAAGCCCAACCAGATACACACCCAACGTAAAAAATAAGGCAATCACATGTACCGCATAATATGCGGCGAACAGATAAGACAACTCCAGAAGAATATAGTCCGCCGGAAGCATCAGGCATAAAAAAGCAAATAACAGCCGCTCTCTTTTCTGAAAGTGAAGCAGCCTGCCAAAATAAAGCACACTTAGCAGAATCAGCGCCGTCATGACACAGCATGCCATTCCTTCGGATAATACCATGTTCCGGGTCAGCCCATAAAAAAGAGCCGCCAGGTTCGGTGTACAGATAATCTGTGTTTCCGTCGCAATATACCATCTGTCCGGGATAATCTGTTTGGTGTCCCAGACCAGTTTTGCATAAATGGCGTCCGCCGCCGTATCTGAATTCATACGAAAGTTAAAATGAAAAATATTCGTAATGACAATCATCAGCAAAAATACTGCTATCCCTATCGTCAACAGTATCGTCATCCATTTTTCTCTCTTTGCCGCAGCTTCCACTTCTATGCCCATCTATGCACATGCCCTTTCCATAATCAATGAGTTCATTCCCGCCGGATACAGACTTTCACAGACCAGACGGTCCTTCCTCTAACGTAATGCAAATTTTCTGTCATTTTACCAGTTTTGAGATTTATTGTCAATTCTGACGCCGTACTTTGGCGTCTTATGCACCGTTGCGAGCGACAGTGCAGCAAAAACGCACAAGACAACCGGCATTTATTATTTATGTACTTTGTGGTACACTATATCATGAATACTTTACCGGAAAGGACTCCTTAGCATGAAAAACTCACAAATTAAAAAGCAATTTACCGACCAGCTTCTGAAACCGCTTCTTTTTCTGGGCGTCCTGATTATCGTATGCAGCTTTCTTGCACGCACTTTTGCCAATTCCGAATCAATTGTCGATTATGTCAATAAGAACAAGGCTGCCGCCGCAGAAGAAAAAATCCCCGAAACCGGAACTGCCATGGAAATAGCATTTGCCAAAATTCAAAAACTTCAGGAAGATGCCACGGCATACAAAGAAGAAAACGCTCATATAGATGTTAGCAAAGAAGAAACCGATGGAGAAAACAATACTATGACACAAAATCATCCTGCCGGGCGAACGGTCTTTGCGGACGGATTCTATTATGAACCGCTGAATGAGGAAATCAAAGCAAGGATTACCGGCATTTCCTATCCGGTCGCCGCATCGGAGGCATTATCTTCCGCTGTACCCGTCTCCAATATACTGGAAGACGGTACGGTTCCCGCCGTTTCTTATGACGACCTGCGATATCTTTCCGTGCGTTATTATGATTTTAACGGAGAAGTACAGACCGGTGAACTCATATGCAATCAAGGCATTGCAGATGACCTGATGGAGATTTTTCACGAATTATATCTGAACGAATATCAGATTGAAAAAATCAGGCTGGTAGACGAATATCAGGCCGATGATACGGCCTCAATAACCGACAATAACACTTCCTGTTTTAATTACCGCGTCGTGGACGGAACAACCAGCCTGTCCAAACACGCGCTCGGATGCGCGATTGACATTAACCCCTTTTATAATCCATATGTCGTCTTTAACAAAGACGGAAGCGGTCAGACCTATATTTCCCCGCCGGGCAGCGAGGTCTATGTTGACCGCTCCAAAGAGTTTCCTTATAAAATAGACGAATCCGATTTATGCTATAAACTTTTTACGGAACACGGCTTTACCTGGGGCGGTAATTGGAATTCCTGCAAAGATTATCAGCATTTTCAAAAAGTGTTGAATTAATCCTCAACCAGCTTTTCGCTCAATTTTTCGATAGCGCTCCGGCTCAGATACATTTCGATATCGTCAAATTGCTCTCGGGACAGTTTTCCGCCCGCTTCGATATAGGCAAGCAGACATTCCTCCCGTCTTTCTTCGCTCAGGTAAGGCATACATTCCAGAAAGCCCTCATAAATATCTTCGGCCGGCAGCGCCTTAATCAGCGCTGCCGTCGTTTCCTCCTCCATATAAGGGCAAAGAGCAGAAATCACTTCAACGGGAAGCGGCTCCGTCAGCCCGTTTTCAATAGCTTCTATCAGATAGTCCCCGGAACGCTTTCCATCCGAATAGATGAAAATATCGATAAGCTCATCGTCACTGAAATTCGTTCCCTGCTTTAAAAGTCCGGCAAATGCTTCACTGATAACTTCTTCATCCATATAATAAAGGCATTCCAGAAACTTATCCTTCTCCACAGTTCCGTTTTGCACCTTCTCCATTATCTGTCCCGCATACTCATCTGTTTCCGAATAATAAATATGTGCAAAATATCTTTCCTTTAATCCAGAAAAACTGATTTCCACATTTTTTAACGCTGACGTCTGCCCTGCAATCTTAATCACATTTCGTCCTGCCTGCAAAGTGACCATCTTACTGTTCTTTTCTCCGGTATCGTTAATGACCGACACGGAACCGTCCGGCGCAATGTGTACAAGTTTGAATCTGCCTTTTTTCAAATCGAACTCGGAAGTTACCTCAATATCTCTTTCTTCCTCCGCATAAATAATTCGAATCGTCTCCGTTCCGTTCAGCTCAAAACGGGAAATGGATACGCCATCACCGCCGCCGGAATAATTATATGCCTGCCACTTGTCGCTTACATCAGCCCCGGCCAGCAGTCCCGCATCATCATAGGCAAGGTATGCCTCTCCTTCTTTATCGACACCAAAGAAACTGTTCCATCCGTTATTGAAAAAATCACCCTCCGAAAAAGTTTCATCATCATAAGCATCTTCCCATAAATCGCCACCGGACAGATACACGCTACCGCATGCGGTCAGGAACATCATTCCCGCCATCACACATAAGGACATCAGTATTTTTGCCATCGAATTTTTTTTGAAAGTAAGCACGTTTTGCAGCCTCCTTTTCAACTCGGAATTTCCTGTTATAAAAGTCGTCGTCAGGACGCTTTTCATATCCGCAGCGTTTTGTTCCGCAATATCCAGAAGCACGTTTCCATACATCCTCCTTCCCTGCTGCGTCAGCATGCCAAGTATGGCCTCATCACAGGAAAGTTCACAATCCATATTCATTTTTCGGTCAATCAAATACAAGACCGGATTAAACCAGTGTATACAAAGCAGCAACTGATATATCCATTTGAACCATAAATCTCTCCGCGCCACATGCACAAGCTCATGGTGCAATATCAGCTGATACTGTGTCATGAAATCCTCTCCCTGCCGGTTCCGCAGTCCTGCTTCCGGCAGAACGACGACAGGTTTCCACAATCCGACTGTAACGGGACCGCTTATCGCCGCGCTCTGATATACTGGCGGCATTTTCCGCATATGTAATTTTGCCGCCATACTCTGTGTGAGAACCGCAATATGTCTGTCTGCAACACGGCATGCGTCTTTTCGAATCAAAAGCATAAAACGGCGGTAACTCCACATTTTGCCAAACAACACGGCAGCCGCGCCGGCCAGCCAGATTATCCCGCCGCCCCAAAGTAAAATATTTGTTACGGATTCGCCTGTGCTTTCTAATGCTTTTCCGGCTCCGGATTCATCTATGCCTTCCATCGCATTTTTGCTTCCAGATTCATCTATACTTTCCAATGCCTTTCCGGCTCCGGATTCATCCATGCCTTCCATCGCATTTCCGCTTCCGGATTCGTCCATGCTTTCCGCCGCATTTCCGCTTCCGGATTCACCTGTGCTTTCCACCGCATTTTCGTCCTCGAACCGGTCTGTTTCCGTGTATATCTGTTCAGAGCGCCCCAGACCATTGATATCGAGGCTGATACCGCCCGGCATGAAATCGGTAAATTGTACCGGCAGTAAAAGCCTTATCATAACAACGAAACAAATATAGTAGTTCCATCTTTTGGAGAAAAAACGCTCCGTCAGCGGATGAATCACGAGAATCAATGCTCCAGTCAGTGCGCCGGACAATGACAACGACAGTATATTCAGAAATATCTTTTCCAAATAAGCCGATACCATCTAAATTCCCCCTTCTTTTTCCATATTCCGGTTAAAATAATCACGCAGCTCGTTGATATCTTCTTTTGTCAAAGCTTCACTGTTTACGAGCGCTGCCGCAAGCTTCTTCGAACTTCCCCCAAAAAATTTTTTCAGGAAATTCTTCGTTTCTTCTTCTACATATTCCTCCCGTTCGATGCAGGGCGAGTAATAATACACTTCCCGTTTCTCCTGCGCGATAACGCCTTTCTTCAACAACCTGTTAATAAAAGTCAGAACAGTCGTCCGCTCCCACTTCCTGCTCTGGTTCAGGGCATCCCGTATTTCGTTGGCATTCAATGCCCTGCCGGCCGACCATAATATTTCAAGTATTTCCAACTCTGCATCGGAAACCGTTATTTTCTTTTCCATGATGTTTCCTCCGTTATTATTTCGAGTCTACTTTTGTAGACATATTTAGTCTACACCTGTAAACAACGGGTGTCAATATCTTCGCACATATTTTTCTTATAAATTTACTTATAATTTTCTTATAAAGACCTGGTTACAAAAAAACAGAGTATGCACAAACACATACTCTGTCTCTAAACTACGTTTTTCTTATTTTATACCAGTTCCAGTACAACTTCCATTGCCGCATCGCCTTTACGGGGACCAATTTTGATGATTCTTGTATAACCACCTTTACGGCTCGCATATTTCGGACCATACTCATCAAAAAGTTTTGCCGGCAGGTCAACTTCTTTGGTTCCTCTCTTCTTTCCCGCTGCTGTTGCCGGAACCTCAACGACCGGATAAAGCACTCTTAACATCTGTCTTCTTGCGTGCAGTCTGGAAGGAAGGTCTTTCTTGATTTCCTTCTCTACATTATCGTATACGGTAACTTTCTTGCCGTCTACGACTTCTTTTACTCTCTTGCCGTCTTTGTCTTTTCTTGGAACCTTTGCCGTTACTTTAACGGTTTCAAAATTATCTTTTTCCTTAACTGCAAGCGCAATCAGGCCTTCCGCAATTTTGCGTACTTCCTTTGCTCTCGCTTCCGTTGTAATAATCTTTCCGTGATAAATCAGATTGGTTACCTGATTTCTAAGTAATGCTTTTCTCTGGTCAGATGTTCTGCCAAGTTTTCTGTATTTTGCCATAACTGGCTCCTTTCTCATGCAGAGCTTAATAAGCTCTTTTATGGTACATCCGGCTACGCTCTTTGGTCTTACTTACCGAATGCAGTCAATAGTTCCATCCATGAGCCGGCGTATATGCGCTCTTCGGACTTATCTCATACGCCGCATACAAAAGGATTCAAACGCCTTCTGTCACATGAATCTTTCTCAGGCTTCATCACTTGGATTCAGCTGAAGTCCCAATTCTTTTAATTTTGCCAAAACTTCTTCTAAAGACTTACGTCCGAGATTACGAACCTTCATCATATCTTCAGAAGTCTTGTTTGTTAATTCCTCAACCGTATTGATACCTGCTCTTTTCAGGCAGTTATAGGAACGAACAGACAATTCAAGCTCGTCAATGCTCATTTCCAGTACTTTTTCTTTCTCATCGTCCTCTTTCTCTACCATGACTTCCGCAGTCTTGGCATTTTCCGATAAATCGATGAAAAGGTTCAGGTGTTCGCTGAGTACCTTAGCCGCCAGACTGACCGCTTCGTCGGGAACGAGCGTGCCGTTCGTATGAACGTCAAGCGTCAGTTTATCGAAATCCGTAATCTGGCCGACACGGGTGTTCTCAATCGTTACATTGACTCTTTCGACCGGTGTATAGATAGAATCTACCGCAATCACGCCAATCGGTAAATCTTCCGTTTTGTTTTTCTCGGAACTTACATAACCTCTGCCTTTGGTAATTGTCAGTTCCATGTACAGCTTGGTATCTTTTCCACTCAAAGTAGCAATCACCAATTCGGGATTTAAAATCTCTATGTCCTGGTCAACCTGAATATCCGCTGCTCTTACAACACCTTCGCCCTCGTACTCAATATATGCAGTCTTAGGCTCGTTTGTCTCGCTGCTGTTCCTGATTGCGAGACTCTTAATATTCATGATGATTTCCGTAACATCTTCCTTCACACCCGGAATAGAACTGAACTCATGCAAAACGCCTTCGATTTTGACCTGACTTACAGCCGCTCCCGGAAGAGAAGAAAGCATAATTCTTCTCAAAGAGTTGCCAAGGGTAATTCCGTAACCTCTTTCCAGTGGTTCCACTACAAATTTACCATACCTTTTGTCTTCAGAGATTTCTACAACCTCAATATTTGGTCTTTCAAAATCAAACACCGCAATACCCTCCTTTACGAAAAATCACGTTACTGCTCAATTATTTGGAGTACAATTCGACGATAAGCATCTCGTCAACAGGAACATCTATCATCTCTCTTGAAGGAAGATATTTCACAGTTCCTTTCATAGCTTCCTGGTCAACTTCGAGCCACTCCGGAGTCAGTCTTCCGCCGGTTACTTCGAGGATATCTTTATATCTCTGCAAAGACCTTGCTTTCTCTTTCACTTCAATGACATCGCCGGCTTTAATCTGATAAGACGGAATGCTGACTACTTTGCCATTTACAAGGAAGTGTTTGTGTCCGACAACCTGTCTTGCCTCTCTTCTCGTTCTTGCAAATCCCATTCTGAAAACGATGCTGTCGAGTCTGCTTTCCAGCATAACCATAAGGTTTTCACCGGTCATACCTTTCATTCTCTCAGCCTTCTTATAATAATTTCTGAACGGCTTCTCCAATACGCCATAGATAAATTTTGCTTTCTGTTTTTCTCTCAGCTGAAGGCCGTACTCACTGACCTTCTTGCCTGCTCTTGCGGATGTTCTGTTAGATTTTTTGTCATAACCTAAAAAGGTAGGGTCTAAATCGAGGGCTCTGCATCTTTTTAATACAGGAACTCTGTTTACTGCCATATTCGGCTCCTTTCCGAGAGGGGTTACCTCTTCTTCAAAATTTTACCATACAGGTAAAACCTGTTGTTTACAATACCGCCCGGCTGCGGACGATACTTTCCTCCAACGAGTTTCTTAATAACATTCAACAATCCGGAAGATTTGCAACGCAAATCTTTCCAGAATAATGAGCAATGGCTCATTATTCTGTTAGACGCGGCGTCTCTTCGGCGGCCGGCATCCATTGTGAGGCACGGGGGTTACATCACGGATACTCGTTACTTCCAGGCCGCATGCCTGCAGTGCACGAATCGCCGCTTCACGACCGGAACCCGGTCCTTTTACCATAACGTCAACTGTCTTTAAACCATGAATCAACGCAGCTTTGGTAGCTGTTTCCGCCGCCATCTGTGCTGCATATGGAGTAGATTTCCTTGAACCTCTAAAACCAAGACCGCCGGCACTTGCCCAGCTTAACGCATTACCTTCGTTGTCCGTCAGGGTAACGATGGTATTGTTAAAGGAAGACTGAATATGTGCCTGTCCATGTTCAACGTTTTTCTTTACACGCTTTTTTGTTACTTTCTTTGCAACTTTTTTAGCCATAATAAACTAACCTACTTTCTCATATAATTATTTCTTCTTATTTGCTACTGTACGCTTCGGACCTTTTCTTGTTCTTGCATTGGTCTTTGTCTTCTGACCACGAACAGGAAGCCCTTTCCTGTGACGGATTCCTCTGTAACATCCGATTTCCTGAAGTCTCTTGATGTTCAGGGCGATTTCTCTTCTCAAATCACCTTCTACCATATAGTCTTTCTCAATAACTTCGGCAATTCTTTTTACTTCATCATCCGTCAATTCTCTGACACGAGTGTCAGGATTTACATTTGCTGCTTCCAGAATTTTGTTTGAACTTACCCTTCCGATTCCATAGATATAAGTCAAACCAATCTCTACACGTTTTTCCCTGGGTAAATCAATACCAGCAATACGAGCCATTTACGTTTCCTCCATTTTTCCGTGCATTAAAACTGCACTTTTTACTACTAATTGATTGAGGCAGGCTGAAAATCCGCTGTCTTCTCAACCCGCGACGTTTGTACTGATGTACAAACTCGCAGTTGAAAAATCCCTGATTTTTCAACTTAGCCCAGTCGGACCTGCGTCCGGCCTTTCCAAACATGTGGTATCAAAAAGTAATCTCCGTCAGGCTCTTCCATCTATTATAATCAGTACCATTTATGAAGAAATAATACTGCAGCCGCTCATAATCAGTTGGACAAGAACCCCTTTTTATCAATACTTCAGCTGATAAAAACTAGCGGGATTAACCTTGTACCTGTTTGTGCTTCGGATTTTCACAGATTACTCTGATCTTTCCTTTTCTTTTAATGATTTTGCATTTCTCGCAAATCGGTTTTACTGATGATCTAACCTTCATGTTAAACCCTCCTTTCAAAAAAGACCGTTTTACATTATAACATAGAGCAATCCCTTTTGCAAGACCTTTTATTTATCCCTCCAGATAATTCTTCCTTTGGAAAGGTCGTATGGAGACAACTCTAAAGTTACCTTATCACCCGGTAAAATCCGAATAAAATTCTGACGGAGTTTACCGCTTATATGTGCCAATACGACATGCCCGTTTTCTAATTCTACCTGAAACATGGTATTGGGTAACTTTTCAATTACTGTTCCTTCGATTTCAATCACATCGGCTTTCGACATCTGCTACCTCCTGTTTTTACGTTGTGATACTCATTCGGTACTGTTTCAGCACCTTCCGGATTTCCAAATCATCTGTCTGCCCGGCCTTTATCCGCTCCGAAATTTCCGGCTCCGGATATTTCTTTATTATCTGAATATGTTTCTTATTCTTTCTTTTTGGCTTTGCCAGGGTCTTAAGCCTGCCGTCAGCCAGATAAACATATTCCGTTTCTTCCTTAATTATGACATAAACCGTATTCTTATCATGGCCGGCTTTTGAGCTGGCAAGCATTCCCGTCATTTCCCACCTGTGCCTTTCTCTCCGCCTTTATATGGGGAGTGTCAGAATTTCCGGTTCACCGTCGGTAATCAATATTGTATTTTCATAATGTGCGGAACAGGCGCCATCCGCAGTTACCACCGTCCAGTCATCGTCCAGCCATTCCACATCCGCGCATCCCATATTAATCATCGGCTCTATGGCAAGTGTCATTCCGGGCTGTAAGCGTACGCCTTTTCGCTTTTGTGCAAAATTCGGTATCTGGGGTTCTTCGTGAAGTTTCGTCCCGATTCCGTGTCCTACCAATGCCGTCACAATTCCGTATCCGTAGGAAGTAACATAAGCGTCAATCGCATTTGAAATATCATAAAGATGATTTCCCGCCCGCGCTTTTTTAATCCCTTCAAAAAAGCTCTGCTTCGTTACGGCAATTAATTTTTCGGCTTCCGGGCTGACATTTCCGACCATATGCGTTCTTGCGGCGTCCGAATGATATCCCTTATAAATCAGGCCCGCATCCAGGCTGACGATATCCCCTTCCTTTAAGATACGGTTTTCATGAGGAATCCCGTGCACGACTTCTTCGTTAACCGATACGCAAATGGAAGCCGGATATCCCTGATAATGCAAAAAATTCGGCGTGCATCCAAAACTTCTGATAAGTTCTTCACCCAGTCTGTCAATCTCTTTCGTGGACATCCCCGGATGAATCGCCTTGCCCAGTTCTTCATGCACGATGCCGAGCAGTCTTCCCGCTTCTTTCATCAAAGCGATTTCTCTGGCAGATTTAATTGTAACAGCCATTTTAAGCCCCCATTCCTGCTCAGTCTGTGATAGTGGCGCGGCGTTGAAAACGCTTTGGCGTCAATCTTCACAAGATGAATCCAGGCTGCCGCTCAGGAATCATTCACCGAGAATTTCCGTTATAGCAGTAAATACATCCATCATATCCGCCGTGCCGTCAACTGTCTTTAATATATTCTGTCCGGTATAATAATCAATCAGAGGCTGTGTCTGTTTATGATAAACATCAAGTCGGTTCTTTACCGTTTCTTCTTTATCATCATCACGCAGGATAAGTTCCTTGCCGCATCTGTCACAGATTCCCTCTTTTTTAGGCGGAACGTGTTCTATATGAAAAGTAGAGCCGCATGAAAGACATGCGCGTCTGCCGGACATTCTTCTGATAATGTTCTCATCCGGTACTTCTACATCAATTGCATAATCAATCTTGTCTCCAAGTTCTTTGATGGCCTTATCCAGAACTTCCGCCTGCGGAATCGTTCTCGGAAAACCATCCAGCACATAACCGTTCTTACAGTCATCCTGCGCCACTCTGTCAAGCAGAATACGAACAGTCAGTTCATCGGGAACGAGCGCTCCCTGGTCCATATATTTTTTGGCCTCCATGCCAAGTTCTGTGCCATTTTTAACATTTTCTCTGAAAATATCGCCTGTCGAAACATGAGGTATTCCATATTTATCGGCAATCATCTGCGCCTGCGTACCCTTTCCTGCTCCCGGCGCACCCAACATAATAATTTTCATCGTCTCTCTCCCCAATTATTGTTCTGCCAATACATTAATTTCCCATAACACACGAAAAGCTGCCGTAAAACGACAGCTAGATGTTCTCAGGCACCGCATCCTCTGATGCGGAGTCTTAGAACATCTTTTCGTGCTAGTCATTCAAAAAACCTTTATAATTCCGAACCATCATCTGCGATTCAATCTGCTTGATTGTTTCCAGAACAACGCTTACGATAATGATAAGGCTCGTTCCTCCAAAAGATACGCTCGCACCGAAGATACCATTAAAGAAATAGGGCACTACGCATACGATTGTCAGACCTACCGCACCGATAAAGACAATATAATTTAATATCTTTGTCAGATAATCGCTGGTCGGTTTTCCGGGTCTGATTCCCGGGATAAATCCGCCCTGCCGCTTCATATTGTCAGCAATTTCAAGCGGATTGAAAGTAATGGAAGTATAAAAATATGCAAAGGCGATAACCATTGCCACATATACGACCAGACCGATGGAATATACCGGCTGATTCGGATTACACCAGTAACTTGAATTCAGTCCTTTCAATATTTCCGCCCATACGCCCGTTCCGCTGATATTAAAGAAGGAACAGACAATGACAGGAAGCTGCATCAGGGAAGATGCGAAGATAACAGGAATAACGCCTGACGTATTCACCTTTAACGGAATGTTTGTGGTCTGTCCGCCAACCATTTTTCTTCCCTGCACCTTTTTTGCATACTGAACCGGAATTTTTCTAACGCCGCCATTTAATATAATGACAAGAATAACCATTCCGATAATAATTGCAAAAATAATCAAAGCTGCCACAACTGCTTTCGCAATCGATTTTCCGAAAACAAACTGCTCGAACAATACCGTAATATCTGCCGGAACACGGGAAATAATATTGATTGTCAGAACAATGGAAATTCCGTTTCCGACACCGTTCTCGGTAATTCTTTCGCCAATCCACATCAGGAACGCACTACCTGCGGTCAATGCCGCAACCACCGTGAGAATGCTGAATACGTTATACGTTTCAAGAAGTCCCTGACGTCCGAAACCAATTGCCATAGCCGATGACTCAATCAAAGAAAGCCCAACCGTTACATAACGGGTAATGGACGCGATTTTCTTTCTTCCATCCTCTCCGTCACGCTGCATCTCTTCCAGCTTCGGAATCGCAATCGTCAAAAGCTGCATGATGATGGAAGACGTAATATACGGAGTGATATTCAATGCCAGAACGGACATTCTCAAAAAAGAACCGCCCGTAAAAGCATTGAAGAAATTAAAGGCATCTCCGGTCTGCTGTTCAAACCATCTGGCAAAATAGGTTCTGTCAACACCGGGAACCGGGAGCTGTGACCCGAGACGAATCACAACTAACATCGCGAATGTAAAAAAGATTTTCTTTCTTAATTCTTTGATTTTAAAAGCATTTTTTAGGGTTGTAAACATTACATCACCTCTGTTGTTCCACCAAGTGCCTCGATTTTTTCTTTCGCGGATGCGCTGTACGCATTTACCTTCACATCGAGTTTTTTGGTCAATTCTCCGTTTCCAAGGATTTTCACGCCATCACGAGGATTTTTAATAATTCCTTTTTCCATTAACGCATCAACATCAACCGTAGCTCCGTTGTCAAATACTTCCAGCACGTTCAGGTTGATTGCAACGATTTCCTTAGAGTTTCTGCATTTGAAACCTCTTTTCGGAATACGTCTGTATAATGGCATCTGACCACCTTCAAAACCGATTCTCGGTGCGCCGGAACGGGCTTTCTGGCCTTTATGTCCTTTACCGGCTGTCTTGCCGTTGCCCGAACCATGTCCGCGGCCTCTTCTAAAATTATCACTGTGTTTGGAACCTTCTGCAGGTCTTAAATTTGATAATTCCATGCTAACTATGCTCCTTTCTCTATGAAATTTCCGATTATGCTTCTTCTACTTTGACCATATGTCTTACTTTCTGAATCTGGCCATGCGTAGCGCCATTATCCGGCAATTCAACGGTCTGTCCTATCTTTCTGAGTCCCATTGCTTTGATAGTCGCTTTCGCTTTCGGAATCTGGCCAATCGTAGATTTCACTAATGTTATTTTTAACGTTTTTTCTGCTGCCATCTTTATATCCCTGCTCCTTTCTCAGTCTTATGCCGTCTGACCTTTGCTTTAAGACATAACCTCTTCAACAGATTTGCCGCGGTTCTTAGCTACCTCTTCAGGCGTCTTTAACTGGCGAAGACCTGCGATTGTCGCAAGTACGACATTCTGTTTGTTGTTAGACCCCAAAGACTTTGTACGGATATTTGAAATGCCCGCAAGCTCACATACGATACGAGCCGGACCGCCTGCGATAATACCTGTACCTTCCGGAGCTCTCTTGAGCAGAACAGAAGAGGAACCAAACTGTCCGATAAAATCATGTGTAATACTGTGATTCGGGTCGAGCGCAACAGAAACAAGATTCTTGATTGCGTCCTCTTTTCCTTTACGGATAGCCTCCGGAATTTCAGTCGCCTTTCCAAGTCCGGCTCCTACATGTCCGTTGCCATCTCCTACAACTACCAATGCTGTGAAACGGAAGTTACGACCACCCTTTACAACCTTAGTAACACGTTTGATAGTTACAACTTTTTCAGTCAGTTCCAACTGGCTGGCATCAATGATTGTACGTCTCATGTGATTTTGTCTCCCTTCCTAGAATTCTAATCCAGCTTCTCTTGCTGCGTCAGCTAATGCTGCAATTTTTCCCTGGTATATAAAGCCGCCTCTGTCAAAAACAACCGTATTAATACCTTTTTCAATCGCTCTCTTAGCAATCACCGTTCCTAAATATGCTGCGGCATCAACGTTATTGGTCTTTTCCAGTTCAGCCTTTACCTCTTTTTCAAGGGTAGACGCTGCAACTAATGTATTTCCAACTGTATCGTCAATAATTTGAGCATACATATGATTATTACTTCTGAATACAGCCAAGCGTGGTCTCTGCGTAGTGCCGCTTAAATGGTTACGCATTCTTCTATGCTTTTTAACACGAACTTTTTGTCTCGATTCTTTACTAACCATTTTCATACTCTCCTTATCTGTTATTTCTTACCAGTCTTACCAACTTTACGTCTGATTGTTTCATCAGCATATTTAATACCTTTGCCCTTGTAAGGTTCAGGTCTTCTCTTATCTCTGATTTCAGCAGCGAATTGGCCAACTTTTTCTTTATCAATACCTTTTACGATGATGACATTCTGTCCTTCCATAACAGTCTCGATTCCTTCCGGGTCAGTCATCTCGACCGGATGGGAATATCCCAGGTTCAGCGTCAACACTTTGCCTGATTTGGATGCTCTGTAACCAACACCGTTTACTTCCAGTTTTTTCTCGAATCCGTCAGTAACACCGACAACCATATTATGAATCAGTGTTCTTGTCAGACCGTGTAAGGATTTCATTTTCTTTAAGTCATTCGGTCTGGAAACAAGAACTTCCGCGCCTTCTACTTTGATTTCCATCTCAGCCGGAAGCACTCTCTCAAGCGTTCCCTTAGGACCTTTCACAGTCACTTTATTATTTTCTGCAACTTCCACAGTAACGCCTGCGGGAATTGCGATTGGCATTCTTCCTATACGTGACATGCCCGTACCCTCCTACTCTTATTTGTGCGCATCATGCGCTGTTGTTATTATTTTATTAACCTGACAGAATTGCTCTTCAACTCTGCCCCAAAACATCGTTTTTGAATTTTAAAACACCTGGAAGAATTGCGCCAGCAATTCTTTCCGACGAAACATAGCATTTCTTAGGCGGCGTACTTTGACGCCTTAGAAATTCTTTTCGTCGTTTACCAGACAAACGCCAATACTTCGCCGCCAACCTGAAGTTCTCTTGCCTTTTTATCTGTAATAACGCCCTGGTTGGTAGAGATGATTGCAATGCCAAGCCCGCCAAGAACTTTCGGCAGGTCCTCTTTTCCGGCGTATACACGAAGACCCGGTTTGGAAATTCTCTTGATGCCGGAAATAATCTTTTCGTTCTTATCCTCGCCATATTTCAGGGTAATATGAATCGTTTTGAAATTTCCGTCTTCAATCATATCAAATTTCTTAATATAGCCTTCATCCAGCAGAATCTGCGCAATCGCCAGTTTCATCTTGGATGACGGTACATCTACTGTATCATGTTTTGCAGTATTTGCATTGCGGATTCTTGTAAGCATATCTGCAATAGGATCGTTCATTGTCATTTGAATTGCCTCCTTCTAAAATTTTAATTACATCAGCATGCGAGTTAGATGCGAATGCGGCAAACTCGCTATGAAGAATGGCCCGTCAGAGACATTCTTCCGTGTGAAGAGTATTTGCAAAGCACATCTTAGCTTTCCTCACTACTTTCGAGTTTGGATGCGAATGCGACAAACTCGCGGTTGAAAGGCTTTAGACTTTCAACCTTTACCAGCTTGCTTTACGCACGCCAGGAATCTGACCCTTATATGCCAATTCACGGAAGCAAATTCTGCAAATTCCGTATTTTCTTAAATAAGCATGTGGACGACCACAAATTTTGCAACGGCTGTATTCTCTTGTAGAGAATTTGGGTTTACGCTGCTGTTTTATCTTCATTGCTGTTTTAGCCATGAATTTACCTCCTTCTACTTAGCAAATGGCATGTTAAACAATCTTAATAACTCACGGGCTTCTTCATCCGTCTTCGCCGTTGTTACGATGATAACATCCATACCTCTTACCTTGTCAATCTTATCATACTCGATTTCCGGAAAGATAAGCTGTTCCTTGATTCCGAGTGCATAATTACCTCTGCCGTCAAAAGCATTCGGGTTTACACCTCTGAAGTCACGCACACGAGGCAGCGCAAGGTTTACCAATCTGTCAAGAAATTCATACATCTTATCGCCGCGAAGTGTTGTTTTACATCCGATTGCCTGGCCCTCTCTGATTTTGAAGTTAGCAATAGAGTTCTTCGCTTTGGTAATAATCGCTTTCTGTCCGGTAATCGTTTCCATGTCTTTGACAGCCGATTCCAGAACTTTTGCATTTTCCTTCGCTTCACCAACGCCCATGTTGACTACAATCTTGTCAAGCTTCGGAACTTCCATAACATTTTTATATCCAAACTTCTTAATCATAGCGTCTACGATTTCGTCTTTATACATACTTTTAAGTCTACTCAACGTTTTAGACCTCCTTCCTTAGAATTAATCAACGATGTCGCCTGTGGATTTTGCGAAACGGACTTTTTTGCCGTTTTCCATCTTGAAACCGATTCTTGTCGGTTTTCCTTTGTGCACATACATCACATTGGAAATATCAATTGGTGCTTCTTTCTGGACAATACCACCGTTCTGATTTGCTGCAGAAGGTTTCTCATGTTTTGTAATTTTATTAATTCCTTCCACTAAAACTCTGCCGTTCTTTTTGTCTACGGAAACTACTTTTCCTTCTTTATCTTTGTCTTTACCGGCAATTACCTTTACGGTATCGCCCTTTTTAATCTTCATTGTTGACATACCGGCACCTCCTATAATACTTCCGGAGCCAGTGAAACAATTTTCATAAACTGTTTATCACGAAGCTCTCTTGCTACTGGTCCAAAAATACGGGTTCCTCTCGGAGTCTTGTCATCTTTGATAATAACAGCAGCATTTTCGTCAAATCTGATATAAGAACCGTCTTTACGACGAGCGCCTTTTACGCTGCGAACAACTACGGCTTTCACAACATCGCCTTTTTTTACAACGCCGCCTGGTGTTGCATCTTTAACAGTAGCAACAATAATATCACCAATACGGGCATATCTTCTTGTTGAGCCGCCTACAACTCTGATACATAAAAGTTCTTTTGCACCAGTGTTATCAGCAACTTTGAGTCTGCTCTCCTGTTGAATCATACCACTTATCTCCTTCCAGCCTATTTCACTTTTTCGACAACTTCAACAAGTCTCCATCTTTTATCTTTCGATAACGGCCTTGTCTCCATTACTTTTACGGTATCGCCAATGTTGCACTCGTTATTCTCATCATGTGCTTTCAGCTTATAGGTTTTCTTTACAATTTTACCGTAAAGCGGATGCTTAACATGGTCTTCTATCGCTACAACAATTGTCTTATCCATCTTATTACTGGTCACTTTGCCAGTACGGGTCTTTCTCAAATTTCTTTCCACGACACATCCTCCTCCTAATTAGCCGCTTTCGCTTTCTGAGTGATTACGGTCTGAATTCTTGCGATATTTCTTCTGACTTCTTTGATTCTTGCCGTATTATCTAACTGATTTGTTGCGTTCTGGAATCTCAAATTG
>ERZ777305.1740-NODE-1740-length-22758-cov-3.268819_pt1 | contig 22758 bp, 19 predicted proteins | sample MGYA00374965_ERZ777305 | MGnify/ENA primary metagenome ERZ777305 (study PRJEB29328, sample SAMD00013331) | mouse gut metagenome | study: EMG produced TPA metagenomics assembly of the Metagenome analysis of fecal microbiota from mouse which was promoted... | reverse complement strand
AGGAAAGGAAGGACTATCTCCGGCGGAGGTTACGAAGCTGGCGGAGAATACCATTATCCCGGAGCTGGAGAGCCTGGAAGGCGTGGCTTCCGTTACGGCCTCAGGCCTTATCGAGGAGAACGTGCAGGTAGTCATCCGCCAAGAAAAAATTGATGCCATTAACCAGCAGGTATTCGGCTACATAGAGGGAGAGTTTGAGGATGCGGAGAAAGAGCTGGCGGACGGAAGAAAGGAATTGGCGGACGGCCAGCGGGAGCTGAACGACAGCATTGCGGAGCTTCAGAAAAACGAGGCAGATCTCCAGGAGAATAAGCATGATCTGAATGAGGGCCTGGATGAGGTGCGGGACGGATTGGATACCCTGGATTCCAAGAAAGGGGAGACGGCCGCCCAGTTGGCAGCGGTACAGGCCCAGCTGAACGATAAGAAGGCGGAGATTACTAAGCAGCTGGCGGTGGTAGAGACTTCCCTGGCTGATACGGACTATGGAAAGGCCCAACAGGCGGTTCAGGGGCTTCAGACGTTGAAAAAGAGCCTGGAGGATGTGAAGAAGAAGGCGGAAGCTGTTACAGATACCACAGAGCAGGCAGAAGTAATAAAAGCGGGTTTGGTATCGTTGGGGCCATTGCTGGGAAATCCGCCTGCCATTGATATTACTATGATTGATTCGGTAGAGAAACTGGCACTGGCAATTAGCACAGTGGAGGCGGGAATCACCGCTCAGAAGCAAGCAATGGAGACAGAAGCAGCGAAGCCGGAGACTGCCCAGCTTCTTGCCGTTAAAGCCCAGCTGGAAGCCGGCAACGCCAAATTGGATCAAGGAATTATCGAGGCGAATAAAGGCGAAATGCTTGCCGCCATTGAGATGGGCAGCGCTTCGGCCACCTTAGGCATCACCAAATCCCAGCTAAAATCCGCCAAAGAACAGCTGGAGTCTGCCGAGGAGCAGTTAAGCGACGCCTGGGAGCAGATCCGTGATGCCCAGGAGCAGTTAAACGACGGCTTAAAATCTCTCCAGGAAGGGGAGGAGGATCTGGCGGAGGCCAAACAGGAAGCTTTTGACAACGCAGATATGACGGATATTCTGACGGTGGAGATGGTGGAAAATCTCCTGGCCGCCCAAAACTTTTCTATGCCTGCGGGGTATGTGACGGAGGAAGGTATCGATTATCTGGTCCGGGTAGGAGATAAGGTAGAGGAATTGGAGAGCCTCCGGAACATGGTTCTGATCGATATGGAGATGGACGGGGTGGATACCATCCGCTTGTGTGACGTGGCGGATGTGTTTATGACGGACAATTCCGACGAGGTCTACGCCAGTATCAACGGACAGCCGGGCATTATGCTGACCCTTCAGAAACAGACGGGTTACTCCACCGGGGATGTATCGGACCGGATTAACAAGAAGATGACGGAGCTTCAGGAAGAGGACCCGGATTTGCTTCTTCGGCCTTTGATGGACCAGGGAGTGTACATTGATCTGGTGACAGGCTCTGTATTTAGCAATATGATCTCGGGTGCCGTTCTGGCGATTTTAATATTGATACTTTTTTTGAAGGACGTAAGACCTACCCTTGTGATCGCCTGCTCCATCCCCATCAGTGTGGTGGCCGCGGTGGTCTGCATGTATTTCAGCGGAGTGACGCTGAATATTATTTCCCTGTCGGGCCTGGCCTTAGGAATCGGTATGCTGGTGGATAACTCTATTGTAGTTATCGAGAATATTTACCGTCTGCGCAGTGAGGGGAAGAGTGCGGTCCAGGCGGCTATCCAGGGCGCCGGGGAGGTGGCGGGAGCTATTGCGGCTTCCACCCTGACTACTGTGTGCGTGTTTTTGCCCATCGTATTTACGGAAGGAATTACCCGGCAGCTCTTTGTAGATATGGGCCTCACTATCGCATATTCCCTGGGAGCCAGTCTTGCGGTGGCTTTGACCCTGGTTCCGGCTATGGGATCAGCTCTTCTGAAAAATACCAAAGAGAAGAAGTCTTCCCGTTTCTTTGAAAAAATGATGACGGTTTATGAAAAGCTCATCCGGGTATCCTTGAACCACCGGGCAGTGGTTTTGATTCTCTCTGTGGCGCTGCTGGTGTTAAGCGCGGTGCTGGAATTTGCCCAGGGCACGGCCTTTATGCCGGAGATGGACAGCACCCAGATGGATATGTTGACCATGCCGGAGGGAACAGCATTGGCAGACACGGCCGCCCAGGCCGATGAGCTGGAGCGCCGCCTGATGACCTTGGAGGATGTGACAGAGGTGGGAGCCATGGCGGCTTCCAGCGGCGCTATGGGAATGCTGGGAGGAAATACTGCCACCAATGAGATTTCCGTCTATGTGCTGCTGCGGGAAGATAAGAAGCTGACAAATGAAGAGCTGAAAGATGAGATTCTGGAAATGACGGCGGACATGGAGGCGGAGATTGAAGTGTCCACCTCCAGCATGGATATGAGTGCCTTGGGGGGAAGCGGCGTTTCCGTCATGATCAAAGGCCGGGATCTGGACCGGCTTCAGGAGATTGCAAAAGAAGTTGCAGAGATTGTAGAAGAGACGGAAGGAACCGTAGATGTGTCAGACGGTATTGAAGAGACTACCGGAGAGCTGCGTATTGCTGTAAATAAAGAAAAGGCGGCCCAGCAGGGCCTGACTACGGCGGGGGTATTTTCCCAGATTATGGCGAAGCTGTCGGATCCGGACAGTGCCACCACGCTGTCCACGGCAGCGGAAGACTATGACGTGCTGGTGGTGAACGGGGAAGATGAGCAGCTGACCCGGGAGACGGTGCAGGATTTGGTCTTGACTGTGACTAAGAAGGATAATACCAAGGAGCATATTCCCTTGAGGGACATTGCAGAATTTTCCCGGGCGGAGGGGTTGAACTCCATACAGAGGGATGCCCAATCCAGGTATCTGACGGTGACAGCCTCCATTGACGAGGACCACAACGTAGGCCTGGTATCCGGGGAAATCCAAAGGAAGCTGAACAAGTACTCCGTCCCTGAGGGGTACAGTGTGGAGATGCAGGGGGAAAATGAGACTATCAACGAGTCCATGATAGAGCTGGTGAAGATGCTTCTGCTGGCGCTTCTCTTTATGTATCTTATCATGGTGGCCCAGTTCCAGTCCCTGCTGTCACCCTTTATCATTATGTTTACGGTTCCCCTGGCTTTTACAGGAGGATTGCTGGGACTGTTTGCAACGGGAAGCGAGTTCAGCGTTATCGCCATGATCGGCTTTGTTATGCTCGCCGGTATCATTGTAAATAACGGAATTGTGCTGATTGATTATACGAACCAGCTCTGCGACCGGGGCATGGAGAAAAAGGAAGCCCTGGTGGAGGCGGGAAAGACCCGTATGCGTCCGATCCTTATGACGGCGCTGACCACGATCCTGGGCCTGTCCACTATGGGTGCAGGAGTAGGAATGGGTGCAGATATGGTACAGCCCATGGCTATTGTTACTATAGGCGGCCTGCTGTACGGTACGCTTCTCACTTTGTTTGTGATTCCCTGTATTTATTCCCTCCTGATCCGCAGAAGGGGAAAGGGGGAGGTGGAGTAAATGGAAGAGCTGAGACCGAAAGTACTGGCTCTGTACCGGGCGGTACTGGAGTTTCTGGACGAGGGCGCAGATATCAATACCATTAAGGTTTCGGACATTACCCGCAAGGCCGGAATCGGAAAAGGAACGGCGTATGATTATTTCAAAAGCCGGGAGGAAATTATTGTAAGTGCCCTGCTCTATGATATGGAGCGGGAGGTGAGCACAGAGCGGGAAAAGCTGAAATTGCTGAAAAGTTTTGGGGAAAAGATGGAGTATGCCTTTGACTGGATCGAGCGGCGGTTCCGGGAACAGAAGTCTTTTATGCGGGTTCTGCGCCTGACTACCCAGAGAACCGAGATCAGTGCATCCATACTGGAAGAATTTAAAAAACACAGGGATTTCTCCTGTCGCCCCATTACGGTTCTGGGAGAATTGTGCCAGGAGGGGAAGGCAAGCGGCGAGATCAGGGAAGAAATTCCGGTGGCTGCCGCCTGCCTGACGGCGCTTTCCAGCCTGGCAGCCTTTGTTATGTTTCTGGAGGGAGGGGACTATATCCAGGGCGTGGATCCTGAATGGATGAAGGACTTTCTGAAGAATGGTCTTTTAAATCAGCTGAAATAAGCCGCGGGCAGACATTTCTTAAGGTTTCCGAAAATTTATTGCGGTTTTCTTAAGAATCTGTGATTTCCTTGCTTTTTCCGGAATATATTAGTAGAATAGAACCTTAAGAGGACGAGCCGGGATGAAAGGCATCTTGAGGAAGGTCCGGAAAAGAGGAGAAATATTATGGGAAAGAGAAGAGCCAGTGGGCGCGCGATTTTTACTTCGGCCGTGCTGCTGATACTGGTAGCGGCCGCAGCCTGGACCCTGAAAGCCAGGGGACAGAAACAAGAAGAGCCTGTGACTGCGGAGGCGGAAGTTCCGGAACCCGTTAGACAGCCGGAAGCAGAGAAGCCGCAGCCGGAGGAACCAAAGGAACCTCCGGCAGATGAGAGTGAAGAAGAGAGGGCAGCCAGAGAAAGGGAAGCGTTTGCGGCTGATTATACCAGCAAGCCTCTTTTGGACACAACGCCTATCAAATGCCTGACCATGCAGGTAGGAACAACGGCAGCGGAAGTCCGGTTTAACTGGATGTCGCCGGACGGACAGGCAGGGAAGGTAGTCTGGAATAACACAGCGACACAGGAATCCCGGACTGTTGACGCGGCATGCGAGCCCTCTGCCACAATGCAGGGGTATTATGTAAACAAAGCGGAGGTTGCGGATTTGGAGCCCGGGGTAACTTATACCTACCGGGTAGGCAATGACAGCGGCGGGTGGTCGCCGGAATACGAGTATCAAATTCCCCAGACAGAGGGAAATAATTTTACCTTTCTGTTTGTCTCCGACGCACAGATAGGGCAGTCGGAGAAGGAGGCCATGGAGGTTACGGTCGATACTTGGGACAAAGTAGTCACAAGGCTGACAACGTATGTGCCGGAAGCTCTGTTTATGATTCACGGGGGCGATCAGGTGGCGGAGTTTGGAAATGCGGAACAGTACGACGGATTTCTGAATCATCTGGGACTATATGGGATTCCCCTGGCTCCGGTGCCGGGCAATCATGACGTTGCCACGGAAGAAGGGGCAGAAGAGAAGGGATTTCCCGCGGGGCCGTATTTTTATGAGCATTTCAATGTCCCCAACCGTTCCGAGTATTACGGAATGAGCAAGTTTGACAAGGACGGGGACTATTGGTTTGTCCGCAAAAATACCCTGTTTGTGGTGCTGAACAGCAGTACCCAGCAGTTTATCAACGAACACGAGGAAGAGGTGGATCGGTTTATTGCCGCCAACCCGGAAGTAACGTGGCGGGTGCTGATCCAGCACTATCCGGCATACAGCGGTGTGGAGCATAACCGGGAGAAGATCAATGAGGGAATTACCAATTCTATGATCAGAATGGGAGAAATCTTTGATTTTGACCTGATTCTGGCAGGCCACGATCACGTGTACTCCCGCTCGGCTTTTGTGGCCAGGAGCGGGGATGTCTATTCGGACTATGACTATGCCTCCGGCAGCACGGCTGTGAATCCCGAGGGCGTCATGTTTGTGACGGCCGGAACGGCCAGCGGCTGTATGTACGGGCTGCCTGCCCTTGCGGATCCCTTAGTGGTTGTGGGGGAGAATGAGGTTCCCACGGCCGTAAAAATCGATGTGTCGGATACAGAGATGCACATTACGGCCTACGAGATGGACAGCTGGACCATCTTTGATGAATATACGATACGTAAAGAAACGGGAAATTCTTGACAAATGGGGAAAAGCCTGTTATGTTAGGACTTAGCAAAAAATAAAAAGGCTGAGAAGAAGAGGGTACACAGAAGATGCGTCTGTCAGAGAGAGGAGTTCACAGGCTGAAAGGCTCCTTGGGAAAGCGGCTGTGTAGGTGGCTTCGGAGCCGGAGCGGTGAAAGAACAGTAGCTGCCCACGCCTGACCTGCGTTAAAAGGTTTGGAGATGTATACGGCTGCGGCTGTATATAAGACAGGTGGTACCGCGTATAAAACGCCCTTTCAATGCTGAAAGGGCGTTTGTTGAATTTAAAGGAGGAAGGATACGAATGAAAGAACTGGCAAAGACTTACGATCCGAAAGGAATGGAAGATCGGATTTATGAAAAATGGCTGGAGAAAAAATATTTCCATGCAGAAGTGGATCGGACGAAAAAGCCCTTTACCATTGTGATCCCGCCCCCCAATGTGACAGGAAAGCTGCATATGGGACATGCCTTAGACGAGACCTTGCAGGACATCCTGATCCGCTATAAGAGGATGTCAGGGTACAATGCCCTCTGGATTCCCGGGACGGATCACGCTTCCATTTCCACGGAGGTGAAAGTAACCAACCAGCTTAAGGAGGAGGGCATCGACAAAAAGGAGCTGGGAAGAGAGGGCTTTCTGAAAAGAGCCTGGCAGTGGAAGGAAGAGTACGGCGGAGCCATTATCAACCAGCTGAAGAAGCTGGGGTCCTCCTGCGACTGGGACCGGGAGCGCTTTACCATGGATGAGGGCTGTTCCCAGGCGGTTCTGGAAGTGTTTATCCGCCTCTATGAGAAAGGGTATATCTATAAAGGCTCCCGGATTATCAACTGGTGTCCCGTGTGCAAAACTTCTATTTCCGACGCAGAAGTGGAGCATGAGGAGCAGGCAGGCCATTTTTGGCATATCAATTATCCTATCAAGGACAGTGACAGGTTTGTGGAGATTGCTACCACCCGGCCGGAAACCATGCTGGGAGATACGGCCCTGGCGGTGAACCCGGAGGATGAGCGGTATCAGGATATCATCGGGAAAACGGTGATCTTGCCTCTGGTAGGCCGGGAGATTCCGGTGATTGCGGATTCCTATGTGGATATGGAGTTTGGTACCGGCGTAGTAAAAATCACTCCGGCCCACGACCCCAACGATTTTGAAGTGGGAAGAAGGCACCAGCTGCCGGAGATCAATATTTTGAATGACGATGCCACCATCAATGAGAACGGCGGAAAGTATGCGGGCATGGACCGCTACGAAGCCCGGAAAATGATGGTGAAGGAATTAGAAGAGCAGGGACTTTTGGTAAAAGTAGCGGATCATGCCCACAATGTGGGAACCCATGACCGCTGCGGCACCACCGTAGAACCCTTGATCAAGCAGCAGTGGTTTGTAAAGATGGAGGAGCTGGCCAAGCCGGCGATCGAGGCGGTGAAAAACGGTGAGCTGACCTTTGTGCCGGAGCGCTTTGACAAGACTTACCTGCACTGGCTGGAGAATATACGCGACTGGTGTATTTCCCGGCAGCTTTGGTGGGGACACCGGATTCCTGCTTATTACTGCGATGGCTGCGGGGAGCTTGTAGTAGCCCGGGAGACTCCGCAGGTCTGCCCCAAGTGCGGCGGAAAGCATTTCACCCAGGATCCGGATACCCTGGACACCTGGTTTTCCTCCGCCTTGTGGCCCTTCTCCACCCTGGGATGGCCAAAGCAGAGTGCGGATCTGGACTACTTCTATCCCACGGACGTGCTTGTGACCGGTTATGATATTATTTTCTTCTGGGTAATCCGCATGGTGTTTTCCGGCTATGAGCAAACGGGAAAATCTCCCTTCCATCATGTGCTGATCCACGGGCTGGTGCGGGATGCTCAGGGGCGGAAGATGAGCAAGTCCCTGGGAAACGGGATCGATCCCCTGGAGATCATCGATCAGTACGGGGCTGATGCCCTGCGCTTTACCCTGGTGACGGGAAATGCGCCGGGAAATGACATGCGCTTTTACATGGAACGGGTGGAGGCAAGCCGGAATTTTGCCAATAAGATTTGGAACGCCTCCAGGTTTATTCTGATGAATATGGAGAAGGCCGAGGTTCCAAAAGAGTTGGCTCCGGACAGGCTGACGGGTGCGGATAAGTGGATTCTTTCCAAAGCCAACACGCTGGCCAAAGATGTGACAGCCAATATGGACAAGTTTGAGCTGGGAATCGCCGTGCAGAAGCTCTATGATTTCATCTGGGAAGAGTTCTGCGATTGGTATATCGAGATGGTAAAGCCCAGGCTCTATCAGGAGGAGGACAGTACAAAAGCTGCCGCTCTGTGGACGCTTAAGACGGTTCTGGCCAATGCCCTGAAGCTTCTGCATCCCTTTATGCCGTTTATCACTGAGGAGATTTTCTGTAATCTAACCGGGGAGGAATCCATTATGATTTCTGCCTGGCCGGAATACCGGCAGTCATGGGAATTCGCGCCGGATGAATCTGCGGTGGAGCGGATCAAGGAAGCCGTACGGGGAATCCGCAATGTCCGTTCTGGCATGAATGTTCCTCCCAGCAAGAAGGCTGCGGTCATCGTAGTGGCGGAGAAGGAAGAGGTGCGGGAAATTTTTGAGCGGGGCCGGGTATTCTTCCAGACCCTTGCTTACGCCAGTGAAGTGCGGATTCAGCCGGATAAAGCGGGCATCGGCGGAGATGCGGTATCGGCTGTAACAGCGGATGCAGCCATTTATATGCCCTTTGCGGATCTGGTAGATCTGGATAAAGAGCTGGAGCGCCTGAAAAAGGAAGAGGCCCGTCTGACAGGGGAGCTGAAGCGGGTGAACGGAATGCTGAACAATGAGAAATTTTTAAGCAAGGCTCCACAGAGCAAGATCGAGGAAGAGAAGGAGAAGCTGGAAAAATACAGTCAGATGATGGCCCAGGTGCAGGAACGGCTGGCGGCTCTCACAGAATAGAGACAGGAGTTATCCATTATGATGACATACCGGGAAGCGGTAACTTATATCGAAGAGACACCGAAATTTACGAAAAAGAATACACTGGAAAATACCAGGGCAATTCTGCGCTGTCTTGGGAATCCCCAGGATAAGATGAAAATTCTTCACGTGGCAGGAACCAACGGCAAAGGCTCAGTGTGTTCCTTTCTAGCCTCTATTTTGAAAGCGGCCGGAAAGCGTACGGGACTTTTTACCTCCCCTCATCTGGTGGAGATCAACGAGCGTTTTGTGGTGGACGAGGTGCAGGTAAGCAATGAAGAGTTTCTGGAGGCGTTTCACCGGGTGATGGAGTGCATCAGGGAAATAGAGCGGGAGGGGTACTCCCATCCTACCTATTTTGAGATTCTGTTTTTGATTGGGATGGTGCTTTTTGAACAGTCGGGTGTGGAATACCTGGTCATGGAGACGGGGCTTGGAGGGCGTCTGGACGCTACCAATTCCGTGGATCATCCCATTGTGACGGTAATTACCTCGATCAGCTTGGACCATACGGAGTATCTTGGAAATACGGTTGCGGAGATTGCAGGCGAGAAAGCCGGAATACTGAAAGAAGGGGTTCCGGTGGTTTACGACGCCTCCGATCCGGAGGCAGAGGCGGTAATCCAAAAGAGGGCCCGCGAGCTTCATGCCCCTGCATTCGGCGTTCGTCCTGAAATGTATAAAATTTCATCTATGACGGATAAACATATTGATTTTTCCATTCATTCTGGGTATTATGATTATATTGAGCTTTCTATATCCAGCGTGGCGGAATATCAGGTGATGAATGCGGCCGAGGCCGTGACGGCCATCAAGGCTCTGGACGGGGGAGCGGAATTTACGGGCGATACGATTCGCCGGGGAATTGACGCCATGCGGTGGCAGGGCAGGATGGAGACAGTCCTGCCGGGAGTCATCATAGACGGAGCCCACAACGAGGCAGGCGTAGAGGAGTTTGTGAAGACGGCAAAGCGTCTGGAGAAGGATTATCCGGTGACGCTGCTTTTTGCCGCGGTAGATGATAAGGATTATCCCAGTATGATACAGACGATCTGCCGGGAGCTTCGTCCGGAACGGGTAATTGTCACAGAAGTAGGCGGTTATCGTGCAGTGGAAGCAGAGAAATCGGCGGCCTTGTTCCGGCAGTCCGGTATGGATAAGATCGTGGCATATGCAGATGTGGAGGAGGCTTTCACGGCAGCCCTCAGGGAAAAGGCAGACGGAATCTTGTTTTGTGTAGGTTCCCTGTATCTGGCAGGCAGCATCAAAGGGATTTTGAGGAGGATGTCACATGATTGATTTTGAGGAAGAATTGAAGAAATTCCATCCCAGCCTGGAAGCCGAGCAGGTAGAGGAAAACGTATATAAAAATAAGCCCAAAGATATAGCAGATTTGATTCAGGAGATGCTGGGAGAGATGAAAGGCAGCAGCCATTAGAAAGTGGGGGACCTTATGCTTTGTATCAGATGTGGAGCAACATTGATGGATCCCGGTTACTGCAGCGCCTGCGGGACGGATATCAAAATCTATAACCGATTGTTCCGGCTCTCGAATACCTATTACAATATGGGACTGGAGAAGGCGAAGGCCAGAAATCTGACCGGCGCCATGCAGGATCTGCGCTACAGCCTGCGGCTGAATAAAAATCATATTCAGGCCAGGAATCTTCTGGGCCTGGTTTACTTTGAAGTGGGCGAAGTGGTTCTGGCTCTGACAGAATGGATTATCAGCAAGAGCCTGGAACCGGACAAAAATATTGCCGATGAATACATCCGGGCCATTCAGGAAAATCCGTCCCGCTGGGCGGCCATCAATCAGACGATCAAGAAATATAACCAGTCTCTTCTCTACTGCCAGCAGGGAAGTGAGGATCTGGCGATTATCCAGCTGAAAAAAGTACTTTCTCTGAATCCCAAGCTGGTGAAGGGGCATCAGCTTCTGGCACTGCTTTATATAAAGACCGAGGAGTATGAGCGGGCCGGGCGAGAGCTGCGCCGGGCGCTGGCCATTGATAAGACTGACAATCTGTCCCTCCATTACCAGGAAGAACTGGAACGGATTACGGGGAAAGCGGTCAATCCCAAAGAAAAGCCGGCGAAGGAAATCAGGGAAACGAAAAATTCCGATATTATTTCTTATACCAGCGGCAATGAGACGATTATTATGCCGGCCACCTATAAAGATACGACGGGGATGAACGTAGTGCTGAATCTGCTTATCGGCCTGGTGGTAGGCGTAGCCCTTATGTGGTTTCTGGTGGTTCCGGCCAAAGTCCGCTCCATCCGCAGCGAGACCAACCAGCAGATTATCGCCTACAGCGATGAGGTTTCGGCTAAGCAGACAGAGCTGAACGGGCTGCAGAAGCAGGTGGAAGAGCTGCAGGCGGCCCTGGCGGAGAAAGAGGCGGAGCCTGAGACGGGGGGCAGCTACGAGCAGCTTATAGAGGCCTATAATGCTTTTCGCGGTGAAAATCTGGAAGCGGCCCTGGGGGCTTTAAATGAGGTGGATACCCAGCAGATTTCGGAAGGAGCCATGTCTCTTTACCGGGAAGTTTACCGGGCTGTACATGCAGAAGAACTGAAAGGCTGGTACGACGCAGGAGAGACAGCTTATAATGCCGGAAATTGGGCGGAGGCTGTGGAGAACCTGCAGCGTGTTGTGGATATGGAGGAAATGTACCAGGATGGTTATGCCATCTACTATCTGGCGCGGGCGTATGAGAGCAGTGAGGATACGGAGAAAGCGGTTCCGCTGTTCCGCAAGTTTGCGGAGGCTTATCCGGGAACGGTGCGGGCAAATTACTGCAACCAGGCATTGACCCGTCTGGGACAGCCGGCGGTAGAACAGCAGCAGTCCAATCAGCCCCAGCAGCCTCAGGAGAACCAGCCGCAGGATCCCCAGCAGCCGGATCCGCAGCCTCCGGCATAACCAGAGAAAAAAGCAGAAAAAACAAAAGAGAAACCCTGGAATAAGGGACATACCAATTTTGGTATGTCCCTTTGTGCTGTGCCGGAAAGGCATTTCGGGACGGAATAAAGGAAGGAAAGAGAAGGAGGCATTGGAACATGGAGACAACACGGAAAACGACGGATCACATACTGCGGATCCGGGTCCCCGGGGAATTGGATCATCACAGTGCAAAGGCCATTTGCCGGGAGGCAGATCGCCGGATTCAGACAGAAGATATCCGGGAAATAATTTTTGATTTTGCGGATACGACATTCTGCGACAGCTCCGGGATTGGAATGCTGATGGGGCGGTATAAAATGATACGCGCCCTGGGAGGCAAGGTAAGGGCGGTGCAGGTACAGGCACAGGTGGCGCGGATTCTGACTTTATCCGGAGTTACCAAAATTATACCTGTGGAAGAGTTTGAGGGAGGAAGATCGAAATGAAGAATACCATGAAAGTAGAATTTGACAGTATTTCCGACAATGAAGCTTTTGCGCGGGTGACGGTAGCCGCTTTTATGAGCCGTATGAATCCCAGCATTGAGGAAGTAGCGGATGTGAAGACAGCGGTATCTGAGGCTGTCACCAATGCGATCATACACGGCTATGAAGGAGAGGTACATACGATTACAATTTTCGGGCAGATAGAGGAGGAGGTACTGGAACTGCGGATTACGGATCGGGGCGTGGGGATACCGGATATTGAGAAGGCTATGGAGCCTTTGTATACTTCACGTCCGGAATTAGAACGATCCGGCATGGGCTTTCTGTTTATGGAAGCATTTATGGACGAGGTGCAGGTTCAGTCCAGCCCGGGAGAGGGGACGACTGTTCTTATGAAAAAGAAGATTCGAAAATCCGAGGAGTAACTATGGATCGGACCGAGGAGTTGATTTGCCAGTCACAGGAAGGAGATAAAGCAGCGCGGGAAGAGCTGATAAAAGAAAATATGGGTCTGATCCGCCACGTAGTTAAGCGTTTTCTGGGGCGCGGGGTGGAGGCGGAGGATTTGTTTCAGATAGGAGCCATCGGGCTGGTGAAAGCGGTAGACCGCTTCGATTTGAGCTTCGGCGTCCGGTTTTCCACATATGCAGTTCCGATGATTGCGGGAGAGATCAAACGTTTTCTGAGGGATGACAGCATGCTCAAGGTGAGCCGTTCCTTAAAAGAGCTGGCCGGAAAGGCGGCCAGACTGCGGGAGCAGATTTTGATGGAGCGGGGGGAAGAGCCGGGCGTGGAAGAGCTGGCCAGGCTTCTCGGAGTGGAGGCTGAGGAGCTGGTACAAGCTATGGACAGCAGCGTGGAGGTGGAATCCCTCCAGAAAATTGTTTATCAGGGAGACGGCGAAGGCTTAAGCCTGATGGACAAGGTGGAACAGGGAAAGGATGAGCAAGAGACACTTTTGCGCCGCCTGCTTCTGGAACAGCTTTTGGATACCCTGGAGCCCAGGGAGCGCCAGATCATCAATCTGCGTTTTTTCTGCGATCAGACACAGACCCAGGTAGCGCAGCAGCTGGGCATGTCTCAGGTACAGATTTCACGGATGGAGAAGAAGATTTTGGCGGCACTTAAGAGGCGGATGTAAAAATGATCAAATGTATATTTTGGACAGGCCGGGTTAAACTACCCATAGAGAATATAAGAGCAGGAGGAATGATTATGAACCGCACAAAGTACAGAGCCTGGCTGATCTCCATTGTCCTTGCGGCAGTGGCATTTGGAATTTTTTATTATGTGTATACGGGAAATCAGGAGAAGACATTTAAAGACGGAACGTTTGTATGGCATATAGAAAGCATTGCACCGGAGCACCTGGCAGCATGAGCGAAATCCTGTATCTCAAATTTGAGAAGAATATCCGTACGTACAATCGCACTGTCACCTTAGGCGAGGCGGGAGAGATGCAGTGCGCCGACACTGCTATTGTTAACCGACTGAAAACGGAAAAACTTTATACTTTTGAAAACGTGAGAAAAGGCGCACATTCCTGCGCGGACCGCCATGTATTTTCCATACTGGATGTGGTGGAGAAGATTCAGGCGGTATATCCCTCCCTGGAGATTCAGAATATGGGTGAGCAGGATTTTATTGTAGAGTATTCTACCAAACCTAAGGAAAATCCGGCAGTCTGTTTTCTGAAAGTGGCGTTTGTCTGCCTGATCTGCTTTTTTGGTTCTGCTTTTTCTATTATGGCCTTTAACAATGATGTTTCCACCGTAGATTTGTTCGGGCAGTTTTACACCCTGCTCACCGGACAGGAATCGGACGGGTTTACCATTCTGGAACTGACGTATTCTCTGGGGTTGTCTGCGGGGATTATTGCGTTTTTCAATCATATTGGCGGACGGCGGCTCACAAAGGAACCTACGCCTATTGAGGTGGAAATGCGGCTCTATGAGGATGATGTCAACACAACCCTTATCAATACGGCTAGCAGAAACGGCAGCCATAAAGGGGAATCCTGACAAGGAGAAATTGCATGTGGATGAAACAGATTTTGATGGCTGCCGTAGGATTGAGCTGCGGCCTGGCTGTGGCGGGCGGCCTCTTTGCCCTGATCATTGCCCTGGGGCTGGTGGCGGAATTTGCGGATCAGACTCACACGGCAAAGCACATTTTCTGGTATGAGGACGCGGTGGCGGCGGGGGGAATCATTGGAAATCTTCTCAGCGTTTACCAGATAGTTCTTCCTCTGGGAAGTGCGGGCGCAGGGCTTTTCGGAATTTTTTCAGGTATTTTTGTGGGAGCCTGGGCCATGGCACTGACAGAGATTGTAAATATTGTTCCCATTTTCACCCGCCGCATTGATTTGCGCAGGGGGATGGAAATACTGATAGCAGGTATGGCAGTGGGGAGAACGGTCGGTTCCCTCATCTATTATTATTACCGATGGTAGGGAGAAAGGCGGACAGATATGAAAGAGACAGAGACAATCAAAGAGATGGCCGAGCAGGAGAAGAAACAGAAATACAACGAATATGTAAAACAGGTAACGCCCACCCACAGCCTGGGCGCTCAGCTGGCCAAAGCTTTTCTGGTGGGCGGCCTCATCTGCTGCCTGGGACAGGCATTCCTGAATTATGCCAAAAGCCTGGGGCTGGACCAGAAGACGGCAGGTTCCTGGTGCTCCATGCTTCTGGTTTTGTTAAGCGTTTTTCTAACCGGACTGAATATTTTTCCCGGTATTGCCAAGTGGGGCGGGGCAGGCGCACTGGTTCCTATCACCGGGTTTGCCAACAGTGTGGCGGCGCCGGCCATTGAGTACCAGAAGGAGGGGCAGGTCTTTGGCATCGGATGCAAAATTTTCACCATTGCCGGCCCGGTCATACTCTACGGGATCTTTACGAGCTGGCTGCTGGGGCTGATTTACTGGGTACTGAAAATGACGGGAGTGGTGTGAGCCGCTCCTTTTTACATCCGGATTTCTGTTATATTTTCGGAAATCCGGGCATAAAATGAAAGTGCCGGGAAAAAATAAGAGAAAAGGAAATACAGGAAGGACGGAGAGAAACGTGGAGACCATTGTAGGAAAACAGAGCATTCAGTTCCAGAAAGCCCCCCACATTGTGAGCGCGGCTTCCATTGTAGGAAAGAAAGAGGGAGAGGGCCCCTTGGGGAAGCTGTTTGACCGGATCGAGGAGGACCCCATGCTGGGACAGAATACCTGGGAGGAAGCGGAGAGTGCCCTCCAGAAACAGGCGGCCCAGCTGGCCATAGAAAAGGCCGGATCGGACTGTTCTTTGGTGCGCTACCTCTTTGCCGGGGATCTGCTGGGACAGCTGATTGCGACTTCTTTCGGATTGATGGATCTGAAAATTCCACTCTTTGGCTTGTATGGAGCCTGCTCCACCATCGGTGAGGCTCTGATGCTGGCGGCGATGACGGTGCAGGGAGGATATTCGGACAGTGTAATGGCCCTGACCTCCAGCCATTTCGGAAGTGCGGAGAAACAGTTTCGCTTTCCCCTGGAGTACGGCGGACAGCGCCCCCTTGCGGCTACCTGGACTGTCACCGGAAGCGGAGCCTTTGTCCTTGCCCCCGCAGGAGGAAAAGCCCGCATTTCAGGAGCCACTCCCGGAAAAGTGGTGGACTACGGGGTGAAGGATTCTATGAATATGGGTGCCTGTATGGCGCCGGCGGCCTGCGATACCATCTGCAGCCATTTAGATGATTTCGGACGGAAGCCATCGGATTACGATGCTGTCATTACGGGGGATCTGGGAAGCGTGGGACAAGCCATTTTGATAGATTTGGCCAGAGAGCGGGGGTATGACTTAAGCGGGCGGCATCTGGACTGCGGAATGCTGATCTACGATTCCCAGACGCAGGATACCCATGCCGGAGGGAGCGGCTGCGGCTGTTCTGCCGTGACTCTGGCTGCGCATATTCTGCCGAAGATTGAGCAGGGACAGTGGAAGCGTGTTCTTTTTGTCCCTACAGGCGCCCTGCTTTCTACGGTCAGCTTCAACGAAGGGCAGAGTGTACCCGGAATTGCCCATGCCCTTGTGATAGAACACTGTTAAGAGAGGAGCAAAGAACCCGAGATGGATTTTGTGAAAGCATTTTTAATAGGAGGCCTTATCTGCGCGTTGGTGCAGATTTTGATGGAAAAGACGAAACTGATGCCCGGACGGATTATGGTTCTTCTGGTCTGCGGCGGAGCAGTTCTGGGAGCCGTGGGACTCTACGAGCCCTTTCAGGAATTTGCAGGAGCCGGGGCTTCGGTGCCGCTTCTGGGATTTGGAAACCTTTTGTGGAAGGGCGTGAAAGAAGCGGTGGAAACAGACGGATTTCTGGGAATTTTTATGGGAGGTTTTACTGCCAGTGCGGTGGGTATCAGTGCGGCCCTGATATTCGGGTATCTGGCCAGCCTGATTTTCCAGCCCAAGATGAAAAAGTAAAGAGAACCCTTGTCTTTTTCTCTCTGAACTGTTATACTGGATTTCGTGCAAACAGCGGAATAAAAGTGAGGAGGGATGAACTTTGAGCAAAGTAGCGATTGTTACAGACAGCAACAGCGGCATTACTCAGAAAGAAGCAGGGAAAATGGGAATTTCCGTACTGCCCATGCCCTTTACCATTGACGGAAAAGAATATTTTGAAGATATCAGCCTGACCCAGGAGGAATTTTATGAGAAGCTGAAAGGCAATGCGGACATTGCCACTTCCCAGCCCTCTCCCGAGTCCCTTATGGAGCTCTGGAACGGGCTTTTGGAGGAGCATGATGAGGTTGTCCATATCCCTATGTCCAGCGGCCTGTCGGGTTCCTGTCAGACAGCCATTGCCCTGGCTCAGGATTTTGACGGCAGGGTGCAGGTGGTGAATAACCAGAGGATTTCCATAACCCAGAGGAAATCCGTGTGCGATGCGGTGCGATTGAAGGAGAGCGGAAAGGATGCGTCCCAGATCCGGCAGATACTGGAGGAGACTAAGCTTGAGTCCAGTATTTACATTACGGTGGCCACGCTGAAATATCTGAAGAAGGGCGGGCGCTTAACGCCTGCGGTGGCGGCTATTGGAACCATGCTGCGCTTAAAGCCGGTGCTGACGATCCAGGGGGATAAGCTGGATACCTTCTCCAAAGCGAGAACCATGCACCAGGCGAAACAGATTATGATTGATGCCATCCGCAGCGATATAGAGACCCGGTTCGGCGGAGTGGATGCTCATCAGGTGGGGATTGACATTGCCCATACCAACAATGAGGCGGAAGCGTTAAAGTTCCGGGACGAGGTAGAGGCGGCGTTTCCGGGTTATAAGGTAGATTTTTTGGATCCCCTGTCTTTGAGCGTTTCCTGCCATATCGGCGACGGCTCTCTGGCCGTAGCGGTCAGCAAGCTTCTGCAGGTGTAATCGGCAGTTTGGAAAAAAATGTGTCAATAGTTAATGATAATTATTATCATTAACTATTGACGCTTTTTTTATGAAGTGTTATCGTTGAGGAGAGAACGAAAGAGATGGAGGAAGGATCATGACTTTGCGGGAAGGAAAGATCGGACAGGAATACCAGGTACGGGATATCTGTCTGGAGGATAAAATAAAACGGCGCCTGCAGATGCTGGGGATGACAAAAGGAACAGGAATCAGTGTCCTGAATAATAAAAAGAGCGGTTCTGTCATTTTAAAAGTAAGGGGAACCCGGTTTGCGGTGGGGAAAAAGATTGCAGAAGGCATTGTAATTGGGGAGGAGACAGATGAGCAATGAAATTCATGTAGCATTTGTGGGAAACCCGAATTGCGGCAAAACCACGCTGTTTAACGATTACACAGGGGCAAAGCTTAAAGTTGCCAACTGGCCCGGGGTGACGGTGGAAAAGAAAGAGGGTACATACCGGTTTCAGGGAGAAACGATGCGCCTGGTGGATCTGCCGGGAATTTACAGCCTGACTTCTTATACCATGGAAGAGAAGGTTTCCAGAGGGTATATTATGGGGAAAGAGGTAGACCTGGTGGTTGATGTGGCGGACGCATCCTCCCTGGAGCGCAACCTGTATCTGACTCTGCAGCTGATTGAACTTGGAAAGCCGGTAATCCTGGCTTTGAATATGATGGATATTGTGGAAGAACGGGGCATGGACGTGGATCTGCACCGTCTGCCGGAGATGCTGGGCGTTCCCTGCATTCCGGTCAGCGCCAGAACCAAACAGGGCCTTGAGATTCTTATGCACGCAGTGCTTCACCACAAAGACCGGAAGTCAGACGGCAATCTGGAGCACCATCATGAAAAGGTGAGCCATCACAAGCACGATCACCACAAAGATATTGTGATGGTGTACAGCGACGAAATTGAAGATAAAATTGACGCAATTTCCGATCTTATAAGGGAGCAGTACGGTGAGCTTCCCAATATGCGCTGGCACGCCCTCAAATATCTGGAGTGGGATGAGGAAGTCCGAAAGGCCTATCCCCTGGATGTAGAGGGAGTTGTGGAGCGCAGCTATGAGACGGAGATTATCAGCCAGAAATATGACTTTATTGAGGAGATTATTGAAGAATGCCTGGTAGGAAAGACAAGGAAATCGGAGGCTACGGACCGGATTGACAAAGTGCTGACGAATCGGCTCTGGGGAGTTCCTATATTTCTGGGAATTATGGCCCTTGTATTTTTCCTTACCTTTGCCATCGGCGACTGGCTGAAAGGCTATATGGAGAGCGGCCTGGATTATGTAACGGCGGTGATTTTGAATTTCCTGGAATATGCAGGAGTGAGCAATGTGCTGCGCTCTCTGGTCGTAGACGGCATTATTGCAGGGGTGGGAGGAATCCTCACGTTTCTGCCTAATATTTTTATTTTGTTTCTGGCCCTGGCGTTTTTGGAGGACAGCGGCTACATGGCGCGGGTGGCCTATGTGATGGACGGAATTATGGGAAAAATAGGCCTTTCCGGCCGGGCATTTATCCCTATGCTTCTGGGCTTTGGATGTACGGTGCCCGCGGTTATGGCGTCCAGGGCCCTGGAGGATCCGAAGGATCGCCTCAAAACCATTTTGATCACACCCTTTATGTCCTGCAGTGCCAGACTGCCTGTTTATGTGCTGTTTTCCAGTATGTTCTTTCATGAAAAAGCCATGCTGGCTGCCTATTCCATGTATTTGCTGGGAATTGTCACGGCCATAGCAGTGGCGCTGATTATGAACCAGTTTACGAAGAAGAAAGAGATCAATACCCTGTTGATTGAACTTCCGGAATACAAGTCGCCGAATTTTCACAGTATTGCCATCTATACTTGGGAAAAAGTAGAAGATTATCTGAGGAAAGCGGGAACAACCATCTTTGCGGCTTCCATTATAATCTGGGTGATTTTGAACTTAGGCCCTTCCGGGATGGTGTCAGATATGTCCCAAAGCTTCGGAGCCCTGGCCGGCCGTCTGGCGGCGCCGCTTATGAAGCCTGCCGGCCTGGGATATTGGCAGGTTGTAGTTGCACTCATTGCGGGGCTTGCAGCCAAGGAAGTAATCGTATCCAGTATGAGCGTCCTGTTTGGAATTACCAACGTGACTTCAGCGGCGGGAATGGCAGGTATGTCGGCGGCCCTTGGCACTCTTGGCTTTACGGCTGTGAATGCCTATGCGCTAATGACCTTCTGTCTTTTGTATACCCCTTGTATGGCGGCGGTGGCCACCATACGAAAGGAGACCGGTTCCCTGAAGTGGACAGCTTTTGGCGCGCTGTTCCAGCTGGCCGTAGCCTGGGTTATGGCGGCAGCCGTTTATCAAATCGGAATTTTGCTGGTATAGGCGGATTTTGGTAAAAGAAAAGATTTTGACAAGGATTCCCCCCTGTGATACACTAGAACTAATTATAGCATATTTTGACAAAATACCGGAAAAGTCATCAAAATATAGTGGTTTTACAAAATAACAGAGGTGGAATCGTTGGACAAGTATGAGTTTCAGATAAAGACAGAGCAGTTGGAAAAGCTGCTGGAGCAGAGGGAATATAAGACAGCGGCGAAAATTGCGGACTCCATTGACTGGAGAAAAGTTCACGATGTGGAGCTTCTGATGGAAGTAGCTGAGGTATATGAAAACCTGGAGCGGTATGAAGACAGCTATGAGATTTTGAATATGGCTTATGACTGTTCCCCCATTGGCCGTATGATTGTGTATAAAATGGTGGAAGTAGCTGTAAAGATGGGGGATTTCGATGAGGCGGTGGAGCTGTACAAAGAGTTTATTAAGGCTGCTCCTCACGATTTGGGCCGGTATGTGCTGAAGTATGAGATTTACCGGGGCCGCGGTTCCTCCGTGGAGGATCAGATCGCAATTCTGGAGGAGTATAAGAGCAGGGAATACCAGGAGCAATGGGCGTATGAGCTGGCGCTTCTCTATTATAAGGAAGGAATGCTCTCCAAGTGCGTGGAGGAGTGCGACGATCTGATTCTATGGTTCAGCGAGGGAGAATACGTAATCAAAGCCATGGAGCTGAAAATGCGCATCCAGCCTTTGACGGCTTCCCAGGAGGAGAAGTACCGGCAGATGGCCGATCACACGAAAGCGGAGGAGATTCGGGTGAAGCCCGTGAACGTGGATGAGTTTAACACCTCCAATCTCCAGGCAGCTCTGGCCGAGAGCCTTCAAGATTTTATTCAGGAAGAAGAAGCGGAGCCGGAAGCGGAAATGCCGGCTGCCGGCTGGCAGAATCCGGAACCGGAGGAAGTATGGGAAGTACCGGAAGGGCAGGACCCGGAGCCGGAAGAACCGCCGGCCCGGCCGGAGGAAGAGGCGAAGCACTGGGAGCCTGTAGAGGTACAGGAACCGCAGCGCCCGCAGGCATCTCTGGTGATGGATACCTTGAAACTGCCGAAATTCCTGGGTCAGGACGAGAGCGGACAGCTTACATTTGATATGGAAGAAAACGTCATCGAGCGGCAGATTACCGGCCAGATGACAATTTCGGATATTTTGAACGGCTGGGAGGAAAAGAAGCGGGAGACAGAGGCTGCCATCGCGGAGGCGGCGGCCCGGGACGAAGAACGCCGGAAGGAGCGGGAATATCTGCGGGCCACCGGACAGCTTCCCGATCTGAATACAGAAGTAGTTACTACGGTTCCGGAAGAAATTCTGCGTTTGATAGAGGAGATAGAGGGACGGCTGCCTGTAAAAGTACATGTGGAACCTTTGGCGGCTTCCCGGGAGGAGAAAGAACCAGAGGGCAGTCCCCAGGAAATCCAGAGGACACAGAGCCGGGTATCCGGGGAGCAGCCTACGGAGAAACTGCCGGAGATTCTGGAGATACTGGAAGCACAGGCGCAGGTCTGGGAAGCAGAGCTTCCGGAGGATATGGACGATATCCAGGATATCCTGGAAGCGAAGATGGCGGACGGAAAGCTGGTAAAGCGCTCTTCAAAATCGCCGGCGCCGGCCAAAACGGTGAAAAAACCGGCGGAGAAGCCGGCAGAAAAACCGAAGGAAGCACCTGTCCGGGAACCGGAAAGCCTGCCGGAGGAAAAAGCGCAGCCGAAGAAGCGGGACACCCAATCCCTGTCGCCGATGATGGAAGATTTGGAGCGGGCTTTAGAAGCGGAAATCTCCACCATTCCTCCGGGACAGCTTTCGGAAGAACAGAAGAAGCTTTTTGCTTATTTTACTTCGGTCCGGGGTATGAACCAGCAGCTTGCAGAGCTTCTGGAAGAGGACCGGATGCGCAGGGAGCGCAGGGAGGATTCCCTGGTAGGAAATATAGTGATTACAGGCGAGGGCGGCACCGGAAAGACTACACTGGCTGCCGATATTGTGAAAGCCCTGCAGAAGCAGCGCCGGGTCAAAGGGGCCAAGATGGCCAAGGTGGCGGCAGACAGCCTGAACGGGAAGGGCGTGTCCGCCATGGTGCAGAAGCTGGGCGGCGGCGCGCTGCTGATTGAGAAGGCAGGGAATTTAAAGACGGAGACTGCCGTGCAGCTTTCCCATGCCATGACACGGAAAACAGGCGGCCTTCTGGTAATCCTGGAGGATGAAAAGGAGGAGATCCGCCAGCTCTTTATCCGCTGTGAGAGCCTGGGGGCCAAATTTACCAAGACCATTGATATTCCCACGTTTACCAACAAAGAGCTGGTAGCGTTTGGAGAATCTTACGCCAAAGAACAGGAGTGTGTACTGGATGAAATGGCAGTTTTGGCTCTCTACAACCGTATCGGTACCCGGCAGACCAGCGATCATCTGGTAAATGTGGCAGAGGTCAAAGAAATGGTGGATGAAGCCATTGACCGGGGCGGAAAGAAGGGGCTTTTCGGAAAAGTAAAGAAAAGCCGTATGGATGAGTTTGGGAATGTAATTCTCTTGGAAAAAGATTTTACGGAGTAACAAGGTATACTTCTTGGACATTAGTAGTCCAAGAAGGTATACCCTTCGGGCACCCCATGTGACAAGTCCTTCGGACTGTCCGTTAAGGTATAATAATCCGAACGCCAAAAAGAAAGATCTTCCCCTCCAAACGGAGGCAGAGGTTCCGGGGAGCTAATCCCTAAGACGCACTAAAAAACTGCTCGGCAGAGGCCTCGCAGT
>ERZ777305.1739-NODE-1739-length-22766-cov-24.463564_pt1 | contig 22766 bp, 18 predicted proteins | sample MGYA00374965_ERZ777305 | MGnify/ENA primary metagenome ERZ777305 (study PRJEB29328, sample SAMD00013331) | mouse gut metagenome | study: EMG produced TPA metagenomics assembly of the Metagenome analysis of fecal microbiota from mouse which was promoted... | reverse complement strand
GACATTTCTACACTACCATCCAAATTTTTAGACCATATTTAACAGTTATTTAACAATCGGGGTAATTCAATTCAAATTCAAATAGCACATATCACGCTGATTATCTTTAAAATACATAGGGCATACCATATTTTCACATGATATGCCCTATGAGATATTTTATAAAGACAACTACTTATTCACGCGGAAGCGATCCTCTCCAGTGGCAAGGAAAGCGATTGCCTGGCGGGCAGCCGCAATACCGGCGTTAATATTAGCCTCGGAGGTCTGAGCACCCATTTTCTTAGGTGTAAAGAAAACACGGTCGCCAAACTTCTCTTTCATTTCCTCTGCACGGTCGGGAGCGACATCTGCTGCATATTTAAGATCGGGGCGAGCCTCAAGAGCACGGATCAGACCCTCCTCATCAATGACCTCCTTACGGGCAGTATTGATAAGAAGTCCACCCTTTGGCATTGATGTCACGAGATCATAACCGATAGAGCCACGAGTCTCAGGAGTGGCCGGGATATGTATTGACACTACGCGATTCTCCCTATAAAGATCCTCTACGGAATGGACAGGCTTGACACCCGCCTCCTCCATAGCAGCATCAGGACAATACGGATCAAGAGCAGAGATGCTCATGTCAAAGCCACGTCCGATACGAGCCACATTGCGCCCTACCTGACCGAAAGCCTGGATACCAAGGGTCTTGCCCTTAAGCTCTGTTCCGGAGGTGCCATTATACATATTCCTGCACATCATAACGGCAAGACCGAACACAAGCTCAGCAACAGCATTGGAATTCTGTCCGGGAGTGTTCTGCGCACTTACACCATGAGCCGTCGCGGCTGCGAGATCTATATTATCATAACCTGCACCAGCACGTACCACAATCTTAAGATTCTTGGCAGCATCCAGCACCTCGGCATCTACTTTATCTGAACGGATGATGAGGGCGTCGACATCAGCGACAGCAGCAAGAAGATCAGCCTTTGCGGTGTACTTCTCCAAAAGGATCAGTTCAGCGCCAGCATCTTCTATCACCTTACGCATACCGTCTACAGCCACAGCTGCAAACGGTTTTTCGGTAGCTATGAGTACTTTCATTATATGCTACAGTAAAATAATTGATAAATTAGTGCTGCTTCTCAAACTCTGCCATGGCATCAACAAGTGCCTTCACGCTCTCAAGAGGAAGGGCATTATAAAGCGATGCACGGAAACCGCCAACTGAACGGTGACCCTTGATGCCGACAATACCGCGGGCCGCACAGAAGTCCACGAAGTCCTTCTCAAGTTCCTTGTACTCGGGAGTCATCACAAAAGTCACATTCATAATAGAACGAGAGTCCTCGGCTGCTGTTCCTACAAACATCTTGCTATTATCAATAGCATCATAGAGAACGCCGGCCTTCTCAAGGTCGATCTTCTCCATCGCCTTAACGCCACCCATCTCCTTATAATAACGAAGAGTCATGAGAGAAGAGTAAACGGGAAGCACAGGAGGGGTATTGAACATAGAACCCTTCTTGATATGAGTGCGATAGTCAAGCATAGTAGGGATAGCACGATCAACCTTGCCGAGCACATCCTCCTTAACGATCACGAGAGTCGCACCTGCCGGGCCGAGATTCTTCTGCGCTCCGGCATAGATAAGATCATATTTGGCGACATCCACCGGACGAGAGAAAATATCGCTCGACATATCGGCTACAAGACGCACAGGGACATCCGGGTCCTCGCGGAGCTCTGTACCATAGATAGTGTTATTAGTAGTAATGTGGAAATAGTCAAGATCCGAAGGCACCTCATATCCGCGTGGATAGAAGTTATAGTTGGAATCCTTGGAAGAAGCAAGCACCTCTACATCGCCGAAAAGCCGAGCCTCCTTGATAGCATTGGCTGCCCATGTGCCGGTGTCAAGGTAGCCAGCCTTGGTGCGGAGAAGGTTCATAGGAGCCATACAGAATTGCAGGCTGGCACCACCGCCAAGATAGAGCACCTGATACCCTTCGGGCACATCAAGGAGCTCCTTTACCAGAGCCTGAGCCTCGTCCATGACTGCGACGAATTCCTTGGAACGGTGAGACACCTCAAGGAGCGAGAGTCCTGTCTCAGCAAAATTGTTCACTGCATCGGCCGTATGCTTGATGGTATACTCACTCAAGATCGACGGCCCGGCGTAGAAGTTATGTTTCTTCATACTTGGAAATGTTGGAAATAATTGTCTTTGGAAAGCCTGCAAAATTACGACAGACTTACGACTGCAAATTTATACAAATTATTTTCAAAAACTATATTAAATACAGAAATTTTTCTTTAATACTCCGACATTCCCGAAAACGCCTAAAAAAAGTCCTCTTTTTCAGTCTTTTTTCCCTTCATCAGCCACCCTGTTGGACGGATTGCACCACCGCTCGTTCTGCAATGACGCAGCACGCATCTCCGCCTGATTGCCACATGGGGTCCAGAACTCCTCGTGACCAAGTTCGTCAGGCATAAACTGCTGTATCACAAAATTGCCAGGATAATCATGGGCATACTTGTAGTCACGACCATACCCCATATCCTTCATCAAGGAGGTTGGAGCATTGCGAAGATGCAGGGGCACAGGCAGATTACCGGTTTCTTCCACTCTTTTCAACGCCTTATTGACCGCCATATAGGCAGAATTGCTCTTAGGAGAGGTAGCAAGATAGATAGCACACTGAGCCAATGGTATCCTACCCTCCGGAAATCCCACCTTATGCACAGCATCAAATGTGGCATTGGCAAGAAGCAGCGCATTGGGATTTGCAAGACCGATATCCTCAGAAGCAAGAATAAGCAGACGCCGCGCAATAAACTCAGGCTCTTCCCCTCCTGCTATCATGCGAGCAAGCCAATACACCGCGGCATCCGGGTCACTGCCACGGATACTCTTGATGAACGCCGATATGATGTCGTAGTGCATCTCCCCGCCCTTGTCATACACAGCAGGGTTCTCCTGTAAGCGGTCAGTAACCACGCGATCATCAATCACCATCCTCTCGCCCTGAGGTATCGACTGCTCAAGGAGATCGAGAATATTAAGCAGCTTGCGAGCATCCCCACCGGCAAAACGAAACAGAGCAGTGGTCTCCCTCACATCCACACCATGGCTCTTCAGAACAGCATCCCTCTCAAGCGCACTGTCAAGGAGAGCCTGCAACTCAGGCTCCTCAAGAGGTCTCAAAGTATACACCTGAGCACGCGACAGCAACGGACGGATCACCTCAAACGAAGGGTTCTCCGTAGTGGCACCGATAAGCGTCACTGTTCCGCTCTCCACCGCACCGAGCAGAGAATCCTGCTGATTCTTGCTGAAACGGTGGATCTCATCTATAAACAGGATCGGACGCCCTTGTGTGAACATGCTCTCAGTGTCCCTACGGCATCTGTCAATCACATCACGCACATCCTTGACCCCCGAATTGACTGCCGAAAGTGTATAGAACGGCACATTAACCGTGTTGGCTATAATCCGTGCAAGCGTAGTCTTCCCTACTCCGGGAGGTCCCCAGAGTATGAACGAAGCGATCTTGCCTGACTCAATCATCCTGCGCATCACCCCTTCGGGCCCCACAAGATGAGTCTGGCCTATATAATCCTGAAGCGAACGCGGACGCATACGCTCCGCCAATGGTATCGTAGTCATACCACAAAGGTAACTTAAAAGTTTAAATCAATAAAGAGACGCGGAAGCATGTCAGTGTTAAAGGGTATTAATTAGGTGTAAATTCTTTCCACGTTAAGATTTTTTCATTAATTTTACCGCAAAGAAACGATAGTGGCAAAAGCAGCTATGCGCATCAAAAACTTTCCGCCACCCATCGTTGTTAGTTTAATACCCGGAAGCTTATGTAAGCTTCCGCTAAATACCGTTTTAAACTATTGTCACAATGAGCGCACAACGTAATTCTGGAACACCCAAGACTATGCGAAACATATTTGGCATCATCATGATCGTCATTTATCTCGCAGTAGGCATACTATTCCTTTGCGGATATTTCAACATCCTCTTCCCCACATGGACCTGGGTACGCTGGGTAGGCGGAGCATTATTCATCGTCTATGGCATATGGAGGGGATACCGCCAGTTTGCCGGAATTGACCCCGGCTACGGCAACGAGCCGGACGATGATGACACATCCGATCCGACATCATTCAAAAAGCACTAACACTCCCCTACTCCGCCCATACATCATGAGTATATCACCACGCAACATATCCCTGCTCGTCACATCCATAGCCATTTCAATCATTATGGCAGGGTGCACAGGCAAAAAGGAACAGAAACAGCCGTCTATGGCAAAGATAGCCTGCGACGAGTCATTCGAATACATAATGGAGCAGGAAATCAATGTGTACGAGTACATCTACCCTAAGGAAGATGTGCTCGCATATTACCTGCCCGAAAAACAGGCAATCGACTCAATCATGGCTATGGGATCAGTGAAAGGAGCCGTGATCACACGCCCGCTAACCGACAAGGAGGTCAACTACCTAAGAGCAAACAAGAAACTGGTACACCAGAAAAAAATAGCCATCGATGCACTTGCCCTTATCGTCAATCCGGCAAACCCGGTAGAGATACTCTCAAAAAAAGATATCGCTGAAATACTCTCTGGAGATGTCACACGATGGGATCAGGTAGAGCCATGCAAACTCGGAGACATCGATGTAATATTCGATCATCAAGGCTCATCGACCGTAGCTTATATGCGCGACTCCATAATGGGAGGCAAACCTTTAGGAGCGCATGTGTCGGCAGTGAAGTCAAATCCTGATGTGTTCAAGGCTGTTGCCGAAAACCGCAATGCCATCGGCATCATCGGAGTCAGCTGGATATCAAGTGATCTGTCCGGCCGTCAGAAGTCGGTAGAGGAACTTGCCCAGGCTGTAGAGAAGAGCGACACCACAACACTCCAATTCAGCCAGGATGTCAAGGTACTGAAAATACGAGGCAACAATGAAGTCACAGCCTACAAACCCTATCAGGCATACATCTTTGACGGCTCATATCCGCTCTACCGTTCCGTATATATGGTCAGCACAGCCCCCGGCGGCACGGTTACCCACCGTTTCTACAGTTTCGTCACAGGATTTCAAGGGCAGAAGATCATACAGATGACCGGAATCCTGCCTGCCACAGTGCGACCGCGCATGGTGGAACTGGAATAAGAGACATGACAACCGCTGTCAACACACCTTAATTACATATAACTAATGTTTATTCACGCAATAAACATTCCGGATTATCGTTTGACAGATTAATCTCAATAAAATATATAAACAATAAAAACAAAAATAGTAAACCAACAGTGATGAAGTTACGCACATTGTTCTCCCTCTGCCTGGGAGGTATCGCGCTCACCGCGCTCGCTCAAGGAGGATACCAGGACGGTGTTGATTACTACAACGCCGACCGCTTCGAAAAAGCAAGGACCATCCTTCAAAAGACACTCAACGACGCATCGACCAACAAGGCAGTGTCATATTTCTATCTCGGCTCACTCGATCTTCGCGAAGGCAACATCCAGGGAGCCCAGACCAATTTCAACAATGGTATCGCCGCTGATCCCGACTACGGATACAACTACGTAGGACTCGGTGAAATAGCACTCAAAAACGGCAACAAAAAAGAAGCTGAGGACCAGTTCAAAGCCGCCATCAATACCAACAAAAAGGACGCCGCTCTTGTAGCTGCTGTAGCACGTGCCTACGCGAATGTCGACCCCGTATTGTATGCCAAGGAGATTGAGAAGAACATCGAGAAAGGCATGAAGATGTCAAAGAACAAGGAACCGCAGATCTACGTCCTCCAGGGCGACCTCGCCAAGAACGAGGACAAAGGTCTGGCAGCAGGATACTACGAGCAAGCCATAATATATGAGGAGGAGAGCGGCAACGTCAATCCCGAAGCCTATGTAAAATACTCCAACCTCTATAACAAGGTGAACTCCGACTTCGCAATCGGAAAGCTTGTCGAACTCAACGAAAAACTCCCCACCTCTGCGTTGGCACAAAGCGAGCTCGCTGAGAAATACTACGACAACAATCAGCTTACCCGCGCAGCCGAGCAGTACGGCAAGTACATGAAGAACCCCAACCACTTCCAAGGCGACGAACAGCGTTACTCAGGTCTTCTGTATTTCGGCAAAAAATATCCTGAGTCACTCGATGTGGCACAGCAGATTCTCACCAAAGACCCCAACAACGAATACATGCAGCGCATGGTAATGCTCAACAAGACTGCTCTCGGTGATTACACCGGTGCTGACGAAGCTGCCAAGAAGCTCTTCTCTCATGAGGGTGCAAAATTCACCGCCACCGACTATATAACATATGCCGATGTGCTCATTCACACCGGAAAGCCTGAGGAAGCCGTTGCCGCTTACGAGACTGCTTACAATATGAACCCCGAAAAGAACAAGCAGATACTCGCCGACATCTCCGAGCTTTACAACAAGCTTGAAAACGATGCCAAGTCAGTAGAATACATGCAGAAATACGTTGACACTGGCGACGTGACACTCCAGGATTATTTCATCCTCTCCAACCGCTACAAGAACCTCGGCCTGACCCTTCCTGAAGGATCTCCCGAACGAGTAGAGGCTGCCAACAACGGTATCAAGTACATTGATCTCGCCCTTGAATCAGCCGCCAACAAAGGTCCCCTCTTCCGCAACAAAGCTACCCTTCTTATGGTGCGCGACGGAGCAAACAACACCCCTGAGCTCATAGAGACATATCAGGCTATGATCGCTGCTTACGATGAGGACCCCGAGAATATCAACAAGTATGCCGAAGCCTACAAGACTGCCTACACTCGTATGGGATCATACTATATGGGACTTGAGGACAAGGACAAAGCTCGCGAATATTTCCAGAAAGTGCTTGAGATCGATCCCGATTACGCACCTGTAAAGAAAGTGCTCAGCGAACTCTAATCCTATAGCAATCGTTAAACTTACAGGAGCCGTAACACATTTACGCCCCTCCTGACTCTCAATAAGGTTAATATGCAAGGGCCGGGCTAAGCCCGGCCCTTGTCAATTCCTGTAATCCTCTACTCCAAAACATTGACTATGATCACCGATAATCTTCTCAAGATATACGCATCAAGCTTCCGGCAGAACTGGGAACTACCCGCCATCACCGACTTCGGCTCTGGAGCCACGATGACATACGCCGATCTGGCAAGACGCATCGCCGCTACCCATCTGCTGTTCAAGGAGTGCGGAGTGAAGCGTGGCGACAAAATCGCACTCATGGGCAGGAACTCCATATCATGGGTCGAGACATACATGGCTACCATCACCTATGGAGCAGTCATCGTGCCTGTGCTGCATGACTTCAACGTACAGGATGCCATGCACATCATCAATCACTCCGAAAGTGTGATGCTGTTTACCAACGAGTCGATTTTCGACAATATGGAATTTGAAAAAATTCCGGCAATAAAGGCTGTGCTCTCGCTCGACAAGCGGGAAGTGCTTGCCGAACATCCCACCAACAACCATGTCGTAAAGAAATTCCTTGTCAAGCTCCCCGACCGTATGCGCAAGGCATATCCACACGGATTCACAAGCGCGGATGTCGAATATCCCGAGTTAGACGAAAACTCACTGGCAGAGATCAACTACACATCCGGCACCACAGGATTCTCCAAAGGGGTAATGCTCACTCTGAGAAACCTTGGCGGCAACGTCAGGTTCGGCATCGAGTCAAGGCTACACTACCGAGGCTCCAGAAACGTGTCGTTCCTGCCTCTTGCCCACGCCTACGGATGCGCCTTCGACATGCTCACACCTCTTGCCACAGGATCGCACATCACCCTTCTCGGCAAACTTCCTACTCCAAAACTGCTCCTCAAGGCTTTCTCACAGGTGAAGCCTCACCTCATCATATGCGTGCCGCTCATTCTCGAAAAGATCTACCGCAACAAGCTGCGACCGATACTGGAGAAAGCGTCGGTCAGGAATATGCTTAAAGTCCCCGGAGTCAACAAGATCATATACCGCAAGATACGCAATCAGCTCATAGAGGCGTTCGGCGGTGAATTCGAGGAGGTTATTGTAGGCGGTGCACCTCTCAACCACGAGGTCGAAGAGTTCCTGCATCGCATAGGCTTCCCATTTACGGTGGGTTACGGCATGACCGAATGCGGTCCGCTCATAAGCTACACCCCATGGCGCAAATTCATAACCGGATCGTCAGGAAGGACCCTCCCTTTCATCATGGAGTCAAAGATTGCCGACAGCAAAGACCCTGCCAACATTCCTGGAGAGATATGCGTAAGAGGCGAGAATGTGATGGTGGGCTATTATAAGAACCCCGATGCCACCGAAGCCGTGCTCGATGCCGAAGGATGGCTACACACAGGCGACATGGGCACCATATCACACGACAGCACGATATTCATACGCGGCAGGTACAAGACCATGATCCTGAGTGCAAACGGACAGAACATCTATCCTGAAGAGATCGAAGCTAAACTCAACAACCTCCCATACGTAGCTGAAAGCCTCATAGTGGAGAGAGGAAAACACCTCGTGGCACTTGTCTATCCAGACTACGAAGCCATGGACCGCGACCGTATATCCAACGAGAAACTTCCGGAGATAATGGAAAAAGTGCGGACCGACCTGAACCTCCAGGTAGCACCCTACGAACGTGTAGACAAGATACAGCTCATAGCCAACGAATTCGAGAAGACACCAAAACGTTCCATAAAACGATATCTCTACAACGCCTGATCCACACCCATTCCTTAAATCCACCCCATCTGTTATGGATTATCAATTCGAGCTACCCATAAAAGTACGCGACTACGAGACCGACTCGCAAGGCATAGTCAATAATGCCAACTACCTGCATTATCTTGAGATAACACGCCACGATTTCTGCGAACAGGCTGGCACATCATTCCGCGCCATGCAGGAGCAAGGGCTCGATCCTGTGGTAAGAAAGATCGAGATAGAATACATCTCCTCTCTAACACTCGGTGACAGCATGATATCCAAGCTAAGGATGCATCGCGAAGGCGCGCGATTCATATTCCGACAGGATATATTCAACGCCTCGACCGGGGCAATGGTGGTGCGGGCTGTTGTCACAACCGTATGTCTCGAAAACGGCAGACTGTCACGCGGCGACATCCTTGCTGAAGCATTTGCCCAATACCTGTAGGACACCCTTATGACCATCGACCCATCCCTCCTCTACCGGATAGCCTTCGCCTCGATGCGGGGACTCACTCCTGCCCTGGCACGCGCCATACTGGCCCGGACAGGGACAGAAGAACGGTTCTTCTCTCTGACTGCCGAACAGATATCTGCCTCACTCGGATTCCGCAACCGACTGTTTGACCGCTCTCTACGCGACAAGGCACTCAGAGAAGCCGAGGACGAGGTAAAATTCATCGAGCGCGGCAACATCCAGGCATCCTACTTCACTGACCCCACCTATCCGACACGCCTCCTGGAGTGCGACGACGCCCCGCTGATGATCTACACGCTCGGCGACTGTGATCTCAACGATGCGAGGATAGTCTCCATCGTAGGCACACGCCATGCCACATCCTACGGCACATCATTCGTCGACGACCTCGTTAAAGGGCTTGCCGAGAAGAGTGCCGATCCTGTAGTGATAGTAAGCGGACTCGCCTACGGTATAGATGTTGCCGCCCACCGTGCAGCCATCAGCGCAGGACTCCCGACTGTAGGCGTGCTTGCCCACGGACTCAACACCATATATCCAGCATCCCATCGCGACATCGCAGCCAGGATGATTCGTTCGGGAGGGATGCTGCTCACCGACTACCGTTCATCCGACAATATACATAAAGGGAACTTCCTTGCACGCAACCGCATCATAGCAGGACTATGTGACTGTGTAGTTGTAGTCGAATCCGACACTCACGGAGGCTCACTCGTTACAGCACGTCTCGCCTCGGCATACTCCCGGGATGTATTCGCCCTGCCAGGACGCACATCCGACCGTTACTCCCGCGGATGCAACCATCTCATATCATCGTGCATAGCAAGCCTTCTCACATCATCCGACGAACTCATTGACTCCATGCGCTGGCGACGACGCGCATCCGAAGGCGAACAGGGTGAACTCTTCAGTGACACTCCCCCTGACCTCTCTCCTGAGGAACAAGCTATAATCGACATCATAACCACTCGTGGCGATGCCACAATCAACGAACTGACTGCCTCAATCGACATCCCTACCCCACGCCTCATGGGAATGCTCGTCGACATGGAATTCCGCTCTCTAATCGCCGCAATCCCGGGAGGCAGATACCGTATAAGATAGGTCAAGAACCATCCCACATCATCCGACGTTTCACCTATACAACAAATTCCACCCAGACTATTATGGCAAAAATCATTCCACCCTCCGAACTGATCATCAATCCTGACGGCTCGGTGTTCCATCTCCACCTCACCCCATCGCAACTCACCGACCGCATCATCCTTGTAGGAGATCCGGCACGCGTGGATATGGTGGCTTCATTCTTCGACACCATCGACTATGATGTACAGTCACGCGAATTCCACACCATAGGCGGCACATACCGAGGCAAGCCCATCATGTGCCTGTCCCACGGCATAGGCCCTGACAACATCGACATAGTAATCAACGAGCTCGACGCTCTCGCCAACATCGACTTCAACACTCGCGAGGTTCGCGACAACCTGCGACGCCTCACTATGGTGCGCATAGGCACATCGGGAGCTCTACAGCCCGAACTCAAGCTCGGCACCCCTGTAATAGCCCAAAAGTCCATAGGATTTGACGGTGTTCTCAACTACTACGCCGGACGCAACGAAGTTGCCGACCTTGAATTCGAGCACGCTTTCTGTGAGGCTGTCGGATGGAATCCGCTATGGGCAAAACCTTACGTGGTCGATGCTGATGAAGAGCTTGTCAACCAGATAGGCGGTGACGACATGGTGAGAGGAAACACCATATCAGCCGTCGGTTTCTACGGTCCGCAGGGAAGGGAACTTAGACTTCCGCTCGCCAATCCACAGCTCAACCGCTTGATCGAAGAGTTCCGTTTCAACGGTCGCAAAGTCACCAACTACGAAATGGAGTCGGCACCACTCCAGGGGCTCGGCAAGCTAATGGGACACCGCGCAATGACGGTGTGCTCAATCATAGCCAACCGCATGAACTCCGATGCTAATCCCAACTACAAGACTGCTGTCCGCGACCTCATAGCCACCGTCCTCGAACGAATATAACTTTCAAGACCAGAGGGCTATATATAAGACAGGAGAACAGGAGAACTTTTAGACCAGAGAACCAGAGATCTATAGTTTTTTAATCTATAATTTTCGGTCCTCTAAAAAATTTTCCTGTTCTCCTGTCTTATATATAGACCTATGATACTATGGTCTAAAAGTTCTCCTGTTCTCCTGTCTTATATATAGCCCTATGGTACTATGGTCTAAAAGTTCTCCTGTTCTCCTGTCTTATATATAGTTCTCTGGTCTGAAATAATGGTTGAGAACATCACGGGCAGCGATAAACGAGCTGAGCTGATTGTTTAGCACCTTCACCTCCTTCTCCGCAAGCATACGCTCAATCTCAGGATTATTATAGAAATTCGACCTGAGCTGAGCATCGATAGTCTCATACATCCAGTATCTTGCCTGCTCGCTTCGTTTGCGGTCAAAATAACCGTTAGCCTTCACAAAATCAAAATAGCGGTCAATCATATCCCACACCTCATCGATTCCGAGCTCAAAATAACCCGAATAGGTCAGCACCTCGGGCGACCAACCGCTTGCCGGAAGAGGGAACAGGTGGAGTGCACTGCGAAACTGTGTCTGAGCCAACTGCGCACGCTGTATATTGTCGCCGTCAGCCTTATTGATCACAATGCCGTCAGCCATCTCCATGATGCCGCGCTTTATGCCCTGCAACTCGTCACCGGTACCGGCAAGCTGAATGAGCAGAAAGAAATCCACCATCGAATGCACAGCGGTCTCGCTCTGCCCCACACCCACAGTTTCAACAAATATATTGTCATATCCGGCAGCCTCGCACAGCACGATGGTCTCGCGAGTCTTTCGCGCCACTCCTCCGAGCGATCCCGCCGAAGGGCTGGGGCGTATGAATGCATCCGGATGCACCGACAGTTTCTCCATTCTCGTCTTGTCGCCGAGTATACTCCCCTTGGTGCGTTCGCTCGAAGGGTCGATGGCAAGCACAGCAAGCTTGCCCCCTTTTTTCAGGACATGTAAGCCGAACACATCTATCGACGTGCTCTTACCGGCTCCGGGCACACCGGTGATGCCGATCCTGCGTGAATGCCCGGAATGAGGCAGACACTTCTCTATCACCTCCTGCGCCAGAGCCTCATGCTCAGGCGAAAGGCTCTCCACAAGGGTCACAGCACGCGAAAGCATGGTCATATCCCCCCTCAGTATCCCCTCTACCATTTCGGCTGCCGACGGCATGGGGCGCGGACGCCGCTTCTTCAGATAAGGGTTCACCACCGGAGGCTGGCTCACCCCCTGGTTCACGGTCAGACCGTTATACTTGGCATCATTCTCAATATGTTCCATCGGTTTATTTGGAAGATTTAAGGTTATTATTTCACTACCTCAGCTACAACTCTCACCATAGTGGACGGATGCTGAGGGTCATTGGCAATAATATTTATACGTGCGTTAAGCAATTCCGGGCTCTTTATCATCGAAGGTGTCACGGTCACATTGACCTTGGCACTCTTTCCCGGCTTAATGGTCTTGTCTTTGAGCCGAATGCTCACAGCAGGATCAGGACATGATATAGCACGTATCACAAGCGGGCTCTTGCCCCGATTGAAGATGTCAAACGAACTCTCTACCGGACTGTCCCCTTTGCTCACCCTCTCCAGGTCCAGAGCCGTCTCGGATGTCTCAAGCAAAGGAGCCTTCGCGCGCTGCTCCGGGGTAAGTTTGGAGAAATTCTCCTCCAGTATCACCACTGTCTCTATCTTTTTAGCCTGTGCCGATCCGGCATCGGGATAGAACAAGAGCGAGTCAGTCACTATGCCCCAGCCGCTCGCCTCGTTGCTGTGGAGCACAGTGGAGATGATAAACTGCTCCCCGGGCGGCACCACCTTTGGCTGCAACATGGCATGGATATACTTCGGGGCACCCTCCACACGCGGGCGCAGAGTATCTGCCGATGCATTGTACGCATCCACATACTGCCCCATGGTCTCCCCTTTGAGCACCTTGCCGTATGCTATTGTATTGGAGCGCAGCCTCACAGGTCCCACTTCTATAGGATAACGGCTCTTAAGGGTGTTGGACGACCCTATCACCGTCCCTGTGATGGTGAGCGACGTGCGGCGCGGAGCTGCACTGCAATCCACATTGATACGTTTAGAGAATCGCCCCGGCCTCCCCTTGGGATCAAACCCCACACGTATCACCGCTGTATCCCCCGGAGCCACCGGCTTGGTGGAATACTCCGGACGCGTGCAGCCGCAATTGGCTCTCACACCTGTGATAGCCATAGGTTCTGTTCCTGTATTTACGAGCCTGAACTCGCAATACACTGTACCGACATTCTCGTCAAACGCACCGAAGTCATGCTTCTTGCCAAGCCACTTATTCTCCGCCCAGGCAGGGAGCAACATTAAGGCCCCCACCGCGGCAAGCGCGCATCTCTTTATCGCATTCATAACCGCATATGTTTATTTAGGGATCACAACCCCTTTGAATTTCAGCACAGTGCGTTTCTTTCCGGTGCTGAGCTGCACTTTCACGTTTCGGCGGAACTCTCCCTTGAATGTGGCGGGATTGAAATTAACCTTTATCACACCTTTCTTTCCGGGCGCGATGGGTGCAAGAGGGAAATCGGGCTTGGTGCAGCCACATCCCCCATTGGTCACAGTGACAATGCTCACCGGCTCATCTCCGGTGTTTGTGAACTCATACGTCGCTGTCACCGTTCCACCTTTCGCACGGATAGTGCCGAAATCATGTTCAAGCTTGGAGAACTCCACAGCACCCTTTGCCCACGACCCGACAGAGGTCAGCACCGCGAGCACAATTATAAACATTATTCTCTTCATATCTTCCATAATTTATTAACACACAAAAGTACAAAAAATATCTTCGAATAAAAAAATCTGCCCGCACAGCGTTTCACAACGACATACGGGCATGTGACTATTGGATTTACCTATTTTCACAAAATTAATCAGAAGCGGTAATATTCAATAATTCCGGATTATCATAATGTAGTAATGCAAAATAAAAGCAATCTCGGCAACTTTCATTAACCGGAAGATTGCCATACAATTCTTATTCCACTATCTGTCTCGGATCTATTGCATTCTTTGCATCCTTGGCTGGCTGGGAAGCCTCCTTGATACAAAGAAACCATTTGTCATCCTTTTTTACAGGATTAAACATCAGCGATATAGCCGGAGCGTTACCCGATGAGTCACGTTCGCGGAAAAAGGTACGATACTTCAAGTCATTCAGTTCAGGGGTAGAGAAACTGTAATAGTCCATCTCGTAATCCACTACAGGGAATTTCTTGAAACGGTTGAGCATCCTCTCGCGAGCCTCATCACCAAGGGGTGACGGAACGCCCTCGTCAGACATCTCAAAGAAGTTGCCCACAGCCCACTCCACATTACCGCTTTTCAGGCTATCCATCACCTGAGTGGCAATCTGGAACACCTGAGTGGTGTCAGAAGCTGTAAGCGTAGAGGCAAATTCCTCTTCGACCTCCTGAAAAGTCTTGGGTTGCTCCTTCTTTCCGTCGCTTCCTCCACATGCCCACATGAGCATGGAGACTCCGACAATTATAAATAATTTTTTCATCTTCTAATTTTAAGAAGAGCACCGGCAGCATATACCGGTGCTCTCCTTGAATTTTAAGCTAATAAAGAATTAAGCTTTAGGCTTAGCCTTGACAACTACATTGGCGTTAACAGTCTGTGATCCCCAATAGTAGTTAACAGTTACCTTAACAGTAGCATTCTGATCCCTTTCGAGAACACCATTGGTATAGTTGCATACAACTTTTGAAGTGTTGAGGAAGGCAGGAGTTGCAAATCCGGTAGTATCCGCAGTTTCAACAACATATACAGTTTTTCCGTCTACTGTCTTCTTAGTCATACCCTCTGCAGAGAACTCAACACCACTTACAACGGGGAGTTCGATCTCTACGCTATTGATCTGATAGTATGCGAAGATACCGTTGACATCTGTATAAGAACCGTTGGTAAAACCAAACAGAGGATTAGCATATGAGTCTGTCATAGAGAAGAAGTTACCAAGGATTTCCTTGCTGGGATCAATACCGTTGGGATAGATCTCATATCCGTTAGCACCGGCAACGATAACAGGCTTCTTGAAATCCACCTTCACTACATTGCTGCTTAGGCTCTTGGGTGCAAGACCGCAAGCACCATAGGTAGCGTCGATCTGTACATTTGCAAATACATTGTAATCAGCTGTACCATTGTTAAGCTGGGTCTTTGCAGCTTCTGTAGGCTCGGTAGCGAGAGCAAGAGCAGGACCATAAGTTATGTTACCTGTAGTTGCGTCAATCATAGCAACGATATTTGCATCTGCATAAGGAGTTCCGTACGCAAGCTTGGTCTTGGTAGCATCAAGAGAGAAGCCGGACTTCTGGCTATCAGCGAAACGGTATGTCTGATTTACACCAAGCTTATCGATTGCAGGATAGCCTTCGGGCTGCACGCCAACATAAGCAGGTACTATAGTCTTATTCTTATAGTAATCCTTGAACAGATAATCGAAATCTGTAACATTCTTGCCAAGAGTATTCTTAGCCTGCGGAACACGCATACCTACTTCATTGGACTTTCCTGTAGGAATGTAAGCTTCATCAAGTGTTCCGAACATGATAGTGGGAGCATCAGCCATCTTGATTGTCACACCAAGATAGAGGAAGAACTTATCATTGGTATTATGCACGAACTTGCGGTAGATGCTTACCTGCTTGCCTGTAAGCTTATTGATCTCCTTAACGGCATCAAGATCATACGCCCAGGTAAGGAAGCCGTTGGTAAGACCTACACCTGCATCCTTATTGTAAGTGAGATCGCCATACTTATCACCTACTTTTGTGAAAGTAGTAGTACCACCTGCTGTAGATGCGGTATATACCTCATTCTCTTCAATAGTGAAAGTAGCATTGAATGTCTTCTCATCCATACCAAGCTCGGCAAGAACCTTAGAAGCCATAGACTCCCATGTGCTCACAACCTTTGCATCGGTATTATCGCAAAGATAAGCGAAAGGCTTCTCGTTCTCAGCAAGTATAATAGGCTGGTTGTAGATGGGAAGCTCCTCTGCATCCTTGTCAGCGATATTGAGCTTGACATAACCTGCGAGGATCACATCGTTGCCGTTGCAGAGAGTCACACATACGATAGGATGACGACCGACAGCTGAGCTGGAAGCTTTATCATCAGAACAATCTACCCAAGTTTTGGGATTCTCATTAGCAAGATAACGGAGAGTCACTTCACCGTCCTCAGCGATTGTAGCAAATTCTGAATCGCTTGTCTTAGACTCACCAACGAGATAGTTCATCATATTGAACTTCACGTTAAGACCCCACTTTTCAGCGATATCAGCAAGCGAAATCTGCTCTTCTACAGGATTAGCGACTGCCTTGCCAAAGTCAGACTTGGTGTAGCATACGCGGATCTGGTCCTTAAGATTGAACTTTGTACCCTGAGTATAAACAATATTGAAATTGATAGCACCCTCAACAGCATTCTTACCGGTTGCATAAAGATGTTCATCGGCAGTTCCGGTCTTCGGGATATAGCTGAGAGCAGTGAAATTATAGAGAGAAGGAACGAGGCTGAAATAATCGGAAGTCAGCACTGCTTGCTCAACATCCTCAGCACCTGTAAGAACTGCCTGAAGGGCAGTAACAGGATACTCTTTGCCATTATTTGTAGTAACAGCTGAAGGATTAGCTACAGTGAAAGGAAGAGTCATCACTCCATCCACCACCTTCTTGTCAGCAGGACGAGCTGTAAGCGATGCAACAGCAGCACGTGAAACGCTCTCAACATTGCTGATAGGGAGGAAACCGAAGTTTACACCCTCAAGATTAGCATTATTAGGATTAAGATTGAATTTGGCATTAGCTACTTCGCTACCTTCGAACAACCTTGTAAGTGCTGTATACTCCCAACCACTTGCGATGATGTATGCCGCTGTTTGTCCATCAACAGTTACATTTCCGGTGGTAGATGTGGTAGCAGGAGTCTTTACAGCCTGCTTGGCATAGCCGAAACGCACAGCCTCAACACCGTCGAGATAGAGCTGGGGAACGAATCCGATGCCCTGGAGAAGACCGTTACGTGAAATGATCACTGCGCCTTCAGCATCCTCTACACCGTTGATATATAGATAATTACCATCAAGGACAGCGGTAAGTCCGTTTGACTCGCCCTCAACAGCAATCTTAACAGGCTCAACAGTGGTGTCAAGCTCATACTTTTTGGTCTCGGCATTGTACTTGTAGAACTCAAGAGCTGTACCCTGAGCATTGGGAGCCCAATAGTTGCCCTGAACGCCCTGTTCTCCGGTCACGCTGTCGCCCTTGGGTCCCTGTGCGGGATATCTCTTATCCACAACACCGTTAAGAGCCCAGTAAGCCACACCACCTTCTTCTACAATGGTCCAAAGGTTGGATTCACCTGCGGCTCCATCCTTTCCGTTCTTGATGTCATAGCTCTGAGTCTTGCCATCCTTCTCAACGGTAACAGTGATGCCGTCAGCAGTCTGGCTCACTCCGGTAAGAATAGCACCGTTAGCAATCTTCTGATTGATCGCATCAATAGCCGACTTGTTCTGAGCCACCTCAGTGCGAAGCTGATTGATGTCATCATCATAGTCCTTGCAAGAGGAGAGGGTACCGGCCGAACCTACAACAAGAGAGGCGAGCAGAAACCCATTGATGAATTTTTTGTTCATACGTGAATTTGATTAAGTTATAACTTTGGTTAAAGATATTTGTCTTGCAACATCATAGTCACCTTACACTTATAGTATTACTACACACGTGTTTAGGTAATATTTGAAGTCCCATTCCGTGTACGATACGACACACCATGGGAATCGCTCTACAAAGTTATGCCAAAGAAATTTCACAGCCCCGATATAAGCGTAGCGGGATTGTCACACTTATGTCGCAAAATTCACACATGTCTTCTTCCCCATCATGCTCAGTGATGCTCACGCATCATCCCTGCCGCCGTCGAGAGGCAGATTGCGGCTCAGCTCCGAAAAGAAATCACGGTTGAGTATCACCGAGATCCTCTGGAGCAGCACAGTGTCGATAGAATGTTTCTGAAACAGGCGATACACATTGGAGCGGTCGCAGTTCAACTTTCTGGCGAGCCACGACACAGTCCGCTCCTGACGCTCCAGCTCCTCCTTGATCATAGTGCCGATTGATTCCATAATATGCTTAATATATTAAGGTGTATACGGCTTCCATCCCCTAAGCCCTTGAATCTGTTATCAGGTACCACCTCTGTGTTGGTAAATTAACGAAAAACGTGGGATGGACTCGCAGCTGCCACTCCCTCGATTCAAGGCCTTCGCATTACCCAACACAGAGGAACGACAACATCTGCAGCACCCCACGAGAGAGCATATAGCTGACCACACCACCCTACAGTGATGTGGAGGCATAGCCTCACAGTGGACGCATTCCCTGTCGCTTCCCACCTGTGTTGATCAAAAGTTGCGAAGTTCTGAATCAAGTGTAGAAACTAAGAACGAATTTACGTCTTTCAAAAAACCCACCCGCCGCTGCAGGTAGTATTGTCTCAAATATTTTCACAAAATTACGGATTTTCTTATGGCAGTGACCCTTGAAAATGATAAAAAATGTTATATCTTTGCAGCGGAGAAGTGGCAGGCGGATGGATGCATGCCCGATCCTTTCACGTAATCATCATGTAATGTTATGAGCTATAGTTTTTTAGACCTGCTCTGCCTCCTCGGGTCCGTAGCCCTTTTTCTTTATGGTATGAAAGTGATGAGCGAAGGCCTGCAAAAAGCCGCAGGCGATCGCCTCAGGAACATCCTTTCGGCTATGACGCGCAACCGGTTCACCGGTATGCTCACCGGTATTCTCATCACAGCTCTCATACAGAGCTCGTCGGCTTCCACCGTGATGGTGGTAAGTTTCGTCAACGCAGGTCTGATGTCGCTCGGACAGTCCATGGCGGTAATCATGGGTGCGAATGTGGGTACTACATTCACCGCATGGATTATCGCTCTTTTCGGCTTTAAGGTGAACATATCCGCCTTTGTCCTCCCGGTGATAGGACTCTCCATACCTCTGCTTTTCAGCAAGAGCAGCCGCAACAAGTCAATAGGGGAATTCTTTATAGGCTTCTCGTTCCTCTTCATGGGTCTCGACCTCATCAGCACCTATGTGCCTGACCTGCAAAGCAACCCCGAAATGTTCGCATTCCTTGAGCGTTACACCTCCATGGGATTCGGGTCGGTGCTGATATTCACATTCGTCGGCCTCATACTCACTATGGTGATACAGTCAAGTGCAGCCACTTTCGCCATCACCCTCATAATGTGCAGCAAGGGATGGATAGACTTTGATCTCTCCTGCGCATTGGTGCTCGGCTCCAACATAGGCACCACCGTCACTCCGCTCATGGCATCCATGGGTGGCAACATCGCAGCCAAGCGCACCGCCATGGGCCACCTGCTATTCAACTTCCTCGGCACAGCCTGGACCCTCGCCATATTCTTCCCGTTCTGCCACTTCGCACAATGGCTCACGGAAGAGCTCGGACAGGGCGACCCGGGAGCCCTCTCGGCATTCGTCAACCATATCGAAGCCACCGACCCGGACACATACAACCATCTGTTTGACAACACTCTGCCTGCCGGGCATCCTGTGTCGGCACAGATAGCTGTGATGCAACAGAGCGTTTCGATAGGACTTTCGGTGTTCCACACCGTGTTCAATCTCATCAACCTGTCCATTATGATATGGCTTACAGGTCTGTACGTGAAAATCGTGGAACATCTTGTGCCATCCCGCCCCAACCAGGAAGAGGAATTCCAGCTCAAGTTCATTCAGATCGGCATGGTCAGCTCCTCCGAGCTCAACATCTCCCAGGCTGAAAAAGAGATTGTCGTGTACTCCCAGCGCGTGCAGCGCATGATAGGGATGGCTCAGAACATCATACACTGTAAAGACAACAGCGAAGAATTCACCAAGCAATTCTCCCGCCTTGAGAAATATGAGGAGATATCCGACCGCATGGAGATCGAGATCGCCGATTATCTGAACCGCTGCTCCGAAGGACGCCTCTCCAATGAAGGAAAGCACCGCATAGCAGCGATGTTCCGCATAGTGAGCGAGATAGAGAGCATAGCCGACTGCTGCTACGGAATAGGAAAGATACTCATACGCAAACGTGAGAGCAACGCTCAGTTCTCCGAAGAGATATACCATAACATCGACTCCATGTTCATAGCTGTAGAGGCAGCGATGACCAATCAGATACTGCTGCTCCGTGATGTAGAGCACGCCCAGCAGAAGGACATCATCACCTCCTACAACTACGAGCGTGAAATCAACAATCTGCGCAACCAGTTCCGCTCGGCAAATGTCGAAAACATCAACGAACATCATTATGAATACCAGGCAGGCATATACTTCATGGATGTAATCGGATCACTCGAAAAGATAGGCGACTACATCATAAATGTTGTGGATGAAGTGAAAAATCTGCTCCGGCTCTCAAAATAATGGATAATAATGGTAGCCCTAAACAACATACGCAAATACTTCGTTGAGTATTTCAGCCTGAATGACTACCTCATCTCGCAGGATGAGGCCGAAAACGCCATACGCGAAGGTGTGACATTCCGTGGCACCAACATTCTCATCCTTATACTTGCGATATTCATCGCATCTCTCGGACTCAACACCAACTCCACTGCCGTAATCATCGGCGCAATGCTCATATCCCCACTCATGGGCCCAATCATCGGCATAGGTCTCGGAGTAGGAATCCAGGACTTCGAACTGATAAAGCGGTCGCTTCGCAACCTGGTCATGGCTACAGGATTCAGTGTGCTCACATCGACCCTCTACTTCCTCATATCCCCTGTGAGCGAAGGTCATTCCGAACTCCTGGCACGCACCTCCCCCACCATCTATGATGTACTGATAGGTCTCTTCGGCGGAGGTGCAGGAATCATAGCCATAGGATCAAAATCCAAAGGCAACGTCATCCCCGGCGTGGCAATAGCCACCGCCCTCATGCCGCCGTTATGTACAGCAGGCTACGGCATAGCCACTTTGCAGCTCAACTACTTCTTCGGCGCGTTCTACCTTTTCCTCATCAATTCAATCTACATAGCTCTCGCCACATTCATCGGCGTGAAGCTCATGCACTATCACCCTGTGCAGACCGACACTCCGCTGCGCGCCCGCAAAGTGAGACGCATAGTCTATACCGTAGCGATCCTCACAATGCTCCCCTCCCTCTACCTCACCTACAATATGCTTAAGCAAAGCCGATTCACAGCCAATGCAGACAAGTTTGTAGCCGAGGAATGCCGGTTCCCGTCAACAAGAGTCCTGAGCACCGACGCATCCTACGATAAGGGTGCCCGCACACTCACCATCACTCTTATAGGAAAGATACTTCCTGCCGATTCGCTGAACCTCGCTCTCTCGTCACGTCTGCAATTCTACGGACTGGCAGGCACCAAGCTCAACATCATTCAGGGCGATACCCCCGACATCTCTGACCTCCAGAGCTCTTCGGTACGCGATATCTACGAGATGGCTCAGACCTCCATAGCCGACAGGCAGGTCACCATCGACTCTCTGAGGGCGGTAATCGATGAGAACCGCATCAACGACACCATTTCAGGGCGCATAGCTCCTGAGGTAAAAGTGCTTTTCCCACAGGTAAGGAATCTCGCCATCACACGTGCCATATTCGGAAACATAGAGACTTCAGGACTCGACACCGTCAACGTGGCTCTCGTGTCATACTCAACAATGCCTCCTGCCGCAAAGCAAAGAGAACTTGAAAAATATCTCGAAGCCCGCCTGCGTCTGCCCTCAGTATCCATAGTCAACGTGAGCAACAGCATGATTCATACTCCTAAAGCACACCCTGCCAATGATAAGCACCACCGCTAACTCTTCTGTAAAGCCCGAGCTCCCTGCCTCACTTAAAGGGAAAAGAATTCTTCTTGTCAACCACGGTGATACCGTAGGTGAGGCCTCTGGAGTGACATTCCGGCTGATGAGGGCTTTGAGGCATAGCGGTCTGGATGTGAGGATGCTTGTTTTCACCAAGCGTTCCGACTCGGACAATGTGGACTTCGTAGGCGGAAGGCTTGAGCGTGGCATACGCTTCTGCCTTGAACGGCTCAATGTGCTATGGTACAACGGATTCAACTACGCCAATCTCTTCGCGGTATCAACAGGGGCATTTGCCAGAAACATCCATCACCATCCATGGGCAAAAGAGGCTGACATCATATGCCTCAACTGGATAAACCAGGGGCTGATGAACCTCAACGGCATACGCTCACTGCATAATATGGGCAAAAAGATCGTATGGACTATGCACGACATGTGGACATTCACCGGAATATGCCACCATTCATATGACTGCGAGTACTACACCGACAGATGCGGCAACTGCATATATCTTGAGAACGGACATCCCG
>ERZ777305.1737-NODE-1737-length-22792-cov-5.368166_pt1 | contig 22792 bp, 19 predicted proteins | sample MGYA00374965_ERZ777305 | MGnify/ENA primary metagenome ERZ777305 (study PRJEB29328, sample SAMD00013331) | mouse gut metagenome | study: EMG produced TPA metagenomics assembly of the Metagenome analysis of fecal microbiota from mouse which was promoted... | reverse complement strand
AGACGTGTGCTCTTCCGATCTGAAAGCGGCGTACGAGATGGCTGGTATCGATCCCGCTGTCGCAACGGCCGACGGATTGCGGGGCGAGATCAGCGAGAAGATCACGGAGGAGACCGCCACCAAACTGGAAGGGCTGTTTCGCGTGACCTATGATAAGGTAGCCGAGATTCGTGGCATGACGGCAGACCAATTGCAGACTCTGCGCGACAGTCTCGCCGACGTGGCCGAGATATTGCGTTACCAAGCAGCGATCGAAGAGAATACCCGTCGCACAGCCGAGCACACCCAGCCGCTGGCCGCGAAACTGGACGACGTGATCGACGAGTTGCAGAGCATCAAAAAGGGAGGGGGTATCTATGCCAAGTGAGTATTACCTGAACGGAGAGCCTCTTTCGGCGTTCGGATTCGTACCGGGTCATGCGACAGGCAGCAATCTCGCCCTTTCCGGCGCGTGGGATATGCCCGCCCGCAGCGGCGACACCTCGTACACCTGGCAGGAGACGAACGGTATCGAGCCTTATGTCGAAGAAGCGGATATGCTTTTCGAGGCACGTACCATCAAGTTGGTCGGCAGTATATCTGCATCGGATCGGACGGTATTTTGGAATCGGCTGGAGGCCTTCCGCGCCTTCGTCGAATCGTTGCCCGCCACGTTCGAGCTCCGCTGCGACTGGGCCGTACGTACGGTCAGCCGCAGCGCCGAGATGAAGGCGGACATCCGTGGCGGCCGGGTGGCCCGGATCACGCTCTCGTTCACCGAACCGGCGCCGGACCTTTCGGGCCGCCCACCCGTGCAGTGGATACTGGCCACCGGCGTATGGAACACGCTCGGAACCTGGTTGGACGAGGCCCCTTGGTATGCCGTCGAGGAGGGGCGGGCCGTCGAACCGCAGATCGACCTCTGGTCCTGGGAGTCCTTTGGCTTCATACCGAGCGGGATGACCGGCGAAGGAGTCGTACCGACCGTGCGATCACTCCGAGTAACGCAGCCGGCCCGCGGAGCAACGATCGTCGCCCCAGGGGGTCGCGAAGCGCGCGAACTAACCCTCGCCGGCGTACTGGTCGCCGACGACATGAGCGATTTCGACCGCCGCGTCCGGTCGTTATACTGGCTGTTCGGCTCCGCAGGCCTACGAACGTTGCATCGCCACGGCCGGGAGATAGATTGTTTTGCCCGTAATGGTTTCACGCTGACCGGAATCCAGAAACGCGAACGCATCTATGCAAAATTGAACGTCAAATTAACCGAAGTTGAACATGGATAACCTAACGATATGGCGTGCCGGAGCCGAGTTGTACCACCTCCCGGCCGGTACGAAACTGGAGCTGTCGCAAAAACTGATGGCCGAACAGACAATCACCTACGACGTGGCCGTCGCCTCGCCGCTTGACCTGCGGGCCGGCGACTATGTCGAATGGCAGGAGGTCCGTTATTCGCTCTTCGAGGAGCCCGATTACAAGCACACCGCCGGCGTTTACACCTATAACCTCCGTTTCTACGCCCCCTACCACCGCCTCAGCCACATCCTGCACAAGGACGAGGGGGCGACCTCGTTCGCCTACTTCGGCAGCGTGCGGGAACATCTGGAGGCCCTGTTGAAGTCCGTTCAGGCGATCGACCCGGAGTTCAAGCTGGGTACGATCGACGAGAACGGTTCGCAGCTGCTCGAATTTGCCGACACTTACTGCCTCGACGCGCTGACACAGATATGCGAAGCGTTCAAGATGCAGTGGGAGGTCGAGAACAAGACGATCAACGTCCAGCGCCGCATCGGCGTGGATACCTCCTATCGTTTTGCCTACGGCTGCGGCCAGGGGCTCTACTCCCTGGACAAGGCCGGCGTGACCAACGCCAGCGTCGCGACACGCCTGTACGGTCGCGGTGCCGCCCAGAACCTCCCGCCGCGCTATCGAGAAACCGATACTCCGATGCCGGACACCCTTGTTTTCGCCGACCGATACCTGGAGAAGAACACCGATAAGTACGGCATTCGCGAAGATATAGCGACGTTTGAGGAGATTTTTCCGCGTCTGAAGGATGCAACCCTAACTTCCGTGACCGTACCGGACGACGTGAACAAAGCGACCGGATGGTCTGTGCAGGTCTCCCTGCCGTTCGACCTGAACGACTGTCTGAGCGAAGACGAAGCGCAAATCAAGTTCACTTCCGGCGAACTGACCGGCGAGGGGTTCACGATTTCCCATTACGACCATACAACGGGCTTATTGCAGTTCAACGTCTCAGAAGACAACGGTTATTCGCTCCCTTCGGCCACCCGCCAGCCGCACGCGGGTGACGGGTACGTGCTGCTAAATATCATTATGCCAGAGGCGTATGTCCAAGCGGCCGAAGAGGAGTTGCGGGAAGCCACGCAGAAAGAGCTGGAACGACGGTGCGAGAAGCGGTACGCTTATACGCTCGCCGTAGACCCGCGCTATGTGCGGCAGCACGGCATCCAGCTCCATCCGGGCGACAGCGTTGTGGTCTGTGGGACTCCACAAGCCGCCGGGACTTCGATCCGTGTAACGCAGATCACCTACCCGCTCTACGACCCGCACCGGCTGGAGATCACCCTGTCCGACACCGTGCTCTATTCCTCCTATGCCGAGAAGATCGAGAACGACATCCGGGACGTGACCCACGAGGTGAACAACGTCCACCGCGAGTCCCGGACCTTTTCCCGCCGGGCGTGGCGCGACGCCGAAGAGCTGGCCCGGCTGATCGACGCCCTGCGGACCGAACTGCTGCTGGTGGGCAACTTAGCCGGACAGTTCGCCCTCACCTCCACCTTCGCGGTGAACCAGAACAACACGCGTAATCTATTCAGTGCGACCGGAGGAACATTGCAGCACGCGGTGTACAAAGGGGCTACGGAGGGGGTCTGGCAGCTCGGCGGGGTGAACCTGACGCTCGAAAGCGACTTGCCCTACTACCTGTACGCCCGGTGCAGCCGCACGAGCTCGAACGGCTTTTTCTACGCGACGACCGAAAAGATAGAGCCGGAGGCCGTCGAGGGGTGGTACCACTTTCCGGTCGGTGTCATCAGTTCTCCATTCGAAGGGGCGCGGGTTTTCAACACCACGTACGGTTTCACCCAGATTTCCGGCGGTTCCGTCACGACGGGTTGCATGCGGGACAAGACGGGCCGCCTGGAGATCGACCTCGACAACGGCACGATCACCGGGCCAGTGAAGTTCAACGAGGGTAGCGCCGGGCTGAACGAGGTGAAAGAGTGGAAAGAGAACTTTACAGCCATTAAAGGCGGTCTGTTATTGACCTCGCTAATTAAGATGTTGACCGACGGTATCGAGACAGGCGGGCTTTCGACCGGCCGGGACAATGTACTGCTTTGGGGCGGAGGCACTTATGCCGACGCATTGGCGAACCTCGCAAAAATCATCCTGCGCCACGACGGTTCGGGCCAACTGGCGGGAGGAAAGATATGGTGGAACGCTCAGGGGGATTTGATTTTGAAAGAAGGGGCGGAAATCGGAAAATTCAAAATTGTCAATGGTGGTCTCGATTGGGAAACTGGAGGGTTAATAGAAGGAGATATAGTCACTCCGTACGGACATTTCAAAATCAACCCCGATGCTATCGGCCCTATTTTGGAAGTCAGAGGTTCCGGAATCAGTACCATGAAGGTTTATGGTGGGTTCCTCCTACAATATGGTTGCATTCAATGTTTTGGTTTGGAATTGCGCTCTGTTTCTCGCGATTACACAATTGATGAGTTCGATAGCGTAATTGTGTGCGACAACACCGACAAAATCACGATCACCCTACCGGAGGATCCATACCCTGGGCGAATGATTTATATTCGTCGAAACTATTCCGGAGCCGTTGATGTGAAGACTGCCGACGGGTTCCTGATCCGAAAAGGTAGTAGCGAGTTCGCCTCCCACGCCATCGGAGGGGTAGGCTGGACACACGTGTATATCTTTCACTACGAAGGCTATCAAAAATATCGTTGGTTAATGAACCTGATTACGCATTAAAAACATTACGAAATGACCATATTTTACAAACCCACTCAGGGCGACACCGCAGCAACCGTCGCCGAAGGATACGATCGCAATTTCCGAGAGCTCGACGAGGAGAAAGAAACTCTGTCGGGAGCACAGGAGAAAGCCGATGCCGCACAAAATGCAGCGGTGAGAGAGGCCGCAATAAAAGCGGAAGCCGCCTTGCGTAATGCAAAAGAGTACACCGATGCCCGCGAGGTGGCGATCCTTGCATCGGCCGACTCGAAAGACGCCGACACGTTGCAGAGGGCGAAAACCTATGCCGATCAGATCGTGGCTGCATTGGCAGGCAGTGCGCCCGAAACGCTCGACACGTTGCAGGAGTTGGCCGCCGCGTTGGGCGACGACCCGAATTTCGCCGCGACTGTCATGCAACTAATTGGCGATCGGGTTAAAACCTCCGACTTCACTGCCCATACGGACGATACGGAGAGACACATTACCACCGCCGAACGGTCGGCATGGAATGCCAAACTCAACGCAGGTGACTATACAGCGGCCGATGTGCGGGCCAAACTGCTGACGGTGGATGGACCGGGGTCGGGCCTCGACGCCGACCTGTGGGATGGAGTCCAGCTGTGGCGGGGCACGAAAGCCCAGTACGCCGCCCTGTCGGCAAAAGATGCCAATACGCTATACATCGTTACGGATTGACTATGATTGGAACCGGAAATAAAAAAGCCAAATTGTTCCTGGGTGAAAAACCTGTCCGGGAAGCCTACCTCGGAACGACGAAAGTCTATCCGAACAGTTCGCTGGCCGTCACCGGGGCGCTTGCTTTCGCGGCGGCCGGCGGCGGGCAGAGTCTCGCCATTACGGTGGAGTCGGGACAGGCGTGGACGCTCAGCGGAGTGCCGAACGGGTGGTCGGCCTCGGCCACGACGGGGATAGGCCCGGCCTCGGTCGTAATCACCGCCTCGAACAACACTTCGACGGCAGCCCGGAACGGAACGCTGATAGTGGCGTCGGACGGCCTTTCTGCTTCGTGCTCCCTCTCGCAGGCGGCCGGAGCGCAGGTCTACGCCGCTCCGGTGGTCTCGCTGGCGGTGGCCGACATTCCGGCTTCGGGCGGCACGGTGTCGTCCGGGACGGTCGGCTACTCGCAGTCGTGGACGTGGAACGGCGTCGCAGGAAGTGGCGGAACGCTCACCGCGGGCGGAGCGGTCTCCTACTCGGCGGCGGTGTCGGCCGGGAGTCTCAGCACGACGGTACGGGCACGAACGGCTGTCGGTACGCTCACGGCGACCGTCGCCATGAACGGACAATCCGGCTCTGCTTCGGCGACGGTCTACCAGGCGGAGAACCGAATCGAGTCGGGAACGGACGACGATCTGCTGAACAAACGGGCCGTGACCCGGATGGTCATCACGGCCTCGCCGGGATCGATCACGGCAAACGGGGGGAGTACGACGTTCAAAGCCCAGCTGCAATCCGTATGTACCTACACGAGCGGGGCACAGTCGATCCGGTACGACACGGCGGGGATTCTGGCGCGCAGCTCGTCGGGGAACTTCTCGGTGTCGTCGCCGGGAACGTTAGAGTCGGACGGCAGAACGTTCAGCTTCACGGTGTCGGCTTCGCAGAATAGCTCGACGAGCTCGCGTTCGACCACAATCACGATATGCGGAGCGGCAGCTTACGCAACGGATACGAAGACGACGGTATCGGTCTCGCAGACCGGACAGCCCAATACGGCAACCATTAAATTCACGGACTTGTCGGGGAACACAATCTCGGAAATCGCGTGTGCTTCGGATGGTTTGTTGATGGCCGAGGTGCCGCTTGCGGCGGCCACACCCCTGGCCTTAAAACCGATCGGCCGGACGCAATTCTCGTTCCGGGTGGTACCGAGCAATTCGGCTATGGAGTGGATGATGGATGCCGGAAACGGCACCTATTTCGCAAACAACTGTGGCTCATTCAGCTGTACGACGGATGGAACGATCTGCTATCCGACGCTGGCGGCAGGCGGTACGCTGCGCTTCACAGGGCAGCAGGAGTTCACCGGCATGTTCACCGGAGCGGCAGGAGCGTCGTTTGCGTTCTATGTTCGATACACCAGTGCGTCGGGCAATGCGACGCTGACGGTCAAAGGGACATAGCAGAGCGGTTCTCGATCTATGACGAGCGGGGATTCCGGAACTCGAAATATAAGTTTCGAGTCCTGAAATCCCCGCTTTTTTATTGCCCGCGCTTGGATCGGGAAAAATTTATCTGAAATTCTCTATATCTTTGAACAGTTTGTGAGGTTGGGGCGGATGGTCGGATTTTCAATATAGCATGTGATGACAGATTTCAGAAAACAATTCCAGAACTTAATAGAAAATACCCATATTTTCGATAAGTCAGCCGTTAGCTTGGCGGCATGGAATAACATTTATAACTTGGTGCGTTCCAATATCCCAGAGAAACTTTTTCGGTATCGCGGCATAAATCCTTATTCTTTGCAAGATGTCGAAACAGAGACCATCTCGCTGTGTCACGCTGGGATGTTCCCGGATAAATACGATTCCTATCTGTATGTGGATCGAAATAAAATCAGGAGCGACTTACAAAACGCATTACGGGATGCTTTGCGTATCGTTTGTGTACAGATCGCTCGAAACTCTCCCGACATAAAAGCGGAAAAGGCTTCGCAGATATGCTATTATAAAGCGCTGGGATATACCGAAGATCAGATTATCGATAAAATTCTCGATGAGGAATATCCGGACTTCATCGAGCAAATTGAATCGGCTGTAAAGGGTCAGGAGTCACGTTTCCGTAATCCTCGCAACAGTGCCAAAATAGGTTGTTTTACCGAGAGTGTCCAGTCCAAGTATATGTGGGATCGCTATGGAGACGGGTATAAGGGGTTTGCGCTGGAATACGATTTCAGAGAATGTATTCCGGAATATAACAAACAGGGCTTGAATGTCAATCTGTTTCCGGTTATCTATGCCGACCTGAGACCTGATGTTACGTTGGATGAAGGGAATATTTATGTCTACGAATATTTCAAACAAATCGGAAATAAAAACATGCTGAACTATCTAAGCTTCCGGCTGCAGATAGATCAGGTTTATTGGTATCGGGCCTATTTGTACAAAGACCGAGAAGAATACGAGCACGAACGCGAGTGGAGGATGCTCTACTACAATCTCGACAACGAAGATAACTATGAGTCGATACCAGACATGGAATGTTTGAAGGCGATATATTACGGCCCTGACATCCCTTCAAAAGATAAAGACAAACTGCATAAAATAGCTGTCAAAAGGAAGTTAAAAGAACATCAAGTTAGTCTGGATACGGAAAGTCGTAACTACGATTTAAAAATAACGTCTTTCAAATAATCCGCGAAGTTTTTGTACTTTTCGTTCCGAAAAATCAGCACTTTTCGTTTTGCCGATTATACGACAATAAGCCACCGCCATCTCGTATCCCTCCCGCGCCTGTTCCAACGAGTACGGAGTCCGTGCCGCCTCCGGCCCAATCAGACCGACCTCGCGCATAATCCCGCACGCCTCCGCACGCCAGGTGTCAAATCCGGCGCTATGTATCTCGAACGACTTTTCATTGCCGTCCAAATCCAGCAGCCCCAACTCCCGCGCATCCTTCTTGACCGATTTATGGTGCGCCGCCACCATCTCGACCACCGGGCCCCGCCACGCCTCGGGCAATAACGGCAGAAAAAAGAGCGAAGCGATCTCGTGCCGGAAAATCGTCCCCTCCGGCCTCGTCCCCCGCAGCCGCCGCTGGAAAACCGGCGACGCTTTTCCCACATCGTGCAGCAGCGCTCCCGCCGCAGCCACCTCCTCGTCGACCCCTGTCGCCGCTGCCACCCGGCGGGCAAAAAGAGCCGTCTGCCGCAAATGATCGGTCAGCGGCAACCCCTGCCCCTCGCCCGGCCGTGGCGTTTTCGCCCAGATATGATCGTATGCCCCCATGATCCGCACCGGCCGCTAATCCACATCATACGTCGGCGCCTGTATCGGATTGCCGGCCACCTCCAGCCGGCCGTACATCATTTCGTGCGCCTCGCTGAAACGGTTGAATCCCACCGGAAAGACTCCCCGTTCCCCTTTCTCGCCGAACCGCAGCTCGTAGCCCGGCAAAGCGTCGAACTCCGCGGGCGACATCATCCGCACCTCCCGTTCCGGCAGCAGGATATCCTCGTTCCGACAGAGGCAGATATGCTGTTCCGCCGCCCGTTCCGCCTCTCCGGCCGAAGCGAAAGCCAGCGTCAGAACCGGCGACTGCAAGACACCCCGATTCAGGATCGACCGCGGCCGCGCCATCCGCTTCTGCTTCGGAAAGTGCTCCCACCCCCGCGGCTGAATCTGCTCCTGCTGCACGCTGAACCCCGCATAGGTCAGTTTATGCCGCAGAATCGCATCGACCTCCAGCCGCTGCCGGATCCCCTCCACAATCGACGGCGTCAGAAACTGCTGGCTGTACGTCTTGGAGTCGCGCACCGCAAACCACGGCTTGATAAAACCGAACGTCCCCCGATAAGTCACCGTATAATACGACTGTTCCATAACCATTCCCCTGAACAAATTACATCGCGCCGATAAACCCGAAGCCCAATGACCCCTTCTCGCCCAACCCGCAATCGCCGGCCAGGTCGAGCAGCTCCGGCGAACACCTCAACCGGAAGGCATAGCTATACCCGACGACTCCGGTCTCCTGCGGCGTAAACCGTTTAATCGCAATCCTTTTCTTTCGCACCGCGCCGCACACCTCGAAATCGAAATCCATCGCCCCTTCGTAGTCCTTGCCGTAGAAAAAGCGGTATTTCTGACAGAGGTTGTTCCTCAACGCCTCGGCCATCCCCTCCGCCTCCGGAGCGAGGTAATCCGCATGCCCCGTCTGCGGATTCTTCCGCGAGACGCACACCGGCGACAACGTCCGGAACACCCCTTCGGCCCACCCCTCGTCGCTCACAGCCACCGTTTGAGACAAGGGCGGCAGAATCGTCAGGTCGGTCACCCGGAAAGCGACACCCGACACCCGGTCGCCCACCTCCAGCACCTGATCGGCAAAAGCCCCTTTGACGAAAGCCGCCGTACTGCGCTCCGGCAGGAAAGAGAGGTAAAACGTCGCCCGGTCTCCCTCGATATGCAACCGATCCGCCTCCACCGAGAACCGGGGAGTCCGGATATTCGAAAAGCAGAACAACTTCATCCGCTTTCCACCCCGCTCGTCGTCCGTAAAGCCATTGTCGTGCAGCCACGCCGCATATTCGGCATCGCTCCGGCTCATACACCGGTAGAGAGCCGCCGCCAGCTCATACTGATAATTGAGCGGCAGCACCCGCCCCGACGCCCGGTCTATCCGCAGCTCTATCCTGAAACGCATAATCCAAAAGATTTATCCAAAAATACGTTTTTCAAACCGAAAAACAAGCACCTATTTTCGATTTTTCCCGTTTTTGAGAATCACGACCACCACCGACCCGATAATCAGCGTCAGCCCCAGCGCCCCTTTCCATCCGAACGGCTCCGCAAACCAGAAAACACCCACCAGAACAGCCACCAGCGGCTCCAGCGAACCCAGCACCGAAACGATCGTCGACCCCACCCGCTCCACCGCCATCACCAGCATCAGGTCCGAAATCACCGTCGAGACCAACGCCAGCACCAGAAGGTTGACCGCCGTCCTACCGTCCCGCACCAGCTCGATTCCGGTCGTCATCTCGGCATGCGTGGCAAACATCAGCGCCCCCGCAAACAAGACATAAAAGGTCAGCGGAATCGGATCCATCCGTCCGACCCCCGACTTATTGACCCCGACAATGTAGATCGAGTAGGTCACCACCGTCAGCAACACCGTCGCAATCCCCTCGTAGCTAACCGCCCCGCTCGTCCAGTTGAGCAACGCCACACCGATGATCGACACCACCGCCGCACCGAAAATCCAGATCGACTTCGGTTCGTGGTAGAAAGTCACCATAATGAGCGTCACCAGCACCGGATAGAGGAAATGGATCGTCGTCGCCACCCCACTGGGAATCAAACTGTACGACTCCAACAGCCACATCGAGGTAGCGGCATAGAACCATCCGAGCACCACCAGCTTCGTCCCCTGCCGGAAATCGATCCGGAAACTCTTTCCCCGCATCACTCCAATCAGGCCGATCAAAATCGTCGCCAGCCCGAAACGGTAAAACAAAATCGACGGCCCGGACATCGTTCCTGCCGACAAAATCGGAATGGTAAACAACGGTATCAGCCCGAACGTCGCGGACGAGATCAGCGCATAGGCAATCCCCTGCCTCTTTCGTGCGGCCTCCTGCCGCGGTGTAACGATTCTCTTTTTCATAATTTCAGCGAAGATACGGATAAATTGCGCCGGCAGTACCTCCGTCCGCCACCGAACCGCCCCAAAAACGGCCGCCGATTTTCACATCTGCGCCGAAATCGACATCTTTGCACCGAACGAACTCTCCGTATCCATGAAACATCTTCTGTTCTCCGACCACCAGAAAATGGCCGAACTGATCCACGCCAACTACCGGCTCCTGTTCGTGCTGCCGCGGTTCGGCATCCGGCTCGGCTTCGGCGAAAAGAGCATCGGCGACATCTGCCGCACGCACGACATCTCGGCAAGCCTCTTTCTGCTGGTGTGCAACATCTACACTTTCGACGACTTCCTGCCCTCGCCCGACCAGATCGGTTCGTTCACGGCCGAAGAGCTGACCCGCTACCTGCACCAGTCGCACACCGATTACATCGACCACCAGATACCCGAAATCCGGCAGCAGGTGCTCACCCTCGCCGCCGACTGCGAACCCCGGAACGGACGGATTCTGGAACGCTTCTTCGACGACTACAGCCGGGAGGTCACCAGCCACTTCGATTACGAAGAGACCGTCGTCTTCCCCTATATCCACAACCTCTCCGAAGGCCGCCCGTCGGACGAAGGCTACTCGATCGGCCAGTTCGAAGAGAACCACAGCAACATCGAAGAGAAGCTCGGCGACCTGAAAAACATCCTGATCAAATACCTGCCCGACAGCCTGCCCGAAGCGTCACGCAACCGGCTGCTGCTCGACCTCTTCCTGCTGGAGGACGACCTGAACAAGCACTCCCTGATCGAGGACCGCATTCTGGTGCCTCTGGTCGAACAATTGGAGAAAAACGTGCGATGAACGACCGGATGAACAAAAAGATCCGGCTCGCGATCATCGAGCCTTCGGCCGTGATCGCCGCCGGTTTGCAGACCCTGCTGACCGAAACGAGTAGCGAATTCGAGCTCTGTGCCCTCTTCGACGAACCCGGCCCGCTACTCGAACGGGCCCCGATCCTGCGGCCCGATCTGATATTGATCGACCCCGTCGTGATCGACTTCCGGAGACGTGCGGCCCTCCACCCCCTCTTCGAACACCTGCCGGAAGCGGCCTGGGTAGCCGTCGTCTACGGCTTCATCGAACCAGAAGCACTGAAACAGTACCACGGCGCCATCCACATCTACGACGACCGCTCCAAAATCGTCCGCAAACTGCGCCGGGCCGTCGAAGAGCGGGCCCGCGATACGGAAAGCCCATCGGGCGAAAACTACGAACTGACCGACCGCGAACGCGAAATCCTCGTCGCCGTCGCCAAAGGGATGACCAACAAAGAGATCGCCGACACGCACCACATCTCGGTGCACACCGTCATCTCCCACCGCAAGAACATCAGCCGCAAGACCGGCATCAAGACCGTCTCCGGCCTTACGGTCTATGCCCTGCTGAACAACCTGTTGGATCAGTCCGAGATCGAATAGGCCCTTCCTCCCCCTCCTAAAAGTTGGGGATGCCTCCGCCGTTTTTTCCTCACATTTGGGGATTCCCTCCCCACCCGAATTCGCTGACCTTTGCCCATGAAAAAACGAGCAAAGATGTCAGCGAATTTATTTTGTAAGCCAACTGAATAAATGCCCGAGAGCCCCTGTCCCATCCGGAAGCCATGCCGGAAACGGACAGGAGCTCTTTTTCATCTCTGCCTTCCCCAACCGATTCACAACACAAAAAAACATACCATGAAAAAACGTTCGCTCTTTTTCCCGGCCCTTCTGTGCGCCACACTGACCTTCACGGCCTGCAAAGACGACAAAGGAGTCGTCCCGCCGCCCGCCAGCGGCACATTCACCGTACGCGCTCCCGTTTTCGACCGTTGGACCTACTTCTCGTTCGAACAAAACGACACCATCCGGACCGACGGCAGCTATACCGCCCTCGCCGACAGCCGTTCGTGGGATCTCGCTTTCCACCGCGGCGACATCCGCACCAACGGTGGTGCCTCGGGCCCCGGCCGAGGAGGAGCATTCAAAACCGCAGCGACCGAGATGAGCGCCGTGACCGAAGATCCTGCCGAAGTCACCTACACGCCGGACGTAACCGCCGAAGTCACCTTCCCGACCATGCGGGACAAAACCACCCAGTCCCTCAACGAAGTGCTCGCCACGTGGTACACCAGTTCAGGGATGCCGCCGACCTACGTCGTACACCCCAACGTCTACCTGATCCGCACGGCCGAAGGCAAATACGCCAAAGTGAAATTCCGGGATTACACCAATGACCTGGGCGCCGGCGGCTATATCACCTTCACCTACGAATATCCTGTCGAATAACCCCACACCATGCGACACATCCTGCCGACGGTCGTCAGCCTGGTTCTGCTGGGCTGGCCCGCCCTCTCAGCCAAAGAGAAAACCCCTCCCGGAGAGACCGACGATCCGATCTGGAACCTCCAGTCAGACGATGTGGTCGTCACCGCCACCCGTACGCCGAAACTGCTGAAAGACGTTCCCGTCGTCACCCGCGTGATCCGCGCGGACGAGATCCGGAAAACCGACGCCACCACCGTCAAAGACCTGCTAGAACTGGTCCTGCCCGGCATCGAATTCACGAGCCACGGCGGAACCACCAACATCAACCTCTCCGGCATGGGCGCCAACTACGTGCTCTTTCTGATCGACGGCGAACGGATCGCCGGCGAAACGCGGGACAACATCGACTACGACCGACTCAACGTGGAAAACATCGAACGGATCGAAGTCGTCAAGGGAGCCGCCTCGGCCCTCTACGGCTCGAACGCCATCGGCGGTGTGGTGAACATCATCACCAAGAAAGCCACCCAGCCGTGGCAGCTGAACCTCAACGGCCGATACGGAAGCCTCAACGAACAACGCTACGGCGGCTCACTGGGCTTCAACACCCGCCGGTTCAACAGTTTCACGACGGGAACCTACAAACACCGCAACAGTTATTCGATGACCGACCGGAAATTCTCCTACATCGAATATCCCGACGGCACGCAGCAGCCCGACGGCGAGACACTGAGCACGACCTATATCTACGGCTACAGCGACTGGGACATCGACCAGAAATTCATCATCCGGCCGGTCGACCCGCTGACCGTGACCCTGGCCGGCACCTACTACAACCACGAGCAGTACTCGAGCAGCAAAGTACACGATCTGTATCACGGTTATACCGGACGGCTGAACCTGAACTACGAGATCAACGAACGGCAGAACCTCGAAGCGAGCTACAAATTCGACGAATACGACAAGTTCGACTACTACCTGCTGTTGAATGAACGGGACAAGAACTACGTCAATCTCCAGCACACCGGCCGGTTGCAATACAACAACACCTTCCGCAAAGCCGGGACACTGACCGCCGGTCTCGAGTTTTTCGGCGACAAACTGAACACCTACCAGTTCGACAGCGACGACCCGGAACACTCAACCGAGACCTACGTAGCCTTCGCCCAGCACGACGTGGACCTCATTCCGCGCCTCAACCTCGTCTACGGCGCCCGTCTCGACTACCACTCAACCTACGGCGCCCACGTCAGCCCGAAAGTCTCCCTGATGTACAAGCTCCGCCCCGTGACCTTCCGGGCCTCCTACGGCGAAGGGTTCAAATCGCCCACGCTGAAAGAACTCTACACCGACTGGAGCCACCAGGGGATGTTCCAGCTGATCGGCAACCCCGACCTGATTCCCGAAAAGAGCCGGAACTTTTCCCTGTCGGCCGAATACACACAGAAGCGCGTCTCCGCCTCCGTCATCGGCTACTACAACCGCATCCGGGACAAAATCTCGACCGTTTGGAATGCCGCAGCCGACTCCTCGTTCTACACCAACATCGGCCGTTCCACCGTGTGGGGCATCGATGCCAACGTCTCGGTCAAACTCCCCTACGGATTCGGCATCACCGCATCGTACGCCTACATCCACGACTCCCAGCCGGTGGACGGGGTCAACACCTCGACCGCCCGGTCCCACTCGGCCACCCTCCGGTTCGAATACGGACTCAAACGCAAAAACTACGGCTTGGACGTGAACCTGACCGGCCGCATCCTGAGCGCCGTGACCACGCACACCTTCGACGACGAGTACGTCAATCCGGACGGCACGATCGGAGCGGTCTACGAACAGCGCTACCCGGCTTACACGATGTGGAAGCTGGTCGTCACCCAGCGATTCCGCAACGCCGTGAGCGTCAACCTCGGAGCCGACAACCTGTTCGACTACCGCCCCGAAGTGCACAGTTTCAACACCTCCGTCTCGCCCGGGATCACCCTTTTCGCCGGTGTATCCCTCGACGTCGAACAACTCTTCCGGAAAAGGAAATAGGTACAAACCATGAACAAAAGAAATAAAAAGATACTGTTCGGTACAGGCATCGCGCTGGCCGTCGTGCTGGCGGCGGTATGGTTGTACGGCGCGATAGCCGGCCCGACCCGGGTGGCGCTGGTCAATTTTCCGCGCTACCAGACGGCCCGTATGGCCAAATCGTTGAATAACAGCTCGATCAAGCTCTCCCCGGTGGAACTGGAAGAGTTCGAGAGCTTGAAAAACTACGATGCCGTGCTGATTTTCGGCATGGGTATTCGGATGACCGACGACCACCGGGCCCTGCTCGAAAAACTCAAGGCCAAAGGGATGCCGATCTACTCCACCTCGGTGACCGACCCCGTGAACAACATCACGAGCCTCGACTCGGCGCATCAGGCGACTTTCAAAGCCTACATCGGCAACGGCGGCCCGCGCAACTACCGCAGCCTATTCAACTACATCCGCCGCGAGCTGGACGGCAAGAGCCTCTTCACCGGCCCCGTCGAACCGCCCGTGGAGATCAGCGGCGACGTCCTGTTCCATCTGGACGACGAACAGACCTTCGCCACCGTCGGCGAATTCGAATCCTACTACAAACAGAACGGTTTTTATCAGGCCGACGGGCCGAAAGTCGCCCTGTTGGTCGGGATGGCCGGCCCGTTCGACACCAACAAAGAGCACCTCGACTCGCTGATTACGGTTCTCGAGCGGCGCGGCATGAACGTCTATCCGATTTCGAGCTTCGGCCGGCGGCTAGAGCTTCTGCAGGAGATCTCTCCCGAGGCGGTGATCTACATGCCCCACGGCCGTCTGGCCATGGGACAGGGCGAACGGGCCGTCGAATGGCTCAAGACGCAAAACATCCCGGTTTTCTGCCCGATCACCATCAACGACACCTACGACCGCTGGATGGAAGACCGGCAGGGAATGGTCGGCGGCTTTCTGAGCCAGAGCGTCGTGATGCCCGAGCTGGACGGCGGCATCGTCCCGATGGCCGTCAACGCCCAATTCATCGACGACGAGGGACTCTACCTTTTCAAATCCATCCCCGGGCGGGCGGAACAGTTTGCCGGCACCGTGGCGAACTACCTGACGCTCCGGACAAAGGCCAACAAAGACAAAAAAGTGGCCGTCTACTACTTCAAAGGCCCCGGCAGCCACTCGCTGGTCGCCTCGGGATTGGAGGTGCTGCCCTCGCTGTACAACTTTCTGAAGAAACTGCAGAGTGAAGGGTACGACCTGAGCGGCCTGCCCGCTTCGGAAAAGGAATTCGAAAAACTGGTGATGGAGCGCGGCCCGGTCTTCAACAGCTATGCCGAGGGGAACATCGAGCGCTACCTGCACTCCGGCTACCCCGAACTGGTTCCGGCCGCCGACTACGACAACTGGCTGCGTCAGACCTTGCGGCCGGAGCAGTACGCCGAACTGACCGCTAAACACGGAGCGGCTCCGGGCGCCTTCTACACCACCGGCGACAGCATCGCCGTAACCCGGATCCGGTTCGGAAACATCGTCCTGCTGTCCCAGCCGACCCAAAGCACCGGCGAGAACACCTTTGCCGCCGTTCACGGCGACAACCCGATCCCGCCGCACCACTACCTGGCCTCCTACCTTTGGACACGCTACGGCTTCGGCGCCGACGCCATGCTCCACTTCGGCACACACGGTTCGCTGGAGTTCATCCCCGGCAAACAGGTCGCCCTCTCGACCGCCGACTGGAGCGACCGGCTGGTGGGCGATCTGCCTCACTTCTACCTCTATACGATCGGCGACGTGGGCGAAGGGATCATCGCCAAACGGCGCAGCTATGCGACCACCGTATCGCACCTGACCCCGCCGTTCATCGAGACCGAAATGCGCGGCGAAGTCGGCCAGCTGCTGGAACGCATCAAAAACTACCTCGCCAAAGAGGAGAGCGACCGTTCGGCGGACGACAACCTGCAAATCAAACGTCTGGCCCTGAAAATGGGTCTGCACCGCGACCTGAAACTGGACAGCGTGCAGACGCAGCCCTATACGGATGCCGAGATCGAACGGATCGAAAGTTTCGCCGAAGAGCTCTGCTCCGAAAAGATCACCGGCGGGATGTACACCCTCGGCGTGCCGTTCACCCCGGAAAAGATCCGCTCGTCGGTCGAACTGCTGGCCACCGAGCCGATCGCATACGGACTGGCCGCTCTCGACAAGACACAGGGCAAAGTCACTCAGAAACAGATCGACCAGACCACCTTTTTCAACCGGCAGTATCGGACAAAGGCTCAGACGGCTGTCAAAAATCTGCTCTCCTCGCCGACACTGTCGACCGAGGCGGTGCTCCGTTCGCTCGGCATTTCGGAAGCCCAGCTGGCACGGGCCCGGCACATCCGGGAGCTCTCCAAACCGAAAGACCGGATGGCGATGCTCAAGGCCATGAACACGAAAAACGGTTCCGACAACAAAAAAACAAGACCCGAAGCCGTTTCGGGTGCGACATCCGCGCGAGATACCGTCACGGCAGCCGACAAAGCGTTCGCCGATGCCGTGCTGAACATCGCCGACGCGGTAGCCAACGTCCGGAACTATCGTACCGCCTTGGAAAACAGCCCCGCCGGCGAGCTGGAATCATTCGTCCATGCGCTGAGCGGCGGTTATGTGGCCCCCACTCCGGGCGGCGACTACATCGCCAATCCGAACACCCTGCCCACCGGGCGCAACCTCTACTCCATCAACGCCGAAGCCACCCCCTCGCCCGACGCCTGGACCAAAGGCGTCGCCATGGGCGAACAGATGCTGGCCGACTACATGAAGAACCACGGCGGCAACTATCCGCAAAAAGTGAGCTTCACCCTCTGGTCGGGCGCCTTCATCGAGAGCGAAGGGGCTACGATCGCCCAGATTCTGTGGATGCTCGGCGCCGAACCGATCCGCGACCAGTTCGGCCGCGTGATGGACATCCGGCTGGTTCCGGCCTCGGAGCTGAACCGCCCGCGGATCGACGTGGTGGTACAGACCTCCGGCCAGCTGCGCGACCTCGCCGCCTCGCGTCTGGCGCTGATCCAGAAAGCCATCGGCATGGCTGCGGCAGCTGAGGACGGCGGAGAAAACTACGTCGCCAAAGGACAGGTCGATGCCGAAAAGATACTGCTCGAAAAAGGGTTCTCGCCCAAAGAGGCGCGCGAGCTCTCGACCCAGCGCATCTTCGGCGGTCTGAACGGAATGGCCGGCACCGGCATCACCGCCCTGGTCGAAAGCGGTGACCGCTGGGAAAAAGAGAGCGAAATCTCCGAAGTCTATCTCAACAACATGGGCGCCGTCTACGGCAGCTCCGAAGCGTGGGGCGATTTCCGGGCCGGCGTCTTCGAAGCCGCCCTGCAGAACACCGACGCCGTCGTACAGCCGCGCCAAAGCAACACCTGGGGGGCGCTGAGTCTCGACCACGTCTACGAATTCATGGGGGGTCTGAACCTGACCGTCCGCAACGTGACAGGTCGCGACCCGGAAACCTACTTCAACGACCTGCGCAACCGGCACCACGCCCGTGTACAGGAGTTGAAAGAGGCCATCGGCGTCGAATCGCGCACCACGATCTTCAATCCGACCTACATCCGCGAACAGATGAAGGGCGGTGCCTCGTCGGCCGGCCGTTTCACCGAGATCGTGCGGAACACCTACGGGTGGAACGTCATGAAACCCGCCGCGATCGACAACGAGATGTGGGATCGGATTTACGACATCTACGTCAAAGACGAGTTGAATCTGGGCACCCAGACCTTCTTCGAACGCGAGAATCCGGCCGCCCTGCAGGAGATCACCGCCGTGATGATGGAGACCGCCCGCAAAGGCTACTGGCAGGCTACGCCGGAACAGCTGAAGGCTATCGCCGAGCTGCACAGCGAACTAGTGACCCGGCACGAAGCGGCCTGCAGCGGCTTCACCTGCGACAACGCCAAACTGCGCGACTTCATCGGCCGGCAGCTGACTCCCGAGCAGGCCAAGAGCTACAACGCATCCGTCGACCGGGCCCTTTCGGCCGCCCCGTCCAACCACACGGACAACAACGGAATGGTGCTCGAAAAAGAATCGCTCAACCGCACGGCCGAAGCAGAAAATCCGTTCCGCGGCCTCGGCATCGCGTTGGGAGCGTTCGGCGTGATCTGCGCCGCAGTGGCTGTGATGCTGATCCTGCGCAAAGTGCGTCAATCCAAATCCTGAGACACATGGACAGCGTACTGTTGTTACTGACCCTGCTGGTCGTCGTCAAGACAGCACTGACCGACAGCCTCCTGCCCCGACGGTGGCAGGGGGTGGTGTTCGGTCTGCTCTGCGCCGGCTTCGTCTGGTTCTGCCACCCGTATGCATTGGAGTTCAACAAACTCCAGGTCGAACAAGCGCTCTACGCCAAAGACGCCCTGATGAACATCTCACTGATCGTGATGCTCGACCTGCTGCTGACCTTCGGCAACTGCCGGGCACAGATCGTCCCCCGTCGCAAGACCCGCTGGATGAGATACATACCAACCCTGCTGATCTTCCCGGCGATATTCTACCTGCAAATCAATCTTTTCTTCACTTTCGCAGGAAGTTCGTTCGCCGCCGTCAGCACCTGGTTGGTCATCGGCATCTTCGTAATCCTGACGGGAGGCGACTGGGCGGTACGTACACTGATTCCGTCCCAAGAGGGACGCATCGAGTTGACCCTCCTGACCGGGATGCTGATATTCGCGCTCACGATCTGCTGCACCGTTTTCCATCCGTCGGCCACCGTGGTCAGCCACAGCGCACCGATCGACTGGCACGGCATGGGATTGGCCCTGTCGATCACGGGTGTGCTCTTCGCCGCGGGATACTTCGCACCCCGCCTCCTGAAAAAGCTGAAAAAACAACACAACTAAACATGGAACACGTTTCAAACCTTCTTTTCTGGATTTCGAACGGCCTGCTGGTACCCGTCATCGTCGGGTTGCTTTTTTTCTTCGTGAAATCGATTTTCATGCTGGGCGGCTTCCATAACCGCTACATGCAGCGCCGCAAGATGTACCGCACCGTTTCGGCCGAAATCAACCGGCTCGACGCGAAACACCTCCCCGCCCTCGGCGAGACACTGGCGGCACAGCCCGACTCCGCGTTTATCCGGGCCGCCCGTGAGCTGGCCGCCGGAAACGGCAGCGAAGCCGTGAACAACCGCATCGTCTCGGAATACGAAATCCAGGCCGACCGCGAACTGGGAGAGGCCAAAATCCTGACCAAATTCGGGCCGATTCTCGGCCTGATGGGTACCCTGATTCCGATGGGGCCGGCCCTGATGGGGCTTTCGACCGGCGACATCAGCACCATGGCCTACAACATGCAGGTCGCCTTCGCCACCACCGTCATCGGACTCTTCGCCGGCGCCATCGGCTTCGTTCTGCTCCAGATCAAACAACGCTGGGCGACCCAGGATCTCACCCTGCTGGACTACGTATCCGCCGTCGCGATCGAGGCGCACCAGCCCGCCGGCCCAGTCCGTCTCAGAGAGATGACCGTCACCAAAAACGCCGTAAACCAATGAAACGGAGAAGAATCCTGAACACGGGCGAAGACCACGATCCGGTCGCCCTGCTCTCGAACCTGTTCGACGTGGCGATGGTCTTCGCCGTCGCGCTGATGGTCGCTCTGGTGACCAAATTCAACATGACGGAGGTTTTCTCGCAGGAAGACTACACGATGGTCAAGAATCCGGGGAAAGAAGACATGGAGATCATCACCAAAGAGGGAGAGACCATCACCCGGTACAAGCCCTCCGAATCGCAGGAGGCTTCGGGCCGCAAAGGCCGCAAAGTCGGCATCGCCTACGAGATGGAGAACGGCGAGATCATCTACGTACCGGAATAGGAGCCGGCCCTCTACTCCTTACGGCCGGTGCTCCCGGGTGAAAATATAGTGCGAGTCGTCCGAAATCTCCGGATTGAACGCGAACCCGTTCCACATAAAGGTTTGCAACCCTTCCGGCGACTCGATCCGCTGTCGAACGATCTGCCGCGTCATCAGGCCGCGGCAGATTTTTGCATAGGTGCGCGCCGCCGTTTCGTAGCGGCCCTCGCGCCACTCCCGAAATTCGGGAGTCACCACCCGCACCGCCTTTCGGAGCTCATCCATCCGCAGGGCGCCCTGCACATCGAGACTTGCCAGATCGATCACCGTGCCCCCGGCCCGTTTCGCATCCTCGATCAACGGCCCGGTCAGCTTCGGCAGCCAGAAACCGTACAGCGTTCCCTGTTCCGGAAAAAGTTTCAGTTTAAAAGCCAGCCGGTAGGCCTCGATTCGATCCAGCGGCCGCACCAGTCCGTACAGCGTCGAAACGATCCGCAGCCGCTCCTGTGCATACAGCAACTCCTCCCGCGACCAGTCCGCCGCATCGATCGCCTTGAACACACTGCCGTTATAGGCCGTTATCGCCTCCTTGCGCGGATTGGAGGGCCGGCCGAACATCCGGTAGCGCTCTTCGGTCTGCGTCGCAAGCGGCATACTGATCTTGAACAGCTTCATCAGCTCCAGAGCCGAGAAACGACGCATGGCGGCCGCCAGCTCCGCCGCCTCTTTTCCGAAGAGCGGTTCGGTGGCCGCCGGCCAATCGTCGCGCCGGCCCGGCGACATATCCATCGCCTTGGCCGGAGAGAGTAAAATCAACATTTCGGTTCGTTTTTAGCATCTCATGCTGCAAATCCGGGGCCACAACCTCGCCGCACTCCCGTTTTTCTTTTATCTTCGCATCGCGCCGACCACCGGCCGGAAACGATATGAAAATTCTGGTGCTCGACAACTACGACTCGTTTACCTACAACCTCGTCCAGCTGCTCCGCGAAGCCGGCGCCGAACGGCTCGACGTGTGTCTCAACGACCGGATCACCCTCGATGCCGTCGAAGCGTACGACAAAATCGTGCTCTCGCCGGGCCCGGGTCTGCCTTCGGAGGCCGGTCTCCTGCTGCCCCTGATCCGCCGGTATGCTCCAACCAAAAGTATCCTCGGCATCTGTCTCGGCGAACAGGCCATCGCCGAGTGCTTCGGCGCCCGGCTGGCGAACCTGCCGCAGGTCTGCCACGGCATCGCCAGCCGGATCGAAATCGTCGCTCCCGACCCTCTCTTCACCGGCCTCCCGCGCCGCCCGACCGTGGGGCGCTACCACTCGTGGGTCGTCGATCGGCACGGATTTCCGGACGACACCCTGAAGGTGACCGCCACGGATGCCGCGGGAGCGATCATGGCCCTCGCCCATCGCCGGTACGATGTACGCGGCGTACAATTCCACCCCGAATCGATCCTCACGCCGGAAGGGGGAGAGATGATCGCCAACTGGCTCCGATATCACCCCCGAAATGAAGCCCCGACCGCAACCGATTTACAACGGTAACCCGTCGGCCGCAAAGATAGCAGGTCTAAAAATAAAGTTTATATAAAAATAATAGACATTTTATCAATCAGAAATTTATACGATTTATCCAATCTACCACTTTATATCTTATCCATACACGATCTTCCCACTCTGCCGGCCTGTCTCCCTTCTTTCGTTTATTCCGAGAGGCAACGCAACTGAAAACCGTAGGCACGGTTGTGCGCACTGCAGGGATTGATCCATGTTGTACCGAAATACAAGTTCATGTTACGGTAGTTATTGTCCGAGCAGTAAGATGTAGCCGACCAGCTGTAACCGGCAGTGCAGATGTCGTACAGCGTGCCACTGGTCCTTTCGCGGTAGCCCGGGGCGGGGCTTAGCGGGTCGGAGCCAGCGTGGCCGAAACGAGCACCGCGAAGTTGCGGCCCTACGCCGGGGGTGGCTCCGGCCCGCGCGACCCTGTGGGGCGCAGGATTATGGCACGGAGTAAGAGAGTCGCGATTCTTTCAAACAAGAGCCGGGGGATTTTCAAGGGGGATGCGAGTTCCCCTTGAATGTGCTCTTTGCCTACTTTCTACCACATAGTAGAAAGTAGGAGCCCCGCGGCCTAAGCGGAACAGAGAGAAGAGGTAAACAAATTCCCCGATGTTAACAGCCGCACAATGTTAGGCAAAGCGGACTTTTCCCCAGTAGGTAAATCGGGCATTGTCCGCGCGCCTTACGCGATTCATTCTATTTTGGCGGTAGCCAAAATAGTAGAATCACTTCTTAAGGCGTGGCGCGCGAGCTTATCAATACGTTTTTCAGTCGCCCGCGGCAAT
>ERZ777305.1734-NODE-1734-length-22882-cov-3.199150_pt1 | contig 22882 bp, 17 predicted proteins | sample MGYA00374965_ERZ777305 | MGnify/ENA primary metagenome ERZ777305 (study PRJEB29328, sample SAMD00013331) | mouse gut metagenome | study: EMG produced TPA metagenomics assembly of the Metagenome analysis of fecal microbiota from mouse which was promoted... | reverse complement strand
GAACATGCTGATGTTAATATTTTCCGTCCCTGTCCGAGCCCTGCTCCCCGTCCGTATCCGCAAGCCGCATGTCGATCGTCCTCATTATTTTGTCCGTCCCTGCAATCTCAACGCGCACCCTCTGCCCAAGCTTGAAGATTCGGCGCGTGTGCTCCCCGACAAGCTGCCAGTGCTCCTCGTCAAAAATATAGAAATCATCCTGCAGTTCCGCCATGCGGATCATGCCCTCCACGGTGTCCGGCAGTTCAACATACATGCCCCAGGAGGTCACGCCGGACACCACACCGTCAAAAATTTCCCCGATCCGTTCCGCCATGTATTCCACCTTTTTCAGCTTCTCCACCTCGCGCTCCGCCTCATCCGCACGGCGCTCCAGCCGGCTTGTCTGCGAGGCGATGTCCGGAAGCAGCGCCCGGTAATGGGCCATGCGTCCCTCCCCAAGCTTCCCCCGCAGATTTTCCTTGATAATACGGTGAATCTGCAGATCGGGATAGCGCCGGATCGGCGATGTAAAATGACAGTAATACCGCGCTGCCAGACCGAAATGACCATCGCAGAAGTCCGTATAGCGCGCCTGTTTCATAGAGCGGAGGCACAGCCTTGCAATGAGCGCTTCCTCCGGCGTGCCCTCCACCTTCGCGAGAAGCTTCTGCAGTTCCTTCGGATGGAATTCCTCCTGACCGATGTGCAGGCGGTAGCCGAAATTGTTGATAAAAATGCCAAGCCTCTGAAGCTTCTCCGCATCCGGATTTTCGTGTGTCCGATAGAGAAAGGGAAGCTCCTGCCAGAAACTGTCCTCCGCCACGGTTTCATTTGCAATCAGCATAAAATCCTCGATCAGGCGGGTCGCACGGTTCCGCTCGTACGGCAGGATCTTCTCCGGCCTGCCCTCCTCATCTACTACTATTTTACACTCCGGGAAATCAAAGTCAATAGAGCCGCGCTTTCTTCTTTTCTCTCTCAGAATACCAGCCAGCTCGTCCATCTGCTCCAGCATCGGCACAAGCTCTTCGTATTCTGCGCATTCCTCCTCATCGTGCTCCTCGATAATTTTCCGAACCGAGGTGTAGGTCATACGGCGATCTACGCGGATTACCGTTTCTGCCAGCCGGTGTCCGACCACGTTTCCTTTTTCGTCAATATCCATCAGACAGCTGAGAGCCAGCCGGCTTGAACCTGCGTTCAGCGAGCAGATCCCGTTGGACAGCCGGTGCGGCAGCATGGGCACGACACGATCTACAAGATATACACTTGTCCCGCGCCGCAGCGCCTCCTCATCGAGCAAAGAACCCTCCGTCACATACTCACTCACATCAGCAATGTGAACGCCGAGATGCCAGAGCCCGTTCTCCCGGCTAAGCGTCACCGCATCGTCGAGATCCTTCGCATCCTCCCCGTCGATCGTTACCGTCTGCAGCGCGGTCAGATTAAGCCTTCCCCCGCATTCCTCCAGATTCAGTTCCTCCGGTACGGCCTCCGCCTGCGCAAGCACTTCCTCCGGATACTGTACCGGAATTCCATAAGCATAAATTACCGAAAGTACATCGACGCCGGGATCATTGATATGTCCGAGAATCCGGATAATTTCGCCCTCCGGACTTTTTCCTCCGCCGCCGAACTCCGTGAGTTTTACCACCACTTTATGCCCGTTCACTGCACCGAGCGTTTTCTCTTTCGGAATAAAAATATCGCAGGGAAATCTCCGGTTGTCCGGCACGACAAAGCCGAAGCCCTTCCCGCTCTGGAAGGTTCCGACCAGCTCGTCGCTGCCCCGCTTTGTAATCTCCAGTACCTTTCCCTCCCGGCGTTTGCCCGTCGGTTCTCCGCAGATTGCAATTTTTACGGTATCCCCGTCCAGTGCGCCCTTCGTCTCGGTCTCAGGAATATATATATCCTCCTGCTCTCCCTCTGCAGCAACAAAGCCGAAGCCGCGGGCCGTCCCGTGAAAAAGGCCGATCCGGAGATTGGCATCCCCGGCCCGGTAGCGCCCGCGGCCATCCATCGAGAGCTTCCCCTCGTGAATCAGCTCGTCCAGCAAAAGCTTGAGCGTTTCGCGCTCCTCGCGCGGCACAACAAGGAATGCCGCCAGCTCCTTCAGGCGCATCGGCCGGTAATTTTTGTCCTTTACTGCGGCACAGAGCATCTGCTTTCTTTCCTTCTCCTTAGCAGTGTTCTGCTGCTCCTGTGCTATCCAGTCCTCCGCTTTCCTGTTCTCTGTTTTCTTATTTACCGTTTTCTTATTCTTATTCTCATCCTTCTTATTATTTTTCTTATTTTCATTTTGCATAATTTCATTATTCATAATTTCATTATTCATAATCTCATTTTTCATAATTTGATTTTCCATTTTTTCTGTTTTCCCATTTTCCGTTTTTTGTTTTTTCATTTTTAATTTTATCTTGCCATGGGGTTTCTTTTATTCCTTTGGCATTATTTCTGAATTACTGGAATGCTCCTTTTTTCCTGTTCGCCGTTTCCTTATTATACATTTTCCGTTATTTATCCTGCAGCTTTTTCCTGCTCTTTATGCACAAAAAGACACGCTGCAAGCAGTGTGTCTTTTTGTCCTTCTCATACAGTATGCGCAATCTTTTTCTACCAATTCAGGCACAGTACAATAGAAAGTACGACAAATACCGCTGCCAGAATTTTGGTGAGCTTTTCCATCGTCCCTTCCATGGAGCGCCCCTTATTCTTGCCCCAGTAGGTATCGGCTACACCGTTGATCGCTCCGGAAAGACCTGCGGACTTTCCCTCCTGCATCAGCACAACAATCGTCAATGCTATACAAACCAAAACATAAATTACCGTTACAATTCCCTTTAAAACACCCATGATTTTTCAGATTCCTTTCGTCGAACCGTATAATTCAAAGCCGCTTTTTTTATCGTATCACAAATCGGCCGGCATTTCAAGCATTTCTTTCATTTTCCGTGCCCATGCAGACCTGTCCGCAAACCTGTTTCCATAAAGGAGCGGAACGTCTTCCGTCTGCCGGCTTCCTTCAGGCTTTGACCAGCAGCGATTTTCCCGTCATCTCGGCAGGCTGCTCCATCCCCATCATCTCGATCATCGTCGGGATGATATCCGCCAGACAGCCGCCCTCGCGCAGCGTATAGCCCTTATCGTAATTGACCAAGATAAACGGCACCGGATTGGTGGTATGCGCCGTAAACGGCACGCCGGTTTCATAGTCCACAAGCTGTTCGCAGTTGCCGTGATCCGCACAGATAAACATCTGACCATCCACGGAAAGCAGCGCTTCGCAGGCCCTGCCGACGCACTCGTCCACTGCCTCCACCGCCTTGACCGCCGCATCAAGAATACCGGTATGTCCCACCATATCCGGATTTGCAAAGTTAATAATAATCACGTCATATTTTAATGATTTGATTGCCTCCACCAGCTTATCCGCCACCTCATAGGCGCTCATCTCCGGCTTTAAATCGTAGGTCGCCACCTTCGGGGAATTGACCAGAATGCGGTCCTCGCCCGGATTCGGAGCCTCCACGCCGCCGTTAAAAAAGAAGGTGACATGTGCGTATTTCTCAGTTTCGGCAATGCGGGCCTGCGTCTTCCCGTTCGCCGCCAGATATTCGCCGAACGTGTTGGTCAGGGAAATTTTGCGGAAAGCCACGGTCTTGTTCGGAATGGTCACATCATACTCGGAGAAGCATACATAAACCGTCTTCACCCTGCCGCCCTTCCTCTCAAAGCCCGTAAAATCATCGCAGCAGAATGCACGCGTAATCTCCCTCGCACGATCCGGGCGGAAATTAAAGAAAATAATCGAATCGCCGTCTTTGATCGTTGCTATCGGTGCGCCGTCCTTCTCGATCACGGTCGGTACAACAAATTCATCCGTCACATCCTCCTTGTAGGAATCCGAAACCGCGCAGATCGGGCAGGCCGCCTTCTTTCCCTCGCCGTAAACCATCGCCGCATAAGCCTTTTCCACGCGATCCCAGCGGTTGTCGCGGTCCATAACATAATAGCGCCCCATCACGGTCGCCACCTCGCCGACGCCGATCTCTTTCATCTTCTCATCCAGCTCGATTAAAAACTCCTTGCCGGAGGTCGGCGCCGTATCGCGCCCGTCAAGAAAAGCATGCACATAGACCTTTTTCAACCCCTCCCTCTTTGCAAGCGAAAGAAGGCCGTAAAGATGCGTATTGTGGCTGTGTACGCCGCCGCTGGAAAGCAGCCCGTAAAGATGCAGTGCAGAATCATTTTTCTTGCAATTATTTACCGCATGGAGCAGTTCTTCGTTTTTAAAGAAATCACCGTCCTCGATCTCTTTCGTGATGCGGGTCAGCTCCTGATAGACAATGCGGCCCGCGCCCATATTCAGATGTCCGACCTCCGAATTTCCCATCTGCCCGTCCGGCAGGCCGACCGCCATGCCTGAGGCATAGCCTTTTACAAAAGGATATTCCGCCATCAGCTTATCCAGCACCGGAGTCTTTGCGATCGCCGCCGCATTTGCCTCCTTTTTGTTGTTTAAACCAAATCCATCCAGAATCATCAATACTGTAGGTTTTTTTGACATATTCCGCCTCCCAATTTCTGCGCCGAAACGCTTATGATTTCCTGCTTTTCCGCTCCCGCTTCCCGCAGCTGTTATTTTTGTTTTCTGCGCCGCCGCAATGCCGCGGACAGCCTCTTCCGACTTCTCTCATATATTTGTAGCATATTTTCCGCTGATTGGCAAGGAAAAATTAAGGGAAACCGCGATGCCGGCCGTTTCGCTATCGGCTGTTTAACCGGCGCGTCCAAGCTCTCGCCGTTCCCTCTCTGTCCTACCTTATGCTCTTCATCAGCTCCCGCATGCGCCCGGCCTCCCGACGGCCCGTTTTTCCGCTGCCGTAGCGTGTCTGCCGGTATATTTCGTTGATTTCCTCCGTTCTTTTTTCTGTGCTTTCTGTCTTCCCGGTACAGGTACAAATATATTTTTCCCGGATCTTCTCCGTCGTATCAGAGTTTTTCAGCCGCCCTTTTCCGGCATCCGTTTTTCTCATAAAACGCCGGTACTGATATCGAACCTCGACGGCCGGATCGGAAGAATGCTTCTTCAGCCTGACCGGCCTGCCGGACTGCTTTTCCTCCAGTTCCTCCCGCTCCTCGAAAACCACGGCTGCCTTCCTTTTCTGCCTGACATTTCCCCGCAGGAAAAAAAACAGGAAAACAGCCGCAGCCACGCCCGCCGTCGCGAACAGCGGCGCAAAATCCACAGGCGGCCCCGCCGCCTGTTCCACCTCCTGCACCACTTCCTCAAATACTTCCGCCCCAGCCGTCGGCATCGGCCCATCAAAACTTTCCGCTTGCGGCAAACTGCCCGGATTCCGGAGCTCCGGAGGTTTCCTGGCCCAAAGCCACTGTGCGATGCTCCAGACGCTTCCGATCAGGAAAAGAATCGCCGGCCACAGCATTTTCTCCCACAGTATGTTTTTGGCAAAATCAAAAATTCTTCCTGCCGTAACCGCCGTGCATAGAACAAAAAAAGCAAACATCTGCCAAAGCTGATGCCTCCCGAACAGCCGGGAATCCTCTGTCCGGCCCCGCCAGCGCAGCACCTGCAGAAGCATTACGCCGGAGGTAAAAAAGACAACCGCATAGGGCGCTGCTTCCCGGAGTGCCGGTATCCCGCGGCCGGCATCGTAAAAGAGCATCAGGAACGGGAAGAGGAAAACAAAGAGCACGCTGCGGAACAGATCTTTGAAATTCTTATAATAAACATCATACCGGCGAAACAAAACCCCGGCCGCGATATACACCCACGGAAGTACAAACTGCATGATCTCCACGGCATCCCGCTGCCATAAAAATGCGATCCCGGGCAGACACAGCGCAAGCAGCCGCAAGGCTCCTCCGACCCGCGCAAACCGCTCCGCCAGTGCAAAGAGCAGTCCGGCGGCCAGAAGCAGAGCGAACGCATACAGGCTTCCTTCCTTGTCGTAATCTCTAAAAAATCGTATAAAAAAGGAAGAAAGTGCAAAAAACAGACTGATATCAAAGGTCGTTTTATAAAAATATGCAATCACGGTGCCTGCTCCTTTCCTCCGTCAATACCGGGAATGCCGGATTTTCCGGTATTCCCCGATTTCCTCCGGAAGCCTTCTTCTGCTGTATAAACGGCTGCTTCCGAAGATTCCGGGCAGGCAGGGAACTTGGCTTCGTTGGAAAAACCCGACGCTTGTGAAGCTCCCGGACCGGCAGGGAATCCGTCAGAATTTCCCTGGATCTCCCGCATGCGGTCGAGGTATTCCGATTCGTAATCCTCCCCGTAAAAGCACCGGAGTCCGGAGCTCTTGCGTCCTCTGCGCCCGGCCAGAAATGTTTCCGCTTCCCCGTCCCTTCGATGTGCCACATATAGAAATTCTCCCTCCGCCGGGCAATGCTGCAAAGCAGTATGCAACAGCTCCTCGGCCCGGCATGCAGCCGTGCCGGACGATCGCCCCAGTATTTCCAGAAGCCTTGCAAAACTGCCCCCTCCCGTACCACCGTGTAGAATGCTGACAGGCTGTTCACCGGCGGACAGATTCGTTATCAGCCGATACCGGAGACCTCTCTGCTCAAAACATTCGCAGAGTGTCCTCACAATCGAAAATGCCGCCTCCTGCTGAGAATAATAGTGGTCAAAATTGCCCTTGTACGAGAGATCAAAAATAATATTCAGCAGTTCCTCTTTCGTGTGGTCGAATTCTTTGACAATCAGCCGCCCGCACCTTGCGCTCTGCGGAAAGCTGATTGCCCGGAGCGGCTCGCGGCCGGTATAATCCCGATAGCCCGCCACCAGCATCGGATCTTCAAACAGAAAGCTGCGCGCGGACACCTCGCCGAGAATATCGCTCAGCACCTGCCGCAGCCGATCATTCTCGAGCCGAAGCGGATATACCAGCACCGCATGTGTCTGCAGCGCCGTTCTGCTTTTCTCGGAAAGCCCAAGAAAATCGCCGAAATACAGCTCCGCCCGGCGCAGATAATGGATTCCCCGGCGGCAGGCCCTTGCCCGAACACTGCGGCGCAGCCTCTGATTTTTCCGGATAAATACGGCGCCGGAATGCACTGCCATTCCTCTGCGCGGCATAATTTCAAGACTGGACGCATCCGTCAGTTCAATCTCCTGCGGAATTTCCTCCTCCATCCGCAGATACGGGATGCTCCTTCCGGTTTTGTTCTCAAGCGTTGTCACAAGGCGGAATTCCTCCCCCGGCTCCACGCACGCCGAAGAGGGCTTCAGCTCGTAATGCAGACGGTCAACGGGAAGCCGCAGTGATATCCGCTCCAGAATCAGCCCGACGGCCAGCACAATAAACAGAAATAGAATCATGGGTTCACAGCTCCTCCGTAGGAACCGTGATCTCCTCCAGCAGCTCCCGGAATACCGCAGAATCACCGGACTGCCGAAGAATACCGCGGTATCCCAACCGGTGTGCCAGAACACACGGAGCCAGCCTGCGGATATCCTCCGGCAGCACATAATCGCGCCCGGAAAGAGCTGCAGCGGCCTGCGATGCACCATAGAGCGCCATCGCTCCGCGCGTAGACGCCCCCACGGAGATATCCGCGTGGTTTCTCGTCTTTTCAATAATATCCATCAGATAGCCCGCAGACGCACTTCCGACATTCACCTCGCGGTACAATGCACGCAGCTGCCCGATCTCGTCCGGCGATACCGCACATTCCAGATCGTCAAGCAGGCGTGAGGTTTCCGGCCGCGCCAGCACGGCAAGCTCCTCCTCCCGTTTCATATATCCAAGTGACAGTTTCATAAAAAACCGGTCAAGCTGCGCCTCCGGCAGCGGAAACGTCCCCTGAGATTCCAGCGGATTCTGTGTCGCCGCGACAAGAAACGGTTCCGGAAGACTGTGTGTCACGCCGTCGATCGTAACCTGCCCCTCTGCCATCGCCTCCAGAAGGCTTGACTGTGTGCGGGGCGCCGCGCGGTTGATCTCGTCCGCAAGCACAATATTGGCAAATACCGGCCCGCGGCGCAGCTCAAACTCCCCCGTCTTCATATTATAAAAGTTGATGCCCGTCACGTCGGACGGCATGACATCCGGCGTGAACTGTATTCTTTTAAACTCTCCTCCCACCGTTCTGGCAAAGGCGCGCAGCAGCATGGTTTTCCCCGTCCCGGGCACATCCTCCAGCAGCACATGCCCGCCGCACAAAAAGCTGATCATCAGCTTCTCAATAATCTCCTCCTTGCCGACAATAATTTCAGAGCAATTCTCAATTATCTTTTTCCGAAAATCCGTAAACCGACCGGTATCCATCCCTTTTTCTCCGTCCTGATGAAATCTGCTTCCGCCGGAAGTTCCGGTGAAAGCGTATGTATCTGTTAGCATTTTTACTATTCTATTTTGTTATATAACTAAATAGTATATAAAAATCTAATAATAATCATAAATGATAATATATTATTATTCTCTATTTCCTCTCACGCAACTTCTCCGGTAATAACCGCTAATTAAATCACACTAGATACCTATATAGATCAAATTATTATTTTATCACATAAATTACTTCTCTTGATTTGATAGATTATTAGAAAAATATGGTTTATTACATTTTTATATTTAATATTCATCTATCCGCCAAACAGATATTTTAAAAGTTCTCTTCTTGATGTCTAATATCTTTTCTGTTTTTACTAAAACGTACTGATTATTTTCAACACAACAAAACAGGCTTGCTCTTGATATTCTGATTATTTCCTGCACCATAGAGCAGACTTGTTCTTAATATTGTGACTATCTCCAACACGACAAAACAGGCTTGATCTTGATATTCTGACTATTTCCTGCACGCCGGAACAGACTTGTTCGTGGCATTCTGACTATTTCCTACACAACAGAACAGGCTTGATCCTGAAATTCTGACTATTTCCTGCACACCGGAACAGACTTGTTCGTGGCATTCTGGCCTTTCCAAACACAACGGAACAGACTTGTCCATAATTTCATACAATGGGCCACTGCAAATCCCCAAAGAATGCCATGGGCCTCGCTTTAATTAACTATTCTTTATCTTATCTTTCTGCTTGCTGATAAACAGCAACTTGACAACTTGGAGCGCTGATTATCCATCTTTATTTCATTGTTCAAAAACAAACCTTAAAGTTATTATTCAGTTCTCTTCCATTAAGTTTTAAATTAATCTTATATCTAAACATATTTTTCATCGGGTTTAAGCGTACATAAAATATTTGTGTGAGCATAATTTATAACACATTTTACAATGTAGTCAAGCACAATATTAAACTAAAGAAAAGGCTATTCTGACAGGAAGAATCGTTGAACAGAATAGCCTTTTAAATATTTCGGTTAATTGCTCAAAAAAGCGACAATATACAAATATTACTTGTAATTGACGATTTTGCCGAAATCAGGCTTCAGGCTCGCCCCGCCGACAAGCCCGCCGTCGATATCCGGCTGCGCGAACAGCTCCGGAGCGCTTGCTGCCGATACGGAACCGCCGTACTGGATGCGGATGGCTGCAGCCGTTCCGGCATCGTAGATTTCCCCGATGCATGCACGGATGGCTGCGCATACCTCCTGCGCCTGCTCTGTCGTGGCAACCTTGCCCGTGCCGATGGCCCAGATCGGCTCGTAGGCAATCACCGCAGTTTTCGCCTGCTCAGCCGTCACGTTCAGGAACGCGATCTTGATCTGCTGGCGAATCCAGTCGATCGTAATCCCCTGCTCCCTCTGAGTCAGGGACTCGCCGCAGCAGATAATCGGAGTAATGCCGTGCTCAAACGCCTTGAGTACCTTTTTATTTACCGTCTCGTCGGTCTCGGCAAAATACTCGCGCCTCTCGGAATGTCCGATAATCACATATTTCACCCCGATATCGGTCAGCATGTTCGGAGCGATCTCGCCGGTGTAGGCACCGCTCTCCTCATAGAACATATTCTCTGCACCGATGGCGATATTGGAACCCTTTGCTGCTTCGATTGCTGTTGTGAGGCTGACAGCCGGCACGCAGAATACCACATCGGCCTCGTCGGTCTTTACTAAGGGTTTAAGCTCCTCAATCAGTTTTACTGTCTCGCTCGGCGTCTTGTTCATCTTCCAGTTGCCGGCAATAATTTTCTTTCTGGACATAATACCTCTTTTCCGTATGTGAGGCTTCTGCACAAATGAAATCAGACACAAAATACAGCGTATATTAGAATCCGCCTCATCCTGTACTGCCATTTCCTGCACATAGCCCCATACTTTCATGCTCCTGATCCGGTGAAAAAATTCTTAAGGAAACGCTGATAAAGTCAGCGTTTCCTTATATTCCCATCCGGGATTTTCCTTTATTTCAGCTTCGATCCTCTCGGGATCACTCACTGCCCTGCACATTCAAACTGTATAATTCCTGCTGTCTGTGTCAGCTATTCTTATTTGTCGTTCGCTGCTGCAACGCCCGGAAGCTCCTTGCCCTCAAGGAACTCGAGGGAAGCGCCGCCGCCGGTGGAGATGTGGGTCATCTTGTCGCCGAAGCCGAGCTGGTTGACAGCCGCAGCGGAATCTCCGCCGCCGATAATCGTCGTCGCATCGATCGAGGCAAGTGCCTCAGCAACCGCGATTGTTCCCTTTGCAAAATTGGACATCTCAAATACGCCCATCGGCCCGTTCCATACAACGGTCTTCGCGCTCTTAATCGCGTCAGCATAGAGCTGGCAGGTCTTCTCACCGATATCAAGCCCCTGCTCGTCCGCAGCAATTCCGCCAAGCTCTACAGTATGATACGGAGCATCGTTGGAGAATTCCTTCGCCACAACCGTGTCGATCGGGGTGAGCAGCTTCACGCCCTTCGCCTTCGCCTTCTCAAGCATCTCCTTTGCATAGTCGATATAATCCGCCTCAAGCAGGGAATTTCCAACTTCATAGCCCATCGCTTTCATGAAGGTATACGCCATGCCGCCGCCGATAATCAGAATATCAACCTTGTCAAGCAGGTTGTTGATTACGGAAATCTTGGAGGAAACCTTGGAGCCGCCGAGGATTGCAACAAACGGACGCACCGGATTGTTGACTGCGTTGCCCAGGAAGTCAATCTCCTTCTGCATCAGGTAGCCGACAACCGCCGTGTCCACATACTGCGTAACACCGACATTGGAGCAGTGCGCTCTGTGCGCCGTGCCGAACGCGTCATTTACAAATACATCGCAGAGGGAAGCAAGCTCTTTCGAAAAAGCCTCGCCATTTTTCGTCTCCTCCGCCCTGTAGCGGGTATTCTCAAGAAGAACAACATCTCCGTCCTTCATCGCCTCAACGGCAGCCTTTGCATTGTCACCGACAACATTCGCGTCAGCCGCAAATTTTACCGGCTGCCCGAGCAGCTTCTCCAGAGCCGCCGCAACCGGAGCCAGGGAAAGATCCGGCTTCGGCTCTCCCTTCGGCTTTCCGAGATGGGAGCAGAGGATTACCTTTCCGCCGTCGTTAATCAGCTTTTTGATGGTCGGAAGTGCAGCGACCAGACGGGTATCGTCCGTGATCTGCCCCTCCTGGAGCGGCACGTTGAAATCGCAGCGCACCAGCACTCTCTTGCCCTTTACATTGATATCGTCAACCGATTTTTTATTTAACATTCTCAATCTCCTTTCAGGAAATATCCGTCAGCCGGCCTTTCCGGCTTTAACTCCGGATTCTTCTGCACAATCAAGCACGAAAAAATATTTTTCCCGTTCCTAATCGAGCGGGCAGCTTCTCCCACGCTCGCCGCGCCGGGCGGGTGCCGCTTCTGCGGCTTGATTCCCTGCCCGCCCGTGCGCATAAAAAACAGGGGCCCGGTCCATACAGACCGGACCCCTGACTGAGTCTTTCGATGCGGAACCCCGCCGGATCACAGCAGCTTATGCAAGCTCTGCGAAATACTTGATGGTGCGAACCATCTGGCTGGTGTAGGAGTTCTCATTGTCATACCAGGATACAACCTGAACCTGCGTATTGCCGTCCTCCATCGGTGCGCACATCGTCTGAGTCGCATCGAAAAGGGAGCCGAATCTCATGCCGATTACGTCGCTCGAAACGATCTCGTCGGTGTTGTAGCCGAAAGATTCCGTAGCCGCAGCCTTCATTGCCGCATTTACTTCATCCTTGGTAACCTTGCCCTTAACAACCGCTACCAGGATGGTGGTGGAACCGGTCGGAACCGGAACTCTCTGTGCGGAGCCGATCAGCTTGCCGTTCAGCTCAGGGATTACGAGGCCGATTGCCTTAGCGGCGCCGGTGGAGTTCGGAACAATGTTCTGAGCGCCGGCACGGCTTCTTCTCTTGTCGCCCTTTCTCTGCGGTCCGTCAAGAATCATCTGATCGCCGGTGTAAGCGTGAACCGTCGTCATAATGCCGGACTGGATCGGTGCGAAATCATTGAGAGCCTTCGCCATCGGAGCGAGGCAGTTCGTCGTACAGGAAGCTGCGGAAATGATGGTATCGGAGCTCTTGAGCGTCTCATGGTTTACATTGAAAACGATGGTAGGAAGATCGTTTCCTGCCGGAGCGGAGATAACAACCTTCTTTGCGCCCGCCGTAATGTGTGCCTGCGCCTTGTCCTTCGAGGTGTAGAAGCCGGTGCACTCGAGAACAACATCGACATCAAGCTCGCCCCACGGAAGCTCGGCAGCGTTTGCCTTTGCATAGATGGTGATCTTCTTTCCGTTTACTGTGATGGAATCCTCACCGTAGGATACGGAGTCGGCATACTTGTACCTGCCCTGAGCCGTATCATACTTCAACAGGTGAGCAAGCATCTCCGGGCTCGTGAGATCGTTGATCGCAACAACCTCATATCCCTCTGCGTCAAACATCTGACGGAATGCAAGACGGCCGATACGTCCAAAACCATTGATTGCTACTTTTACTGCCATTTTCGTTTCCTCCTAAATATTTTTCATAGCTCCCCGGCGGTGCCGGCGGCTACTGCCTTCGGATTGTTAAGTTTTTGTCAAACTGCCCGTCCGACAACACCCTAACCCTGTTTCTTATTCTAACCAATTCCACCATAAAATTCAAGTGTAATTTTTGAATTTTCAAATAATTATGTCCCAATTTCCATTTGTGTTTATGACGCTTAATTCCAAAATCAGAGGTGTATACTCATTCCGTCTATTGAATTTGACTGATTCATGCTGTATTTGAACGGTCGCACCATGTGTATTGACTATAAATGCTAACATATTTCCTGGATGTTTGAGGGAATAAACTTAGGCGGCTGCTTCTTGCAATACATAATTTTTTCGACTCCTTCGTTTTGGATTGCATACCACCCGGGCTCAAGCGACAGCTCAAAAACCTTTTCCATTTCCAATTCCGGATAGGCAAGACATTGAATCAATTCGCTCGCTGTAACCGCCAGCAATTTGCCCGTAGGAAGATGCAGCCACTTGCTTGGGGCTGTAATCTCGGCGCTTTTTGTAAGCTCACATTCCCTGACAACACAATCTAAAAGCCAGACAATCATTTTTCCCTGTCCGCAGAATTCCCGGATTCGTTCTGTTTCCCGCTGCCTTACGATGTCCCAGTCCTCATCGGGAAAATCACAAATCAATTCGGATTTCCCGGATGAATCAAGTAAAATATCCATTGCATATAACAGATCGGCATCATTCAGTTCTGACAGATAGCTTTCATCTATGAAAACCAATCCATCCAGCATGTCGCAGTCCAAGGTATATTTCATGTACTTATTCCTCCTTCGTTCCGGCCAAACGAGTTAAATATTTACTCGGCACCATTTCAAATCAGTACAAGGGCGAATTGAGTTACAATTCCTGTACTTCCCGTCTGCTATTCCGCCGAATAATCCACAAAACTGATATCGAGATCAACCGCGCCGCTGATTCCAGGGACTTTCCCTTTATCGGAATACTGCAGCATGTCATAGTGATACGGGAAGGTAAAGGTAGTGCCGTAATAGGCGTACCACTTGTCATATTTTGTAAGACGCTCCAGGTCAATACCCATAATCATCCATTTCGTGTTTGCGTACACCATCGGCCGGTAACCCGCCGCCTCGATCGTCTCGCAGAACGCGATGCAGACATCCGTGCGCAGATCGCGCGGAAGATTGTTCGCCCTCGCATTGTAGGTTGTGATCACTTCGGTATCGAAAATCACCGGCCAGGTCACATTGTAATCCTTAATGTAGCTGAGAACCATCTCCGCTTCCTCGACAGCCTCCTTCTCCGACACTGCCTGTGAGAAAAAGTAAACGCCGACGCCGATGCCTGCCGCAGTAGCTTCCTGCACGTTTTTCAGGTAGTACGGATCAAGCTCCAGAGTTCCTTCGTTCATACCGCGGAAGCCGAGGCGCAGAATCGCAAAATCAATCCCCGCCGACTTCACTTTCTTCCAGTTAATATCCCCCTGGTATTTGGAGACGTCGATTCCGGTACAGGATATTTTTTCTCCCTTTTCGTTGAAATATTCAAAGAAGCCGCTGTCGTTCATTATAAGCCGGCTCATGTCGTAATCGACGCGCTCAACTTCGTCGGACAGCGCTATGTAGTAGCGCTCACGGTTTTTTCCGCTGATCGTGATATGCTCCGTCATGCGTGCGGTGCGCGGCGTTAAAATGCCGTCGCTGCCTGCATCCTCCTGATAAGCTGTCGCATAAGCCCCGAACCGGACATTTTTCAGCACGATCTCACGGTCAACCGCCGCCAGTTCGCCGGTGAGTTCGCCGAGGTACTCCCCGTCCTTAGTGTATACAACCGCGGAAAAGCTCATTTTTTCCTCATCCATTGCCAGCTCAAAATAACGGTCGAAGCAAAGCGGATTCTCTCCGTAGTACACAGCGTCGACATAGGTTCCCTGCGCGATCCGGTAAGGATAGGACACAGAACCGACGGTCAGCTTCATCAATGTGTCGGAAACATTGCCGTTCTCCGACGCCTTCTCCGAATATTCCAGCTCAAACTGCTCCAGCAGTGCCTGCTCCAGCTGAAAGCTCTCGTACTCCCACAGCTTATCCGCATCCAGCATGCGGATTCCTTCGGGGATTTTCGTCTCCCCGTCCTGCACTTCCCCGTACTGCAGAAAAATCATCTGGTTGCCCGCCTCCCCGGTGTAAGCGCCGTACTCCGGCGCCAGCGGCTCAAGGCTGCCGGACAGCTCGTAATCCCACGGATAAACGACCTCCCTTTCCCCGTTAATGATGCGGATTTTTCTTGTCGGCTCCTCCCCGGCCGGATATTCGTTGGCATAACAGATTTTCAGATCCCCGTAGGCAAAGCAGAGTGCTTCCATGCCGTTCACCTGCTCCACAGAAGCCTCGAATGGAGCAATGGCGCTTTTTGACACACCGGCTGTCCGCTCCTTCAGATCCGGCACAAGCAGCTGCGTCCGGGGATCGGCCGGTCCCTCCGACGGCGACGGCGGCATGCCCGGCTGATCTTTTTCCACATCCGCGCCGGACGGCACACTGCTGCTCTTCCCAAATTCCGCATAGATCAGGAACGCCGTACCGAGCACAATCAGTCCGACCAGCTCTCCCACGGCAACGATCTTCCAGCCGCTGCGCTGCTGCTTCTGGCGCATGGACTTTAAGCGCTCCATCAACCCGTGCACCTCCATATCCGCCATGGAAACATCTCCGCGGACAAGCTTCAGCTTTTCGCGGACGCCGCGCACCGCCTCCTCCATCTCATAAGACTGGTTCAGATCCGTGCCGGCCTCCTCCGGCTGCGGAAGCGACTCCTCCATCTCGCTGAGTTCCATGTTCAGCCTGGAATATTTCTGCGTTACCTCGTTCAGCCGTTTGATTTCGTCCATAATATCAAGCTCCTGCTTTTTCTGCGGAGCATTTTTCTGCTTGTCGCGCAATTTTTCTCCTCCAAATCCTGATCCGGACAGTCCGCCCTCTGCAGCCCGAAACTGCCAAAGCACTGTCCTCGGCCGTTCTGTCTCCTTCTGCACCTTGTTTTATCATACCAAAAATCGACGATAAATTCAATTCATAAAACCTTAATTTTCTGTCAGATATTTTCCATATTTTTCTATTCCAAGCTATTCCGCAATAAGGAAAAACTTTCCTCTCTGTAAAATTATTCCAAAAAATTTCTGGGAAATTTTGAAATTAGTTCTTGACAAAACCGGCGGAGTATTGTAGACTAAACAAGCGTTAAGCAAACAGCGGGCCGGGACAGTAACAGGCATGCTGTAAGATGTTGTATGCACGAGTGGCTCAGTGGTGGAGTATCGCCTTGCCAAGGCGAGGGTCGCGGGTTCGAATCCCGTCTCGTGCTCTTTTTTATGCTTTTCAAAGAGTCCGCAAACGCTGGAAAATCAAGCGTCTGCGGCTTTTTCCTTTTTCTTCCTTTTGTTGTCAACTTCCTTTTTTTGTTGTCAAAGCATTCTGAATCATCGAGCGGACTTTCTCCGTCTCCTCCTCCGTGCTGATGATATAATTCCGCTCTGTCGTCAAAATGTCCGCCACCGCACGCATACCGCTGATCAGCGACGGCAGCCCGGTGAATCCGCTCCATAAAAATACAAGCCAGATAATCGCCGAAATAATCGCATCCCCCGTTGCCTTATAGGGCTTATACCACTCCATCGAGATCGCAACCGCTTTCTGGCCGTAATCGTAAGAGGATTTTGCGCTGGAAAGATTCAGCGTTACCACCAGAGCTTCGTTATACTCAACATTCTCAAAGTAATTCACAAATACATTGACAGTATCCCTGATCGACTCGATTAAAGCCGAACTTTGCCGATATTTCGTCAACTTTCCCGTCAAAGAAGCCTTCCTCCGGCACGAACAGGAACACCAGCAAGTCCTTCAGGCCTTGCGTAAAACCTGAGAAAGCATTCGAAAGCCCTTCCGTAAGCCAAGAAAACTTATCACCAATCCAACTAGTAAGGGAATCAAACCAACCACCTCCGTCATCGTGATCTCCTGCACCGTCTCCACCAGATCCGGAGCCGGTGCTACCGGAAAAGACGGCAGTTGTCCAATTGTACCGCTGGGAATCATTGCAGTTTTCGAAAACAATGTACCGCTGCTGTCAAAATTTATCTGCTTGATCGGCTTATTCGATGCAAGCTCTGTTAATAGGACAGGAATCTGAAGGGAGTATTACACCGACGACCAAAGAAAACGGATAACCGTATACCGGGGAACAAACAAAACCGGGAAACTGCGTATCGTTGAATACGCACGAGAAATGAACCAGTTACACCCGGAACAGGAAGAAGGCCAGCAAAACTTATCCGCTTCGAAGATCTCCTGAACCCGAACATTAAAAATCGTCCGCAACTCTTGACGGGCAAAAGGTTTCATGCTAAGATAAAAACAAGAGGGAAACCAGAGACGGTTTCACCCTACGCTGACTGTTTTTAAACAGCCGTCATATTGTGAGTATGGCGGCTATTTCTTTTTATCTCTGAACACCTGATAGCACAGGCTCACCAGAGCGACGAGCAGTATACAAAACTCGATCAAACCAGAGTATGTAACCATCTTCATCCCTCCTTCCTTTATCGGTCTGGAGGGCATCGTCTACCCTCCGAAGTAAAAGAAGGGTGAAAAACCGCCTTTGTCCTGATTTCCCACTGACATTATAGCAAGTCGCCCAGCCGATTGCAAGCGAGAAAATCATGCTGTATCTCATAACAAAGAAGAAAACAGAAATGTCTATTTTGTCACAAGTCACAAGATTTTATCACTTTAGTGTGACAATGTGCCACCTGTAGCCATGCGGATTTGAAAGCACTTGTCACATGTCACAGAAGTCGGGTAATAGTATAACCGACTTCTGCGCCGCTTCGCGGCGCCTTGGCTAAGCCCCGGCGATAATGCATGCCGTTGCTTAGCTTGTCACCTGAAATCTGCACTCACCATCAAAGGCAGGAAAGCATCAAGTCCGATCAGAAAAAACAATATCTTCTTTCCATACCCGCTTCCTGTCCACTTTTCCGGCCCATAAACTATATTTTCCTGATTAATTCGGTGATGATTGCAGGGATGGTTCCCCCTATCCCCGCATACTTGCGGAAAATCTGGGCTCTCCTTCGCGGGCGGTGCAGTAGGCGGACCCTATCCCCGCATACTTGCGGAAAATCTCAAGACCTGTCATGGCTGATTGCCCCGCTTATGCCGTCCTCATAAATCCGATTAAAGATACGTCAAGTTCCGCTATCCGTTTTTATGCCTGCTGCAGTTGTTCTCTCATAAAATTTTATAATGCTTATAGCGTAAGCTTGTTGTCAAAGCATTCCGGATTATCAAGCAGCCTGCTCCGTCTGCAGGCGGCTCAATCGGGACGGCAAGCGTTCTAAGCCCGCTGTTTCGCCGGCGGAAATGCTCATTCACCCTCCTCGGAAATCCAATATTTTTCCAATCCCATCCTGAGCTTAGCAGCACTTTCAGAGACAAAACAGTCCATCTCCGTTTTTGTCAGATAAAGATACTCTCTGTCGAGTCCCTCCCGCCCCGCGCGGTAAAAATTGCAGATATATTCCCTCCGGTTGTCAAACGCATCCCGGGTAAAGATATCCATAAATTCGTTTTCAAAACCTGTCGCCTGTTCATACAGGCAGAAGGCACGAAATTCAGGATGCTCGCGCAGAAACAGGAAATCAAGATCATACCAGTCTCCCTTCAGCGTCCAGATCCATTCTTTTCTGTCCTTTTCGTACAGTTCCCGGAATTTATCTTTTGACGGCCGCACGATCTGCTCCGTCCACTCCATGTCCGTCAGAAGATGTGTCAGATAACCAAGGTAAAACGCCTTCTGACGCGGCGAATAGCATGAATACTGCTCCTTTTTCAGATAAGCCGCGCAGTAATCATCAATATGGATATCCTTCATTCCCTCTTTATCTGTCGTTTTAAAATGGGACAGGTCTCCGCTCGGCGTAAACACCGACCAGTCCTTATTCGGCACGCCGGAATCCGGCGCAATATTCCCGAAAATAAATTCTGTCTGCGGCAGCCCGGCAATCTGCTCAAGCAAAGCATCCGCAATTCGAAAATGTACCATCCATGATGCCATAATTCCTCCCTCTTCCGCCATCTGCATCGGCTGTGTATTCCGCATGTATTTTTACGATCTTCTCCGGGAAAACATCAAGCGCGTACCCTTCTTGACCCCGACGCTGTTCTGTGATATAGTAAATATGCATAATGCGGCCGCAGTATTGCCGCAAAATCTTGTATAAAATCAGAAAGGATTGTTTATGTCCGTTAAATTCCACCTGCCGGGATTCCGCAATAATTTCCCGCTCAACATGATGATGCTTCAGATGCTGAAGACCTTTCCGAAATACTTCCGCGAGGATATCGAAATCGCATCGTTCTTCGGAGAATTTCCCACTTCCCTCTGGAATGGAGGCCGCTATGACAACAATGACCAGTGTGATGCGGAATATGTACGTCAGGTTATCCGCGCCGTCAATGCACAGGGCGTCGCCATCCGCTATACCTTCACAAACCCGACCATAACCGAGCAGGATCTGGCCGATCCCTACTGCAATTTCTGCATGAAGGAGGGCGATAACGGGAAAAATGAGGTGCTTGTCGTCTCCCCGATTCTTGAGGATTATATCCGGAAAAATTATCCCGGCTACACGATTAACAGTTCTACCTGCAAGGAAATCCGCAGCGTTGCGGCGCTGAATGAGGAGCTTCGCAGGGATTACGGCCTTGTTGTGCTGGATTACAATCTGAACAACTGCTTTGACGAGCTCGCAGAAATCGAGGACAAGGCACGCTGTGAAGTCCTCGTCAATTCCTGCTGCGTTCCGAACTGCCCGCGGCGCGGCGAGCACTACCGCTTTATCGCAAAACAGGAGCGCCTGTGCCTTGACAACCGCACGCTCCCTCCGGAGCAGCAGAAAAAGGTTCCGATCTGGCGGTGCGAGTACGGTGAAAGGAATTCGCTCTCGAAATATAAAAACTATCCGACACATATTTCACCGGATGCAATCTGGAATACCTACATACCGATGGGCTTTGAGAATTTCAAGCTTGAGGGCCGCACCGCCGATCTCTTTCTGCTCATCGACACCTATTGCTATTACTTCACAAAACCGGAATATCACGACGAAGCCCGGCTTCTTCTGATCGCAAATCTTCAGGCAAACAATATAATCACGGTGCAGAAGCCGAGAAAGGGACGGTGGCCGTAAGGCCGTCCGTCCTCTTCGTTCTGCGGGCGCGGGTTCCTGAAGACTGTGTTCGGTACATGGAAAAATTTTCCCTGTTCGGGAAAGCGTTCCTGCTGCATAAAATATGTATGATTCTTCATTGCTCGCGGGAATAAATTAAAAATTATCCACATTTCATAAATCCGCAGCAGCCAAGTTCGGAAAACTCGCTAAAGCCCATTGATTTATAAAAAACAATTGTCTTCGGAGTATTGTCTGTTGCCAGCTCAATCTGACGGACATTCTTATAACGGTCAAATATTTCCTGCAGCAGAGCCCTTCCAACTCCTTTTCTCTGCTGATCGGGAAAGACCAGAATATCTTGAACAAACACAATCGTAAAGCCATCACCAACCACCCGGATAATTCCTGCTAATTCATTATTTTCATAAGCACCTAACACTAATAATGAATTTTCAAACCCTTTACGAAGTATGGACAAGTTATCAGTATAGGCTGTCCAGCCTACTTCAGTATATAAACGAACGATCTCCTTTTCATTATATTCCGTATATTCTCTTATTTCCACAGGTTTCTCCTCCAACTTCCGGGTTATTGCGGCGGTCAGGCATCCCCTCTGATCTGTCTGGATTATTTTATATTCTCCGGCTTTCTCCATCACTTCTGAAAATCCCCATTTATATTTGATTACAAAATATCTGCCAGCCACTCGCAATGCATATTTATTGCCCCATTTTCATTGCGTACACACTTCCGAAAAGGGAAAAAAATTCTGCCTGAACCCATTTTTCTGTCCCGCGGCAGAACGCCGGCGGCCCGAAAAGCAAACCTGCACTTTACAGCCGGAAACCGTTTGCCTTCTTCGACAACTCGTCGCTTAGCCTCAGCAGCTTGTCCGTGCCGGCCGTACACTCCTCGATCGCATTGGAAAGATCCTGCATGCTTGCGCTTGTCTCCTCCGTCGATGCAGCGTTCTCCTCGGAAATAGCGGCAAGCTGCTCGATAATCATGCTGATTTCATCCTTCATGGCAGTAATGTGCTCCGTCTGCTCGGAAATGCTGCCGGTTGCCTCCGAAACTCTGCTGATTTCCTTTCCGAGACCGATAAAGGCACTGTTCAGGCCGTCAATACGGTTCATCTGCACATCAACATTTTTCTCGACGCTTCCCATGCGCTCCACACTGACATCGCTGTTTCGGATCAGCTGCCCGACAATCTCGGCAATCTGTTCCGCTCCCCTGCCGCTGGCCTCGGACAGATTGCGTATCTCCTCCGCCACAACCGCAAAGCCGCGCCCGGAATCCCCCGCCCGGGCCGCCTCAATCGAGGCATTGAGCGACAGCAGATTGGTCTGCTGTGCTATATCCTGAATCAGACTGACTGCTTCGTTAATTTTTTGTGCAGATACATTCGTGTTATTCGTTTCATCCTTGAGCACCGTAACCTCCGAAGCGGTTTTTTTGCCGATGTCAAGCACCTCCTTCAGTGCCTCATAGGCCTCCTTCGCATAGCTGTTCATGGAATCCACCGACCCGTTGAGTCCGCTGATATTCTCGGCATTCTGGTCCAGCGCCGTTCCGATGCGGCTAATGCTGTCGGACGCCTTTGCTGTTTCCCCTGCCTGATCCGTGGAGCCTCTCGCGATTTCCTCAACTGCGATATTGATATTTCCGATATTCTGTGAAATCATGTTGAATTTATCAAGAAATGATCTGTTTTCTGTTTCCAGACTTGACGCGGAGCCCTGCAGCTCCCCGATGACTTCATGAAAGCTCTCCTTCACCAAATTCAGACTGCGGGCGATATCACCGATTTCATCCGGACGGCTCAGGAACCGGTCTTCCACCTGCACCGAAAGATCCTTATCCGCCAGGCGTGCAAGATAGCCGGATGTTATGGTCAGAGCCTTTGTAATCAGGCGCAGAAATGCTGCGCAGCCGACCCCGACAAACACAATGCTGACAGCAACCATCACACCCATGGCCTGCATAACACTTTTCGTTACATAACTGTCCACCTCGCTCCGGACCTTTCCGGCAAATACAATCCCGATAATCTGTCCGCTGCTCGGCTGCTCGAGCGGTATGTAATAAGTAGTATACTGGGTTCCCTGTATCTCGCCGCGCTTCAGGAAGACGGACTCGCCGGCCAGTACTCTTTTTCCCGTATCCCCTGTGAGAGCCGTATCGAGAAGCCGGTTTCCGTTCTTATCCGACACGGTGGTAGCCTTCCGGATGTCGCCCCAGAAAATCGTGATATCCAGGCCCGTCATCTCCTTGATGCGGTCTATCTCTTCTGTGTTCTGCGTTAAATTGAAATCCCCCTTGTACAGCTGCCCGTCCACCAGTGCATAATCACCGTTGTTCAGCTTGCTGAAAGTCTCCTCGACCAGAAAAGACGCCGACTGCAGCTGTTCTTCCATCAGCTGTTCCGCAAGACTTTTTGATTTCATCTGAAATGCGATCAGCGCTACAATCATAAGCAGAAGTGCCTGCAGCAGCACGAAGCCCATCAGCTTAACATCCAGCTTTTTCATTCTCTGCATATTCCAATATCCTCCCCGCCTTATCTTTTCCGCCTCACCGGGATATTCGTTTTTTTATCCCGGTCTTATCCCTGGTCCGCCTGGTTTCATTCCCCCTTCACCATTTAAAAGAAAGTTTATTAGACAAAGTATAGCATTTTTTATGAGTTATGACAAGTTATTTATACAAAATACCACGGAAATCAATTTTCCATAATTTCGCAAATATAAGAAGTATCAAGCAGG
>ERZ777305.1730-NODE-1730-length-22937-cov-5.167555_pt1 | contig 22937 bp, 29 predicted proteins | sample MGYA00374965_ERZ777305 | MGnify/ENA primary metagenome ERZ777305 (study PRJEB29328, sample SAMD00013331) | mouse gut metagenome | study: EMG produced TPA metagenomics assembly of the Metagenome analysis of fecal microbiota from mouse which was promoted... | reverse complement strand
TCGGTTGCGGTATCGGCTTTTGCGGCTGTGTCCGCGTGCGCGGCTTTTGCGATTTTATCGCCGCTATGTACAAGGTCGTCGGCGGGGTACGTTGCTTGCGGCTCGCCATTAAGTGTAACCTTCGTGCCTTGCTTTTCCGCAATCTGCGTTTCAAGCGCGTCGACCTTGTCGCTTGCGGCTGTCGCTGTTTCATTTGCCGCGTCTGCGGTTTCGACCGCTTCCGCCGCCGTATCGTTTGCCGATTTGATTTGCGCGTCAAGTCCGTTTGCGGTTGCAAGCGCATTGTCGGCGTTTGCCTTTGCCGCATTTGCCGTCGATACGGCGTTATCGGACTTTGTGTTTGCGCCGTTTGCTGTGGTAACTGCCGCCGCCGCTTTGGTGCGTGCGTCGTTCGATGTATCGACCGCCGCATTTGCCGCCGTAACCGCATTTTGCGCCGTATCAAGCGCGTTGTCGACGATTGCCTTCATTGTGGCATAATCGCAAACGGGCTTTATCAAGCGCGTTAAATTGACGATTTGCGTCCCCGATATTTCAAAGGAATATATCGGCAATTCGTAAGCCGTATTTACGTTGTCCGCTTCCGCCGCGTAAACGTCGTTTTGTTCAAGTTCGCGTTTTAACGCTTCCCAAGACGTTTGCACTTTCGCAATGAGTGTTACGTTCAATTCGTCGGCGGGGTGGTATGTTTCGATACGGGCGACGACGTAACCCTTGAACGCGTCGAAAATCTGCGGGCGCAATATTTCGGGGGCGGTTATTTCCGCCATACGCGCACAAACCACAAACGCGCCCGTCCCGACTTGTATTTGATTGCCGCCGACGACGTTTGCGGCAAGTTCGTCGCCGTAATTCAAATAATAGCCGTGCGCGTTGTTTTGGTCGATAAAGCGCGATTTTACTTCAAGCGCGTACAAGTTTGCGTTAAAGTTGCTTTGCCCTTGAAAAGTAACGGGTCTTATCATTGATTTGCCTCCTATGATTTGATTATTTCGGTCAAAAGTATTTTCTTAAAGCCGAGTTTTATTTTGGTGCTTTTGCCGCTTCCGTTAAGCGTTGTTATTTTTTCACTTATGGGGAGCGTCTTGTAAAGTTTGCCGTCGTAGTACAAGTCGACTTTTGTATATAGCCGATAACCCGAAAAATCGAGCGGGTCGATTACGACGTTATTGTCGATTATGATATTATCAACGTATCGGGCGTTTGCAAGTTCATTGACGGCGTTAAACTGTGCGTCGGCTAAATATTCGGACTCGTAATATTTCGCCTTTACGGGGTACAATCTGCCCGCGACGTTGCCGCTTGCGTCCGCCTGTACAATATCGTTGTTTTTCGTTCGGTAATAGTAAACCGTCGCAAGGGTGGAAGGGCGGGGCTTGTACTTTGGAATATAAACGGGCGAGCCGTCGTCGTTAAATACGGGGTTGCCGTTTTCGTCGGTCTTTTGCGTATCGGTGTAAACGATGTTGCCGTCCGCGTCCGTTTCGGGCGTTTCCACGTTGTATTTGATAGTTGCAACCGCTTTGTTTGTCGTTGCCGATGTTGTAGTCAACTCGTGAATAAAGTCGCTTAAATTGATTTCTACGCGGTCGTCGCACTTAACGAACGTAAAAACGATTTTACCCGCCGCAACGTCGTATTTGCTTTCGATGTTGTACTCATAATATTTCAAGTAGCACTTCAAAAATTTATAAGCATTTACGAATTGATACGACCCTTGCAAACTGCCGTATGTTTCGGTCGTGTCGGTGGTGTCGGACGGGATAATTACGTCAACGGGTATCAAGCGCGTTGCCGCGTCCGCGCTGTCGAATACCGCCGCTTTTACCTTTTCAAAGATTTTCGAGAGCCGCGCGTCAAAACTGCCGTCGACTGTAAAATCAAGCAAAACTTCGGTGTCCCAAAGCGTTTTGAAGTCAAGCCCTTTAATTTTCCGTTTGCGGTTATCGGGCTTGATTTCGTCGGCAAAACACGCATAATCGTAATTGCCCGCGTCGTCGCATAAAACGGCGATTTTCGCGTCGTTTATATCCGTGTCGGATATTCCTTCGGCGGTAAAACTGTCGGGGTCGTAGACGCGCGTCGTCAAGTCGTGCGTTACGTTGTCGATGTTCGTTATATGGTTTTTGTTTTCGTCGTAAATCGCTATATACACGCCGCCGCCTCCTTAATCGAATAAAAACCGCTTTATCGACATTTCGATTGACCCGTCGTCGTCTGCTGTCATATTCGAGCCGATGTAATACTCGCCCTGCGGCAAGTATAAAAATGATTGCTTTGTTTTGTCGGTAAGCCCGTACCCGTTGCGGGCTTCGCCTGTTTCGGTGTCGGTAACGGTTATTTTTTTAGTAGTGGGGTCAATCAAAATTTCCGTGCCGTCCGCGTTGTTTGTTGCGAGCGATATTTCCGCGACGATTTTGTCGTGCATATCCGCCAAGTAAAGACGGATATTTTCGGCGATGTCGCCCGTAATTTTTATTACGATAGGCGCGGCGACAAAAAACGGGTTTGACACCTTGTATTTGTTCTTAAACACCATACCCGCAAACCCGAAGGGGAAGTGCAACGGAAAAGCGGTGTCGGCGGCGTTCGTTTTCTTTAACGCGAACGACTCCTCGACGCGTTCGTACCAATATGTTTGCTTATCAAAAGAAAAAGTTTCGACAAATTCGCCGTCTGCGTTGATTTCCGACTTCGGCATTGTGTTTGATACTACTTCGCAAAATTTATCGGTTATTCCGTCGTTGTATTCAAACAAAAACGGCGACGCGCCGCACTCGGCAAGGAATAACGACAAACTTTTATAATTGCCGTAACCGTTCGAGCCGTCTGCGTTAAAATAAATTTTTAGCGTTATCGGGTCGGGGGCGGGCTTGACGTTCGTCAAGTGTTTTCCTTTTTCGCTTTCTTTGTACGATAGCGAAAATTTATTACCAAGTCCCGTCGGCTCGGCGGCAAGCGCGGTATCGTTGTTTAAGTCAAATGATTTCGATTTGTCGTAAGTGTGCAAAATAAAACGTCGCATTACATCACCTCCGCAAGTTTAATATTGATGTCGCGCACAAGCGCGTCGGTGTCGACTTCCGCCGCATAGTTTTGTATTGTAACCGTTATATTTTGCGTCTTGTTCGTTGTGCTGTTGTCGTAATTGTACGTATCGCCGTATGTGCCGCCCGTGCCGCCGTCGTAAACCGTGCCGCCGCTTCCTGCGCCCGATGTGTCGGGCGGGGTGCTGTCGATAATGGCGTTTACGTCGTCCATATCCTCGATGTCGCTTGTATCAATGCGCAACTTAACTTCGGCAATGCGGTCGATATGAACGCCAAGCCAACCGAGCGCACCGTTTACGCCGTCGATAAGCCCGTTTATAATGCCGATAACAAAGTTAATCGCGTCCTCGATAAAGCCCAAAACAAAATTGATTACTTTTACAACGCCGTTAAATATCGTTGTAACGACTTTACCGAAAAGCGAAAAAAGCGGGGTAAGCCAACCGAGCAACGTGCCGAGTACCTTTAATGGCACTTGTAACGCCTGTAAGCAAAGTTTAATCGGGATAAGCGCAACGCTCAAAAGCGGTTGCAAAATGCTAAATAACGCTTGTATCGCAATTTGTATCGGCATTAAAAACATTTCGACCGCAAGTCCGAGCATATCGAAAAGCGGCGACAAATTGTCAAAAAGCATTTGTATGATTTCGACGAACGGTTGCAACGCTTCTGACACAAGATTTATTACAACCGCCAATATGCCGCCGATAAGGTCTATAAGCGGCTGTATGATTTGCATTACAAGGTCAAGCACAAGCATTATTGCGTCAAGGACGGGTTTTAACGCTTGACCGAGCGTGTCGACAAGGTGGTTTATCGCTTCGCGGAAGGCTTCGCAACGAGTATAAAGCAACATTAAAATAATTGCTATTACGCCGATTATCGCAATAATGGGGTGCGCTTCCAATGCTGACAACGCCGAGCCGAGTTGCGGTAATACTTTGATTATGCTCCCGACCGTGCTAACAAGTTTGCCGATACCAAGCGTTAAAGGGGCAAGGGCGGCAACAACGAGCATAGCCTTTAACGCAAAAGATTGTTGCGCGTCCGATAAGCCGTTAAACCACTCCGCAAGCCTTTGTAATTTCGGTATCAAGTTTGTTTGTATGCTTTCGGCGAGCCGTTGCATAAGCGGCGCAAGCGACGCGCCGATTTGCAAGCCGACGTTTTTAATCGACTCCTTCAGTAAAAAATAGGTGTCGTCAAGCGTTGCAAGCGCGGCGACCTGTTCGTTTGATAAATAGCCGATTTGTTCAAACTCGCCCTTAAATTGATTGATTGCGTCCGACCCTGCGTTAAGATACGGCAACATTTGATTTGCGACTTTGTCGCCAAAAATCTCGTTTGCGTATGCCGCTTGCAAGGTTTTGTCTTGCATATTCGATAAAGCGTCGATAATGCCGTCGAACATCGCTTCTTTGCTTTCAAAGTCGGCAATATTCAAGCCGAGCGATTGCAAGGCTTGCGACGCGGTGTTCATAGTACCCGTCGACAAGTCAAGCATTGCGGCGCGGGCTTTTATCATTGCTTTTTCAAAGACGCTCCATTCGACCCCGCATTGCGCCGTTATGTATTGATATTCTTGTATTTTTTCGGCGGATATACCAAGCCGCAACGCAAGGTCGTCAATCGTTGCGCCCGTGCTTGCCGCCGCGACGTTCAACCCACCGAGCGCGGCAACGCCGCCCGCCGCAAGCGTCGAGAGGGGAGTCAAGGCTTGCCCGACGCTTGATATTGCGCCGCCAACTTTCGACACTTGATTACCGAGTTGCGTAAACTTGATTGCGTTTATTTTTTCGAGTTGCTGTTGTAATTGTTGCCCTTGCAATTCGGCTTTCGCAAGTTCGCTTTGCAATTTTCGGTATGCGTCGGTGTCGATATTTCCCGACTCTTCCAAGTACGCCAAACGGCGGCGCAATGTGTCCGCATTTGCCGCCGTTTGGTCGATAGCCTGTTGAGCGACCTTTTGCGCCCGCGCGAATTTGTCCGCGTCAAATTTTAATTCGAGGCTTTTTTGCAAGGCGTTTAATTCGGTTTGCGACGCTTGCGCCGCTTTCCGCATTGACGACATTTCTTTGTTGAACGACGACGCGTCCGCGCCGATTTCAACCGTTAAGCCGCGAATATTGTCCGCCATAGGTTTAGCCTCCTTTTAAGAATTTGACCGCTTCCGCCGCCGATACGTCGCGCACGTTGTAATTGCTGTTTTTGTTTTGCGCTTTCCGTGCTTGCTGTATTGCGTGTTTTAAGTTCGCAATATCAATCGACATTATCAAGACGTAAAGGTCGTTAAAATGTGAATTTGTGATAATTGCGTCGGGTATTCTATGTTCGACGCATTTTTGCATAAGTGTTATGTAACGCGGCACGGGTAAAGGTTTTGCGGCTTCGGGTTGCGGGTTTAATTTCGCATATATACCCGATAGCCGCGTATATTCCTGCCCGTGCGTTACGAGTTTTTTGCGTTCGTTGTTGTCGCCTTTAACGCGATTTCAAAAACAAACTTGATTTTGTTAATGAGCCGCGTCAAGTATTCGATGTCCGACATATCAAACATTTGCAAAAACGAGTCGAAGTCGGCAATTTCGTCGCTTACGATAAAGCAATAAATCGCCTTTAAGTTCGACAAAAGGTATGCGGGGTTTTTAAGGTCTTTTCCGTTCATTCGTTCAACGTATGCAAAAATCGTTTCGGTCTTTGCGTTTGCGGGGAAGTTCTCTTCCCAACGCCGCTCGGCAAATACCGATACGTCGATTTTGCACTTGATGTCGTGCGTTTTGCGGATAAGTTCGCCCTTCGCTTCGTCGAGTTCCGTTTCAAGTACGGGTAAAGTCGTATTTATCATATCGCCCTCCGATTATGCGCCCGTGCCCGTGTCCGCTTCCGCGCCCGCAAGCATTTTCGGGATAACCACCTTGTCGCCGAACGTGTCATAACCCTCCATATCGGGCGTTTTCGTCAACTGCCATACAACACGGTTGTTACCTTTTGCGTCGACGTAAACCTTGCCGTCCGACGCAAGTGCTTTGATACCCTTGATTTTAAGCGGCACATCGAACGACGACTCGTTGATTTCGCCGTTATTTTGGTCGTAATTTTCGGCGGGGCGGGTGGACGTAACGCCGTACAACATCGTTTTTGCGACCGATATTTCGTTATCGCCGTCCATTGCGCACGTTTCAAAATAAATGATGTGCGGGGTGTTTTTGGTCGGCTTAACCTGCGCAAGCCCGTCGGCGGTCATTACCTGCCGTCCGCACGCGATTTCGTACTCGTCGCAAATATTGTTTTGCGTAAGCGTTCCCGTTTTGCCCTTTTCGTTGATGTAGTGAATAATGCACTCGCCGTCGCCGTAGACTTCTTTTTCGGACGAGTCGGTTTCAAGTGCCATTTTTGTTGATGTACCCATAGGCACAAAATCGCCATACTCGCCATTGTCGGCGGGGAAGGCGTACTTTGCATTACGGATATTAAAACGTATAAGATTTTTTGCGGGCGTTGCCGCCTTGCTGTTTGTCATTTTTTATTTGCCTCCGTTTTTAATGGTGTTTTTGATTGCTTCAAAGATTTGCGGCTCGGTTTCGTCAAAACAACGGCGGATAAAACCGTTATGCGGGTTGTCGCCATATTCAAGTACGTTTGACAATGGTACGTCTTGCCGCGCTTCGCCTTTTGAGCCGTCTTTTGTTTTACGGCGCACGTCGCCGCTTGCAACGCGTGTATTTCCGACATATCGGCGGTCTTTGTACTTTGTCTTGATTTGCCAAGACTGCGCCATTTCGCCCGTGTCGCGGGGCGTTACGGCTTCGACCGCGTCTTTGAAAACCTCCGCGCCCTTTTGTACCGCCTGTTGCCGCGCTTCAAAGTTTGCGTGTTGAAAATCGGTTAAAATTCCCGTCAACGCTTCGGGCAATTCGTCGAGCGCGATGTGTCCCGTCGATATGCCTTTATTTGCCATAATCAACCGTCCCGATGTACACAAACTCAATGTTTACGCCGTGATACGGGTTGTTGCTGTCGGGCATATCGCTTTCGTCGTTTGCGAGCGCAAAATGCGGGTCTTGCAATACGGCGCGTTTGATAGCCTTTAAGCGTTCGTCAACGCCCGAATAGCGGGGGTCGTGTTTTTCGTACAAGTAATAGTAATTCACGTCGATATACACGCGGCGGGTCTTTGCATTGCCGTCGCCGTATGTTTTCGGGCGATTTGATACGATTTTATAAACGACGTACTCGTCGGCGTTTACATCGACTTGCGAATTTGCGATATTGTCCGTTTCAACGCGCCGCAAGTGGTTTGTTATTACGCCGAACGGCAAAAGGGTGTCGTCGAGTATTTTTTGTATTATCGCCGTTACGTTCATTATTTGCCCTCGTACTTTTTGACTTGTAGTTCAATCATTTTGTTTTGTTCAAGGTAGTTATCCGCCGCCCCTGCAAGACAAAACGTGTGCGCGTCGTCTTTTATGCCGCGCAAGTAAATTCGCACGTCCCGCGCGATAAGTGCGTCGTAAACTGCTTTAACGAACGGCAAGCGCAAGCGGGCGGGGCGTATTACGCCGTCGGCTTGCTGTTGCGTTGCCGTTTGCCCGTATGCGTTTAACCATTCGCAATAAAAGCAATCTGTCATTATAGGCGAGCCGTCGTCGGCTTCGCCTATTTTGACCGATATTGTTTCCCACGTTGTCGACGCACCTTTTCCCGCGATGTGTGTCGTGCGCTGTACGGCGAATTTGACAAGCGTGCGGCGTTCTTTTACCGTTTGTTTTGCCATATTATCTCCGTAATTGCGCGATAAGCGCGACAACCATTCCGTCCTTCTTGATTACGTCGTCGGGTGTGCCTTTATCAAAAGCGTCGGCGAAAAGTGCTTTGATTGCGTACGCGCGTTGCGTTCCCAAACGGTCTTGCGGTACGCCGCTATCGAGCATAAATTCTTCCGCGACTTTGATATAGCCCTTTACGGTTTCTTTTAGTTGCGGGTCTGCGTCATAGTAGCCCATTTTATACAAGATGTTGTCGATGTCTTGTTGCATTTCGACCTCCTTAACGTAATACCGTTTTGTATCGGCTCTTGCGCCGACCCGCAACTAAAAACCAATTTTAATCGCCCGTTTTCGGGGTTTCGGCGTTTGTCTTTGTTTCCTGCGTACCCGCCGCCTTCTGCACGGTCATAAAGCCGTTGTACATCGCGGGTGAGCCGCCGACGAATACGGACGCTTTGAACGCTGTTACGCCCTGTTTGAATTTGTAGTCGGACGATTTCGTAACTTCGATGTCGGCAAAGTACGCCAATTCGTAACCCTTCAATTTGCCGTAAATCAAATAAGGGTTGCCCGCCGTAACCGCACCGAAGGCGGCAAGTTTCGACGTGCAAACAAACGGTATGCCGTTAATCGTTCCCGTATTTCCACGCACAACAATGTCGTATGCGCGGCGTTTGTCCGAGCCTTTGACTTTCGCAAACTCTTCAAGCGTTAATTTGTTAAGCACAATATAAGCGTCGCCTTCGACATCTTCGTCGCCGCCGTACTTGAAAATAAGGCTGTCGAGCGTGTTTTCGTCAATGGTGGCAACGGTTTTACGCTGTGCCGTCGTAATAATGCTTGTCGGCGCGTTGATAATGCCGACAAGTTCGTCCGTGCCGCTTCCGTCGATTATTTGTCCGATAATCTTTTTGCGCAATGCGCCAATGACCGCGCTTTCGATTTCCGCAACGTAACGCGCGGCGGGCAATTTCTCGACCTCTTCGTTGACTTCGGCGTAAGCCGTGATTTTTACCTTGTTAATCGACGCATAATCGAACGTCGGCTCGGCGGTGTGGTAGTCTGCGCCTTCTTTCGTTATGCCGCCTTCGGCGATATTTTTTGCGAACGGCTTTTTGTAACTTTCCGCGCCCGTGCCTTCGAGGTGCAATTCGTTGACAAGTTTGTCAAGCGTTCCAACCTGTTCAAAAGCGGGGGCAATATCGCCGCTTGCAACCGTGCCGAGCGCGGTGGAAGAGGACGCAACGGCGCGATGTTCGAGCGTTGTCTTTTCGCCGCTTTTAAGCGATTTCGCACGCTTCTCGACCGCTTCCGCATTTTCGGCGGTGCGCTTCTGCGCGTCGACCTTTGCGTCGTCGTGTACGATAACGGGAGTCGGAGCGGGTGCGCCGCCGTTCGCGGGGCGTGCCGCGTCGCGCTCTTCTTTTGCCGCCGCTTCCGCTTCGTCCTTGCGCAATTCGGTAATGGCAAGGTTAAGCCCGTCAACCTGCTTGCGAATTTCCGCAAGGCGGTCGGCGGTGGTTTCTGCTTTTGCCGCTTCCGCTAAAAGGGCGGCGCGGGCTTCCTGCAATTCTTTAAGGGTTTTCATAGTTTCTTTGTTCCTCCAAAAATAAAAATTTTTCTTTCGCAAGTTTTAACGCCGCTTGCGAGTCGACACTTTGCCGCCTTTGTTCATTTTCCAACGCCGCCGCCTTTGCGTTATCCAACGCAATTTTGTCGTTATCCAACGAGGCGGGGGAGCGGGCATATATCGAAGTTTGCGGGTATGCGCCGTCGTTTACAGCGGATACTTCGAAAACCTTTGATATTTTGGTAATTCGGCGCGTCGGCATATCCGTGTCGAGGTCGCGCCATTCGTAACCCGATACCAAAACACCGAACGCAAAAGACATATCCTCAATGTCGCCGCGCGTTACCGCCGAGCAAAGTTCGCGGGCGGTCGCGTTGTTTTCAATGTCAAGCGTTGTTTTGATGTGTAAACCGTCGGGCTTGATTTCAACGTCCATAGTCGACCGTTTGCCGCGCCTGTGGCGTGCAAGCGGTATCATTCCGTCGTCGTGGTTTACCATAAACTTGATGTCGGATATATCCGCGTCGTCGAGCGCGTGCGGGTCGATTTCCTCGTAAAACAAGTCGCCGATTGCCGTCCTTTGATTGAATACAATCGGGCAACCTTCAATTACGCCCTTTAACGGGTCGATTTGCGCAGGGTTGCCGTCGGGCGCAGAACGCTTGATATATTGCGGGGTGGTGTACGGTTTGATTTCGTCGGGCATTATTCGTCGTCCTCCTTGTTTTGCTTCGGCGCGGTCGGTTTTTTGCCCTGCGACAACGCCGTTAATTGATAGGTATTTGCGATTGATACGTCGATATAGTTCAACGATACGCGGGTCGGCTCGTCGTCGGGGTCATAGCCCAACAATTCGCGCCGTTCGGGACGGGATAAGAGCGCGTCCTCTTGCGTTGCCTTTGCAATTTCCAAACGGCGGGCGAACGATAGCGATTGTACAACTTTGTCGTAAAATTTTATCGTGCGTCCGTGCGCGATTTGCGCCGATGTAAAGAGCGTTATTTTCATTGCTTCGGCAATCGTTAAAAGCAACGGCTCGACCGCCGTTTGATAAAACGCGGTAAAATCGTCGTCAGTGTACTTGCCGAGATATATCGGTACACTAACGCCGAACGGCGACAAAATTTCGTCGCGCAAAAACGTCAAAACGGTTTGCGGTATATCCTGCGTTGCAATTTGTATCGGCGTAAATTCGGACTCGTAGTCGGTTGCGACTATACCGTACTCGCTGTTAAATAAATGCTGTTCAAATTCCTTGCGGGATATTTCGCGTTTGTCCGCTTCCGCAACCGTGCGCATTGTCAAAATGCCGTGCAACGATAAAGACGCTTCAAGCGATTTCGGGATAGACTCCTGTATAACGTGCAAAGTTTGCAAATTTTTAAGAATTGCCCGCCAATCGGCTTGACCGTTTGCGTCGCCGCCCAAATACGGGTTTGCGCCGTAACCGACGCGAATATGTATTAAATCGCTATACGGTAAGTCAAGCGTAACGCCGCCGCCCGTCGCGCTTTGTAATTCCGCCCGCATTTCGTCGCCCGCATAGTAGAGTTTGACGCGGGCTTTTTCAAGCGGGTATAAACCGCGCGTAACGCGCTTGACATAATCTTTGCCGTCAACTTTTATCGGGACTTCGTCGTAAGCCCAATAAATAAAACAATTTCGATTGACGAGCGCGATGTAAGCGCATTTATACAAAAAGTCTTTAAGTCCGCATATCGGGTTTACACGCCCGCACAAAACGCGGTTGATGTCGTCGTCCGCGACCGTTATGCGGTGCGGGTTTTGCGTTTCAATAACCGACTTGATACTACATTTTGACACTTCCTCGCAAACGCGATGTATCGCCGTTTTTACGATGTCCGACGCGGTAATATCCTTGCCGAACGACGAAAATAAAACCGTATTTGCATTTACAACGCGGTTATACGCGGTCGGTCTATCCCAACCGAGCAAATTGTGTATGGCGTTTTTAAGCGTTGACAATCGGCTTGCCTCCTTGCGAAAAATAACAAAAAAAGTGCGCCGATAGTAACGAGCAATAAACTCGTTAATATCGGCGCACTCACATTCGTTTTGATATGTGGCGATTAAAAGATAATCGCGGCGCACTCACCGCGTCGGCGGTGGATATGCCATAATCAGACACCAACGGCGCACACGCCCGAACGGGCGGCAATACAAGGCGATTGCGGCGCACTCACCCGCGCGGGGTGGTGGTGCGTGTATTCAATTTGACCGCATTATAACTCGACGCGCGGCGCGAAGTCAACGGTTTTTCGTTAAAATCTTTTAAGAAGTTTTTTTCACGGTTTGCGCGGTGGTATTGTGTAGGTATATTCCCGACGGCATTTCGGGCATAAATAAACCGCGTTTATCAAGCCGTCGCGCACATCGTATTTGCCGATTACGGCGTGATGTACGGGGCAACGAACGCTCCGCGCGTATATTTCGTTTTTGTTTTGCGGGTCGCGTTTATCGCCCATAATTAGCCTCCTATTTTCGCCATAAACGCCGACTTAACTTCGCGTAATGCGGCGTATGCGATTACTTTTGACATAGTTCCGTCAATCTTGTTGCCGATATAGCCGTTTATTTTACAAGGCATAACAAACCCGTTTTTATCGACGCGGACGGCTGTGTTGCGGAAGTTCCAACGGCAAATATCGTTGTTGTTGTAATTGATAAGCCGCGCCCGTAAATCGGTTTCGACGTTACGGGTCGGCACATTGAGCGCGTCGGTTGTCATTCGTATTTTGCGCGGTACTTCTTTGCCGAATTTTGCCGCGATTTGCTTTGCAAAGTCTTTCGCGTGCCATTCGTCGTAACCGACCGTAAGCGGGCGTATGCGGTGTTTTTGGAATACGTCCCAAATGTAGTCCGATACGACCGTATCGTCAATTACGTTGTCTTGAACGATACGCACAAGCCCCGCGTCCGCCCATTCGATGTAATTCTTTTTTTCGGGGTTAGTGGGGGAGTCGGTCGACTGCCCGTCGCCCGCCTTGACTGCCGTTACAAAATACATTGTGTGCAAGTATTTGACGGGGTCATTCGGGCGCATAAATAAAAACGTGCAAGCGCATAAGTCATTTGTTTCCGCAAGGTCAACCCCGATAATGCACCAACTGCCCGCAAAGTCGGCAATATCAAACGTGGCGGGGCAATCAATGTATTTTTCCTCCAACCACGCATTACTCGCTAATTGCTTGATGTTAAAGTCTTTTGCAAGAATAAACGCGCGGTCTGCGCCGCTGTGCCGTGCCGTGTCAACCTTTTTGCGCAAATATGACGGCTTTTTCGCAATGCCGTACATCGGGTTTGATTTCGTCCAACTGCGCTCATCGTTCCAAATTTCCGCCTCGCTGTCCTGCGTGTATAGCCATATCAACCAACGCGACGTATCGGTTTCCGCTTCGCCTTTAAGCGACTTTCGCGCGTCGGATAACCGCGCGTCAAGATAGCCGTCGCGCACAATACCCTCCGTCGTGATTTCAAAATAAAGCGGCTCGTCCTGCGTTGATACCGACGTTATAAGCGGCAAGACGGTCGAGTTATCTTTCATTTCGTGAATTTCGTCGGCAATAACGAGCGTAAGGTTTCGACCTTCTTTCGCGCCCTGCTTCGCCGACATCAATTCGATTGACCCCTTGTTTTGCTTCGAGAATTTACCCGTCTTTTTGCGTTGCTTCGGGTTACCGAAAAATATGCCTTTATTGTTTTTTCGGGTAACGTGGGATATTGTGCGCGACTCTTCGCGGAAGGCGTTAATAGCATTGAAAACGAGCGCGGCTTGCGCATAATCGTTTGACGCACACATAACCGCTTGACCCATTTTGCCGCAAAACCATTCGGCAAGCACAAGCGCACCAACGAGCGGGGTTTTTCCGTTTTTGCGGGCGACAAGGAATAAAACTTCTTGAAAACGGCGCACCCAACCTTCGCCGTATGACAACTCGGTATCGTAAACGTAAAACCCGAATATCGCCTCCGTAAATGCCTTTTGACAAAGTGCCATAATAAACGGCTTACCCGCGAAGGGGGCTTGAAAATGTTTTATTTTGTTTTCGATAAAATCAATACGCCGATGTGCCGCGTCGAGCGTAAAACGGTATTTGCCGCCGCCGCAAAAAATGTCTTGTATCAACATTTCGAGCGTGGTTTTCAGTTCGCGCCCGATTATGATTTCACCCGAACGGCAACGCTTGTAATATTCAATTAAAAAACTATGCTTGCCGCCGATGTCGTCGCTTAATGCTTGCCAACCTGTAAGCGGGTCAATATCTGGGTTGACGAGCGTCCATTCGGCGGGGGTGGGGGTTGCCGCTTCCGTGTTGTTAATTGTTGTTGTCGTCGTCATAAGCCGATAAATCGCCGTCGTCGTCGCCGTTTAAGCCGCCGAGCAAGTCCTTGTTTAATTTTTGCGTTGCCGATGTGTATTGCGCCATATACTTGACCCGCGCACGTCCCGCCGCCGTTTCGCGCTGTATGGACGGGTTATTCGGGTCGTAAATTATCGACGGCAATTCTTTGATTGCTTCCAAACAAGCAAAAACCTCCGCGACCTTGCGGATAAGTTCGTCGTAAATTTTTAACTTGATTTCGTCCACGCCCGCCGCCGTGTACAAACCGACGAGCCGCTTGTATTCGCCGTCGGCAATCGCTGTTTTATCTTTGCTTTTTTTCATTTCCGCCTCCTTTTTGGAATTTGTAAACTTTTTGCCCGAAAAAGTCAAAATTTCGGTGTGAATTTTTTTTGACTGCGGCTTGGAGTCTTTTCGGGTTTCAAAAATTTTGCAAGGATAGGGGGGTATCATTCCGTATAACGTGCAAAATATTTTTCTATCCAACCGACAACCGCGTCGCGCGTTGCCGCTTGCTTGATGTTTTCGTGCGCTCGCTTGATACATTCCGCCTTCGGTGTGTCGATGTGTACAAAGTTAATCACGTCGGGCGGATATTCCCGCGCGATATTGTCGCGGTCAATGCGGTCGGGATATGTGCCGATAATATACGCGTCCTGCCAATGACGGCGCGGCGTTGCGGTGCGCGCTTCGTCAAGCAAATAATCACGCAAGGCGAACGCGACGCGCTTTGTCGCGTCGGGTTTATCATACTGCCCGCATACGCATATTGCGCGATGTATAGCGTCAAGGTTTACAACAATATCGTTGCGTGTGGCGGTGCTGTACACATAAGTCGACTTGCCCGCGCACGGTGCGCCATACACAACATACACGCGCTTTTGTTCGACCGCGTTACCAAAACGAGCGTGCGTGGCATTGTGGCAATCGTGGCACAATACTTCGATGTTTGCGGGGTTTAGCGTGATATTTACGTCGTCGATGTTGTCGAGCGTAAGTTCGATTTTATGATGTGGGCGCAATTCGCACATATCGAATACACCGCCGCACCGTGCGCAAATTCCGCCGCTTTTAACCTTGCAAGACTGTGCGAGCGTTAAATATTCTTTGCGGCAATAAAAGGCGTGTATCGGGTCAAGCGGCATAATTACACACCCTCCCAACCGTCGGGCAACTTGCCGTCTTTTGCAAGTTCTAACGCCTTTTTTCGCAATTCTACCGCTTGCGGGTCGCGGGCAAATTCGCCCGAATATCGGTTAATGAGCAAGAATTGTATCATACCCGCGTCGGGCTTTGCATACTTGCGGTCGACGTATGTTTTTTTGCACGGCTTGCCGTCGATAATGACCGTTGTTGTGTGCGTTTCCTCGTAGTAATAACCAACCGCGACGCGATATGCGTTGTCGAGCAAGTCCTGTTTTGCGCTCTCCCGCGCGCGTAAAAGCGTTTCGGTTAATTCGGGATAATCTTTCTTGTATTGCGCCCATTGCGTTTTGCCGACCCCGTAATATTTGCAAATATCGCCTTCAGTAACGCAACATCGAACATAACGCTCAATATCCGCCAAATAAGGTAAAACCTTATTTGCATATTGCGATTTTGCGCCGCGTTTGCCTTTTTCTGCGGTGTTTTCCGCTTCGGCGGGCGGTTTTGCCGCTGTTTTCTTTTGCGCCTTTACGGGCTGTTTTTTGCCCTTTGTCGCGGTCTTTTTCTTTTCGGGGTCGTTTCGGGTTTGTTTCGGCATTTTAACCTCCTTGTTTCGGTAATTTATTTGCCGCCGATGTCAAGCAAAATTTTTGATAAAATAAAGGGCGGAAAAGCGGCGAGCGCAATCAAAAGCGGCACGCACGCACCGAGCCAAGATAGGGGAGTCGCGGCGCATAGTTTACAAATAACGCATATTGCCGATATAGGCACGCAAACCACAATTACAAGCAATGCGGCGATGTAAATTGCCGATAATATTTTTTTTAACATTTTTTGCCCTCCATTTTCTTGATACTTAAAACCGCCCAACCGTCGGTCAAGCCGACAAAGTCTTTTAAGATGTGCGTTATTTTTGCCGTAAGCCGCTTACCCGTATATTGCCCGTTTTCCCATTCGCGCAATATCAGCATATCGCCGACGGCGTAATTTCGGTCGTCAAACCGCAATTCGTAAGTTTTTACGCCTTTATCGACCGCGTCGTAATATTCGGGTAAAATTTTCAAGTCGTGTATTTGTGCCATTGTGCGCCTCCGTGTATAAATAATTTTTCAATGCGATTTTGCTTGTTGCGGTTGTTTAAGTGCGTCGTTATTTCGTGTTGCCAAATACAAACAAAGTCGTCGGGTGCGGTGTATTCGCTTACGATTACGATATGACCCGCCGCCGTTTGTGTTCTGCACCATTCCCAAAATTGCGCCGTATCGAATTTGCCGCCGCCGTAACCGATACCGTCCGAATAAGGCGGGTCGCAATAAACAAGCACGCGCTCCCGTTCGGGGAGTCGCAATTCCCGATAATCGCAACACCCGACAAGAATATTGCGCAAGGCGGGTAATTGACGGCGAAAATTCTCGCGGGCTTCGTTAAAATAATTTCGCGTTTTGCCGTCTTTCGTAACTGCCGTCGCGCCATAGCAACCGCCGTAAACGCGAGCATTGTAAGAGCCGAATAAAAGCACCGCCGCGCGATACCAACACGGATATTTGTCGGGGTTATCCCGCACGTCGTAATATTCGGCGCGGGACGGCGTGTTCAATTCGTCCAAAAGTGCGGGGTTTTCGCGGAACGCTTCGACGAGTTCGCATACAAGCGGGTCAATATCGTTGCCGAGCCTGTATTCGCATTGTATTTTGTCGATTACGTTAAAACCGCCCGCAAACGGCTCGACGTACTGCTTGATGTTGTACGCGGATATGTAACTTTGCAAAATCGGGACGATTTCGTTTGCGATTTTTGCTTTACTGCCGATGTATTTCATTTTTTCACTCCTTGCGTTTCATTTTGACGTACACATACGCGCCCGTCGTGTATTCACTTGTTTTTTTCTTGATGTCCGTCATTTGATAGCCTTTGTAAAGGTTTTCAAAAACGGCGTAAGAGTTGACTTTGTCGTACATAATGCGGTTGACCTTGCGCCGCGTAAACTTTGTGTCCGATACCGTGATTTGCGGCTTTTTCAAGTTCTTTGACGCGACGTATCGTTTTAAGCCTTTCGGGTCTTTCATACAATACCGCGCCATTCCTTCGTAACCGCTGTCGTCCGCAACAAGCCGTCGCACGTTGTTTCGACCGCCGTTGCCCCATAAGTCCTCCATAACATCGCGGTCGGCAAAGTTCGTTACAATGTGGTGGTGTATGCGTCGTTTGCCTTTCTTTTCGTCGTTTTCAAATTCCGTCCAATAAACGTATTTGAGCGGGAGGAAGGCGTGTCGTTCGGCATAGTGCTTTAATCTGCGAATAAACTTTTGCACTTCCCGTTGTGCTTGCGCATAGGTTTTCGGTAAGTGGGCGTTATCGTATGTAAAGGTCGCCCAAAAGTCCGCGTCGGTAAAATTCGCATTGATAAGCCGCACAACCTGTTTGACCGCATTTTTGTAATTGAGCCGCTTTTGCGCTTCGCGGCTTTCTTTTGTTTTCCTTGCCCTTGATGTTGAAGTGTGGGTGTCCCATATCGGGTAAACCTCAACTTCAAGCACGTTGCCGCTTTTAATCGTCTTTGTTCGATATTTCACAATGTGCGGGTCATTGAACGATTGCAAAAGAGCGTCGCGTTCCGCTTCCTGCGCTTCAATGCCGAATATCTCGTCAAAGTCGTATTTTTGCGGGTCGAGTGTGTAGTAGCGTTTTGCCATAATTGCCTCCGATAAATTGCTTTAACGTAAAAGACAAAGAATAGCCAAAAAAGCGGGGGACAACACGCGGGGGCTAAAAGGGGAGTTATCTTTCTTTATCGAGTTTATCAAACGCCCCCGATGTTTTCCCCCGCCGCCCCCTTTCTCGACCCCCTCAAAGTTTATCGCAAAGGGGTATAAAGCGCGGGGCGTGTTGCCTGTTTATCCTGCTTGCGTCGTTGATACGATAATACTTCATTACGAGGACGCAATAGCACGGTTTTTCGCTTGCAAAACATTGACACTTTGCCGCCGATGTGGTATAATAATATCGGTTTGGTTGACATAGTTTTGTGTCAAGTTTCGCGGGCGGTCGGAAGTGCCAATTTCGACCGCCCGTTTTCTTTGTCTTTAATTGTGGTCTTTATTTTTTGCCGTTCGGCGTTCCTGCGCCGTCGGCTTTTTCTTTCGCTTCGATTGTGGATAACCGCGCGTCGAGCGCGGCAACCGCTTGACGCACAAAGTCGCTTTTACTTAAATAGCCGAGTTTTCGCAATGCTTCGGGCGCAAATACGCGCTCGGCAATATCGCGGGATATTTCGACTGTAAGATTGTACAAGCCATTTGCGCGGCGACGTTCGCGTTTTCTCGCCGCTTCCGTCGACGTTGCGGGGTTGTCCGCATTGCCGCCGCCCGCCGCTTCCTGCGCCGATGTAGGCGGCGCGAGCGTGATTTCTGCGGGGTCGTAAATATCAAGCGGGTCGCAAGCAAGCGTTTTACATATCGTCGCAAGCGTGCGCGGAGTGGGTAAGCAAACGTCGTTTACAAATTTGCTTAAAAGCGATGTATCGACGCGCGGGTCGGTTTTATGTATCTTTTCCGCAACCGCCTTTTGCATTACGCCGCGTTGTATCATAAGTTTTTTATATCTTGACATCGCGTGCCTCCCGTCAATACTTTTCGCCGAGCCAATTACACAAAACACTTTCAAAGTCTGCGGCGGTATATTTGCCGCTTTCAATCATTGCGTTTTTTGCCGTTTCGTCGTATGTGCAAAGGTCTTCGCCTTTTAGTACATACCATATTTTGTCGGCGTATTCGTCGCAATGCTTGTCTGCCGCCGTTTGCGCGTTTTCGATAATCTGCAAGGCGTGATATTCACGCAAAGCAAAGAATACGTCGCAATCGCAACACATACCCGCCGCCTTCCATTCGGGGCAAACGCACTTAACGTCGCATAAATCGCGCTCCGCCAACGGCTCGGCTTGTTCATACGCTTTGATGTTTTCGTCGTTTTCGCCGATACCGCAATGACGGCGCGGGTTGACCGCATTTGCGTCGACGTATATATCCGCATAAATCTTGCGCGTATCGCCGCCGTAACGGTTGATATTGTCGGGTATGTTTTCGTTTATGTAGTCAAACACAATGCCGCGCTCTTTACACCACGCGACCGCCGCGTCCAATAGTGCGCCGTTTCTGCAAGTATGCAAAATAATGATATTGCCCGCTTCCGCAAGTTTCTTTATATAATATAAGGAATAGGGGAGCGGCTCGCCGATGTTCGGGTATGCGTCTTTGCAAAGCGTGCCGTCAAAGTCGACCGCAACGATTTTCGGCGTTTTGATTATTCGCTTTTGGTCTTTTTGCATTTGTCCGCTCCTTCGCTTGCGGGCGGGATAATCGTCAAGGTCAAACCGCCGTTGCCATTAAACGCGCTCGCAATACCGCCGCAACGGTCGACCGTTAATTCGACTCTTGCGTCGGGGTTTTTGTTAATAGCGTTTATAAATTCGCCGAGTTCTTTAATTGTGTACTTTTCCATTATTGCGCCTCCGATGTGGTTTGTATTTCGCCGACAGTATAACCGTACTTTTTGCAAAGTTTTTGTAACCGTCTAAAAAATCGCTTTGTTTTTGTGATGTCCGCGCGGGCGGTGTATTTCATTTGCCCGCCACCCGACGGCGCGAGTGTTTGTTCAATCGGTATTGTAAAAGCAACGTCAACGCGTTGCGGTAAATCTGCCATAATTACACCTCAACCCGTGCGCCGTCCGAATAGGTAAGTGCGATAACGATTGCACCCTTGCTGTTTGTGGATATAGCAACTTTAACGCGTCCGCAATTTATGTTTGCTTTTTCAATCTGCTCGTCAAGCACAGCAACGCCGCAATTAAATAAAAGGTTGTAAAGAGCGTCCGTGTATTCAACGCCCCGCGCTTCGGTAAAGTACGCGGATATATCGTCAAGGGCTTTGCGCAATTTTTTGATGTTCTTTTCGCGCTTTTCCGCCCGTTCGAGTTCCGCTTGATATTCGCGGGCTTGTGGGCAATCGCATTGTCGTGTTGCCGCTTCGTTCGCCGCTTCCGCGTCGGCGTATTTGTCGACGGGGAGTATCTGTCGCCCGCAAAAGCGACACGTCGGCAAAGCGGGGGAGTCGGCGTTTCCGTCGCCCTGCATTGCTTGTGCGTGTTCGATGTTATGCTCCTGCGCGTCCGTGATTGCGTCGGCGTATTCGGGTTGATACCCGTTGAGTGGGTTGTTTGTCATATCTTAATTACCTCCGTTAATTCGATTTCGGGTCGTGTTCGATTTTGAACGCCGCGACGTGTGTCGTGCCAAATTTCTCGTTGTATTCCTGCAAGCGTTTTAATTCGCGGGCGGTGTATTGTTCGGCGACTTGCAATGCGAGTTTGTAATTATCATAAACCCCGTTGCACGTTTCAAATTTTTCGTCATACGGCAAATTGTAATTGCGGTTAAAATCGTCCGAACGCATTTCAAACGAGCCGCCGTTTTTGCTATAATAGCCGTCCGCATAGCCGTGTCCGACTTTGCGATAAAAGCGAAAATGTACATAACGGTCGCCAAGTTTCCACTCGTAGTCGAGTGCCGCTTCTTTAATTGCGTTTACCCGATAGCGGCGGACGATGTACGGCGCGACGCTTATTGTTGTTTTTTCCGTGTTGCAATGCGGGCAAGCAAACGTAATGCCGTTTATTGTTAATGTACGTTTATCGCCGCACACGCGGCACGGCTCGCGGAAGTGTTGCAGTTCGCCGCATTCAACGCGATAGAATACGTCGCCGATGTTGACGGGGCGGGGAGCGGCGTAATTTATCGTCGCCGTTTGCTGTTGCGCGGCGGGGGTGTCAACTATAATTTTCATAAATTGCCTCCTTCGATAGTAACCTTGCATTTTTCTTTGATTGTAGCCGCCGCCGCGTCCGCCGTTTCGTAAAGTTCGCCTTCGTATTTACTTGTTGACGACCCGTCAATATCGCAAAAATTACCCGTTGTTCGGTTTTCGGTAACGCAATATTGTATATTCGTTGCGATTTTGTCGCCTGTAATATAGTCGGTGTGTTCGTCAATGCCATTGACGGCGATGTGTATATTTGTAATTACGCCGCTTTTTAATTCGTAATGGTCAATTCGGCGCGTTTCGCGTCCGCCTGTACAATACGGGCATTTGTACTCAATGTTGTTTACAATTTCGCGGTAATTTCCGCCGCAATGCGTGCAAGGAATTTCCTCGCGGCTTGTGTAGTGCGACACAAAGTAAACCGTTTGTCCGATGTCGTATTTTGTGGTTTGGTTGATGTTCATATAGTGCCTCCTTTAATTAAATCGAAAATTGATACTTGCGACCGTACCGAGTCAAGCCATTGCGTGCCGTCGGCGTATTCGGTCGGCGATATTTCAAACGCGATATAATCACGTTGTAACCGATACGCCGCAACGGGTGTCGAGCAACTGCCCGCAAAAGCGTCTAATATCAAGTCGCCTTCGCGCGTGTGTTGTCGAATAATGCGGGATAGTAGGTCGGTCGGCTTTTGGTTTTGGTGTATTTGCTTTTCGCCCGTAACTTTGTTGTATTTCCATATATCGTCGTATCGGGGCATTTCGGGGTTGAACGGGGCGCGTCCTTTGTTTGCGTATATGATAATTTCGTACCGCTTGCCGTATTGCGCGTCAAGGTCGCCCGCCGTGTGGTTGCCTTTATCCCATATAATAAGGTTTTTTATAGTGAAGTACTGTTCGACTTGCTGTTTGAAAAAATCAACCTTGTCGCACCCGCAAAACATATAAAGCGGGGTGTTTTCTTTCATTACATCGAATAAAAGGGGGACAAGGTCAATAATCAACTGCGGGTCGGTATCGCCTTGAATTGCCTTGCAAAATTTATGTTGCTTGTCTTGCCGCCTGTGGGTTTTGTAGTCTATCAAATACGGCGGGTCGGTAATTACGCAATCGACGCGCATATCCTGCGCAATCATTTGTCGAATACCGTCAAGGCAATTCATATTGTAAACGTGGTTGCGGTCGAGGGTCATTTATTGCCCCCCCCCGCAAAGTAGAGTTCGCGTATCGTGCGTCCGTCCTTGCGCGGCACATAGTCCATAAATTCGCAAGAGCCGTGTATGTACCGATTGTTGCACCACCTTTGCAAGTCTTTGAGAATTTGCGGCGCGGACGGCTTGCGGTATATGCGTACATCGGGTGTATATCCGCAACTTTCTATTACTTTGACGCGGTATAAGTCCTCGTCAATCGTAGTATCGTAGTTTGTGAGCATATAAACCGTTAAGCGGCTAATATGCTTTTTGCATACTTTCTTAAAGGTTTGTAAGCCTTTAATTATTGCGGTTTCGTTTTTCATAAAATCAAAAGCAAAATGAAAACAGTCGGCGCGTATGTTATTTATTAAAACCGCGATTTCGTCGGTTATAAATCGCGCGTCAAGTCCTTGCGTTATATCAACCTTTGCGCCGCTGTCGGCTAATTGTTGTAATAGTTCGATACGGTCGCGGCAAGCAAGGATATTCGCGTCTAAAAGTTTGATGTATTTTTGCCCGCGCCAAAATTCCGACAAATTTGCGACTTTGCGTGATTGCAAGCCTTCTTTTTTGCTAACTATGCAAAACCCGCAATTATTCGGGCAACCGCGCGTCAAAAACCCGTATGCGGTGTCTTTTGTTAATTCGGGGTAAAGCGAATAATCGGGGTATATATGCTCGATTTCATACGGAAGGTCGCCGTCTTTTTCTTTGCGGTAAATTTCTTTGCCGTTTTCGACCGTGATTGCAAAACCCGTACCGCCGAGCCGTACATCGTCCGATTGCAAGCAAAGATTTTTGACGGTTGTGTATTCGTCCCCGAAAACTTTACTCGCATATATGCGGTCATACCTGCAAACGGGTAAAACACGCTCCACGTCGTCGCCGTTTTGTTTGTGGTACGCCGATATTTTCATAAGTGCCAAATTCGGGAAGTTATGACTGTCAACGTCGAATAGTCCTATATTCATTCCTGCTCCCGATAAATTTTTTCGAGTTGCTCCGCGTCATACCCCATAAAGAGTATCGC
>ERZ777305.1726-NODE-1726-length-22972-cov-25.833661_pt1 | contig 22972 bp, 13 predicted proteins | sample MGYA00374965_ERZ777305 | MGnify/ENA primary metagenome ERZ777305 (study PRJEB29328, sample SAMD00013331) | mouse gut metagenome | study: EMG produced TPA metagenomics assembly of the Metagenome analysis of fecal microbiota from mouse which was promoted... | reverse complement strand
AGGAAAGGAAACGAAAGTAGGTCAGAAAACTTTCGTTTCCCGACCTACTCGATTGCGCAAGTGTAAGTGTTGTTGATTATGCTTTGGCTTTGAGGCGCAGCGCGCAGTAGCCCAGATACAGCAGGCATGCCGATATTATAATCAGTGAGCCGCACTGGTTGCCTATGGCGTCGGCGCAAAGGCCCATTGCCGGAGGAATGACAGCGCCGCCGAATACACCCATTATCATCAAGCCCGAAATCTCGTTTCCCTTTTCCGGGTTAGTCTTCAGAGCTTCGGAGTATATAATTGAGAAGATGCTCGAGCAGAAGAAGCCAATCAGGCCTACGGCGCACATAATCAATGGCGCCGAGCCGGCCGAGAACAGCAATACAATCGAGGCTATTGCGGCGATGATGTTGATACGGAAGTATGTTACGCCCGAAATGCGGGTGAGGAACAGGGTGCCAATGAATGCGCCGGCGGTGCGGCATACAAAGTACACACTCGAGGCATAGCCGGCATCCTGAACCGCGTAGGCGCAACGTTCGATCAGCATCTTCGGTGCCACTATATTTGTGCCTACATCCACGCCTACCACAAAGAAAATGCCTAAGAACAGCAGGCTAATATTCATAAAATACTGATTCCGGCCGCGAAAGTTATCGCGGCCGGTTCATTTGCATGTGTTGCCGAAACTGTCAGCCCGACGTTTTTTTATGTGAATAAATTTTGCTAAATTCGCGTAATAATTAATGTTTCCAACAAATAATCATCACATGCAATAATAACCAAACCAGTCATGATCAAGACTATTCTAAGAATGGCGATGCTCACAGCCCTGTTGTGGCCGGGTGTCGCACTTGCCGCCAACAATCCGCAAGCCAGGCCTGAGGCTGTAGTTACGGTTGGCAACGCGCGTTTTACGGTACTTACCCCCGAAATGCTTCGCATCGAATACAGCCAGGAGGCCAAGTTCGAGGACAAGGCCACGTTCGCTATCGTCAACCGTAATCTCGACGTACCTTGGTTCTCTACCGACCGGGACGACCGTTATTTTTATCTCGACACCGAGAAACTGCACCTGAAATACCTCATGGGCAGCGACCCGCGCGCCAACAGCTATAACCTTACTGTGAGCATGGAGGTGAACGGCATGCCCGTGGAATGGTATCCTGGAAAACCGGATCCAATGAACCTCAAGGGTACAACAAGAACTCTCGACAGTGCCAACGGCCAGAATAAACGTGCCGAACTCGAGGATGGCCTGGTATCGCGCTCAGGCTGGGCTATAATCGACGATTCGTTCGAGCGCCGCAGAGCCGACGGCAGCCGCTCGTATGCTCTGGAGCCTAACGAAACCGTGGGATATGACTGGCTGGCGGAACGCGCCGACCCGCAGGCCATGGATATTTACTTTATGGGCTACGGACATGATTATAAAAAGGCTCTCAAAGATTTTACACGCGTGGCCGGCAACATACCTCTGCCTCCTGCTTACGTGTTCGGCTACTGGTACAGCAAGTATCAGTCGTACACGGCTGATGAATTCCGCGGTCTTGTCAAAGATTTGAAAGCCAACGGAATTCCCACCGATGTGCTTATTCTGGACATGGACTGGCACTGGAACGGTAACAAAAGCAGCCTGTCGGAAGGCATAGGCGGCTGGACCGGATGGTCGTGGAATACCAACCTGATTCCCGACGGCAAAGGGCTGCTGGCCGACATTCACAAGTCGGGCCTGCGTACAGCACTGAATCTGCATCCGGCCGACGGTATTGAGAAAAATGAGTCGCCCGAATACTTCCGCGACATGAACCTGATGCTCGGCGGCAAATATGTGAAGGCCGAGAACGGTTCGGAGCGTATCGAGTGGGTACTCGACAGCGCCGATTTCACCAAGGCATTTTTCGACACCATTATCCGTCCCAAAGAGAAAGAGGGCGTGGACTTCTGGTGGCTCGATTGGCAGCAGTGGCTTACCAGCAAGCATACTCCCGACCTGGGTCAGACCTTCTGGTGCAACCATGTGTTCTTTAATGAAATGGACAAGAACCGTACCGACCGCCGTCCGATGATTTACCACCGATGGGGTGGTCTGGGCAGCCACCGCTATCAGATTGGCTTCTCCGGCGACACCCACATCAACTATCCAACACTTGCATTCGAGCCTTATTTCACTGCTACTTCGTCGAACGTAGGTTACGGCTACTGGGGTCATGACCTCGGCGGCCACCAGGCAAAGGAGGAGGAGATGATTAACGACCCCGAACTGCTGCTGCGCTGGGTGCAGTTCGGAGTGTTCACGCCCATATTCCGAACACACGCCACAGCCGACCCGCGCATTGAACGCCGCATATGGAAGTTCGAAAACTTCAGCGATATACTCGATGCCGTGAAGCTGCGTTACCGTATGTTCCCGTATCTTTACGGCATGGCGCGCAAGTCGTTCGATACAGGTGTGTCGATTGTGCGCCCCATGTATTATGACTATCCCGAGGCCGACGAGGCATACGCTTACGAGAACCAGTATATGTTCGGCGACGATATATTGGTAGCTCCGGTTGTTGAGCCCTCGGTCAACGGCAAGAATACACAGCGTATATGGTTCCCCGAAGGCCAGTGGTGGGACGTGTCGCACAGCCGTATGATTGACGGCGGAGCTGTATGTAAAATCGATTTCAGCCTTACCGAAATACCCTATTTCATTCGCAGCGGCGCACTTATTCCTATGAACGCACCCGATGTTATGTCGACCGCCATACAGCCCGAGCGTCTGGTTCTGAGCGTTGTGGCCGGTACCGACGGCGAGGCTGTGTACTACGAGGACCAGCTGGATAACCGCGATTATGCCGATGTTTACGCTACCACTGCCCTTGTACAGAAAGGCAACACTGTGACAATAGCTCCACGCCGTGGCGACTCTACCGGTCTGCTTGCCAAAAGAGCCTACACAGTCGATATCTACAACGTCGATGGCGGCAAGGCCGTGACAGTCAACGGTAAAAAAACCAAGAGCCAGTACAATGCAGCCACACGCTGCCTGAGCGTTGATGTGCCCAAGACAGCGTGCGACAAAGCTATTGAAATCAAATATTTTTACTAAATCAACGAAAGTCCTATACGGCGGCGCAGCGGGTCGAGCTCTATTACACGGGCTTCGACCCGCTGTCCTAATTTCAGGACATCTGCTACCGAATTTACGCGGCGCTGCGACAGACGGCTTATATGTATCAGGCCGTTTTCCTTTATGCCGAGGTCGACAAAGGCGCCGAAAGCGGTGATGTTGTTGACGATGCCCGGTACAGACATGCCTATAGCAAGTTCCTCGAAGTGCTCCACGGCCGGTACAAAGGCTTCGTTGTCGCCGTCGATGCGAGGGTCGCGTCCGGGCTTGCGCAGTTCGGCCACAATGTCTGTCATGGTCTGCAAGCCTCCGGTACCTTTCTCAGCCAGAGCTTTTATGTCTATTTTGTCGAGCAGAGCGCAGTTGGACGGTAAAGCGGCAGGGTCGGCGCCTATGCTTAGAGCCATGTCGTTTACCAGCCGGTAGCTTTCGGGGTGTATGCCGGTGTTGTCGAGAGGTTCTTTGCCTCCCGGCACACGCAGGAATCCGGCTGCGAGTTCGAATGCCTTGTCGCCCAGTCGCGGTACTTTCTTAAGCTCGCGACGCGATGCGAAATCGCCGTTGGCCGTACGGTATGCCACTATATTCGAGGCCAGCGCCGGGCCAATGCCGGAAACGTACGACAGCAGACGCTCGCTGGCCGTATTTACGTCGACTCCTACCGAGTTGACACAACTCATAACGGTAAAGTCCAGGGCTTCTTTGAGTCTGCTTTGGTCCACATCGTGCTGATACTGGCCCACGCCAATCGATTTCGGGTCGATTTTAACAAGTTCGGCCAAAGGGTCGATAAGTCTGCGCCCTATGGAAACGGCTCCACGTACAGTCACGTCCTTGTTGGGGAATTCCTTACGGGCTACCTCCGAGGCTGAGTAAACCGAGGCGCCGCTCTCGCTCACCACATATACCGACTGCGCAGGCAGCAGACCGGAATCTTTGAGAAACTTCTCGGTTTCGCGCGATGCTGTGCCGTTGCCCAGGGCTGCGACATCGAGTTTGTGTCGTTTAATCATGCCTTCGATTATACGTCGGGCCCCGGCTTTGTCGTTCTTTGGCGGAACAGGGTAGATAACGCTGTCTTCCAATAGGTTGCCCTGACTGTCGAGCGCCACTACCTTGCAGCCTGTGCGGTACCCCGGGTCGAGGGCGAGCACGCGGTGACCTTTCAGCGGCGAGCCAAGCAGCAGCTGGCGCAGGTTGCCGGCAAAGATATCGATGGCCACACGGTCGGCCTCTTCTTTAAGCGATGCCGCTATTTCGTTCTCTACCGACGGGCGCAGCAGACGCTTTGAGGCATCGCATACAGCCGCGGATATAATGCCGGCGCAGTTGTGCGAGGCGCCGGCCGGCACAAAGGCCCGGCATAAGGCGTCGTCGAGTTCGCTGCCGTTGTCGGGTAGTTCAAACCGTACTTTAAGCAGACCTTCGGCCTCGGCACGCCGCAGGGCCAGATACTGGTGCGACGGTATGCGGCGTGTTGCCGTGGCGAAGCCTGCATACTGTGCGTATGGCGACGCGGCTATATCGGCTTCCTTGCCTTTGGCGACGTTGGCCGATATCTGAGAGCTGCGGCGGTAGCAGTTGCGGGTGATGTTTCGCAGACGTGTCGATTCCGAAGCCCATTCGGCAATGATGTCCGATGCTCCTGCCAGAGCTTCGTCGCAGTCAGTCACACCGTTTTTGCCGCAGAAGCGCTGCGCTGCCCGGTGGCAGTCGGCTATGTTTCCGGACATGATTATTCGGGAAAGCGGCTCAAGGCCTTTCTCGCGTGCCATAGTGGCGCGTGTGCGTTTGCGTGGCTTGAAAGGCGCGTATATATCCTCCACGGCAGTCATGGAGTCGGCGGCATCGAGTCTTTCGGCCAGTTGGGCGGTCATTTCACCTGCCTCCTCAATGGCGGCGCGTACAAATTCACGGCGGGCCTCAAGCTCGCGTTCGCTTTTAATCCTTGATTCAATGGCTCGAATCTGCACTTCGTCGAGCGAGCCGGTGAGTTCCTTGCGGTAGCGGCTTATAAACGGCACGGTAGCGCCATCATCGAGCAGCCGCACAGTGGCCTCGACACTTTTTTCAGGCAGAGCGCACGCGGTGGCCACTGCCCGTATAATACGTTGTTCGTTAGTCTGCATTTATTGCCGGTTTTATGCAACAAAATTAGGTGAAAGAAATCATTCATGCAATAAATTTAAGCTATTTTATGGCTTTGATAAATCATAACACTCAAAAAGTATGGATAGACATAAATACGGTGCTAATATTAAATATTGTTAACGCTTTAAACGATATTGTAAAAAGTTGTACCTTTGTATGCAAGAAATGAAATACACATGCAAATACACAGAACCGTAACTAACCATGTTAAACCCGAATAACAAGATAATCACTGAAATCACGCCTCTGTCGGAGAAAGATAGCTTTTACCTTGTTGACCGCTATAAGGATTCTTTCAATTATCCAATTCATCGTCATGCCGAATACGAGCTGAATTTTGTGTCGTATTGCGCCGGAGCACGACGGGTGGTAGGTGATTCGATAGAAGAGGTCGGCGATTTCGACCTTGTGCTTGTAGGCAATGGTATAGAGCACGCCTGGGAGCAGGCAGAATGCCAAAGCAAGCACATACGCGAGATTACATTGCAGTTCTCGCGCGACCTGTTCGGTGATTCGTTGCTCAACAAAACCACAATGGACAGCATACGCCGGATGCTCGACCGCTCGAGCAACGGTATCTGTTTTGGCATCGAAACCATTATGAAGGTGTACGGACACCTCGACAACATAACAAAGATGGAGGTGGGCTTCGACCGCATGATACAGCTTGTGATGATGTTGCACGAACTGGCCGAGAGCGACGACTACAGAGTGCTGTCGAGCTCGTCGTTCTCAAATGCCCCCGTGAGTACCGATTCGCGCAGGGTAAGCAAGGTGCAGCGGCATATCGAGAGCCATTTCAGAGAAGAGATACGCCTGCAGGAGCTGGCCGATCTGGTAGGGATGTCGCCAACTGCCTTCAGCCGCTTCTTCAAACTGCGCACCGGTCGGTCGATTTCCGACTACATCATCGACATTCGTCTGGGCAACGCCACACGTCTGCTGGTCGACAGCACAATGTCAGTCGCCGAAATATGTTACGACTGCGGTTTTAACAATGTGAGCCACTTCAACCGTATATTCCGAAAGAAAAAGGGCTGTTCGCCGCGCGAATTCCGCGAAACATACAAACGCCACAAGGCGCTCATATAGCCTACACTATCTTAGCAATATTTTTACAATTGCTTACTGCAGTTTGTAAAATAGAAAAAATGGGTTAACTTTGCGGTATAAAATATTGTAATAAGTTGTAACCCATGAATAAACCACTACTGGCCATAAGCATGGCCGCTGTTGCGTTGTGTAGTGCCAACGTGGCTGCCGCGCTCGATTTACCATCGTTTTTCAGTGATAACATGATGCTGCAGCAGCAGTCCGATGCCCGTATCTGGGGTAAGGCTCCTGCCGGAAGCACTATAGCTGTAACACCTTCGTGGAGCGGACGTACGGTCAAGACCCGTGCAGCTGCCGACGGTAGCTGGCAGCTGACTGTGCCCACACCGGCGGCTTCGTTCGAAAATTACAATATAAAGATAAGCGACGGCAAGGAAAGCCGTACCATTTCGAATGTGCTTGTGGGTGAAGTATGGCTTGCAAGCGGACAGAGCAATATGGAGATGCCATTGCGCGGTTTCTGGACTCAGCCTATAGAGGGGGCTGCTCACACAATAGCATACAGCGGCAAGTATCCGGGTATACGCTTTATAACAGTGCCCAAGCGCGGCAGCTACGAGCCTCAGTCCGACTTCGAGGCCCGGTGGATGACTTCGTGTCCGGCAAACGCTGCCGACTTCTCGGCCCTGGCATACCATTTCGCACAGACTCTTACCGACCTGCTTGATGTGCCGGTGGGCATAATCAGCTGCGCATACGGCGGCAGTAAGGTCGAGGGCTGGATGCCAAAAGATATACTCGACGGCTACGACGGCTGGAGTGTTGAGGCCGAGCGCGATTCGGCATCGCTCCAGGAGTACGAACGCATTAATGTGATGTACAACGCCATGCTGCATCCGTTGGTGGGCTACAATGTGCGCGGTTTCATATGGAACCAGGGCGAAAGCAACGTGGGCCGCGAGTACGAGTACCCGCAGCACCAGGCCGACATGGTGGAGCGCTGGAGGCAGGAATGGAATCTTGGCGAACTGCCATTCTACTTCGTTGAGCTTCCGGGCTGGGACTACGCCAACCCCGAGGGAACCAACGCGGCGGAGTTCCGCGAGTGTCAGCACAAAGCTGCCGAACTGATTCCGAACAGCGGCATTGTATGCACCTCCGACCTGGTTAACCCCGACGAACTGCACGATATACACGCCTCGCGCAAACGCGAAATCGGTGAGCGTATGGGCTGGATGGCCGCTCACCGCACATACGGCATACAAGGCCTGCCCGACAGCTATCCCTGCTACAGCCACATGGAGCTTGCCGGCCGCAAAGCCGTGCTGCACTTCAGGAACGCCGATGCCGGATTCACACCCAACGACGAGCTGCCGGGCTTTGAGGTTGCCGGGCCCGACGGCAAGTTCTATCCGGCCCGAGCCACCGAAGACTGGAATGCTCGCACCATCATAGTAGAGGCTCCGGATTCGGTGCCTGTAATCGACGAAGTGCGCTACTGCTTCAAAAACTTCGCCATCGGCAAGGTGAAAGACCTTATGGGCATGCCGCTGATACCATTCCGCGCCAAAGCTCCGAAATATGTAGGTGTGGACGGCGGTGAGTTCTCCATCGGCGGAAAACCTTACCGTTATATAGGTGCGAACTTCTGGTACGGTGCCATTTTAGCCTCGGAAGGCGCCGGCGGCAACCGCCAACGACTCAGCGCCGAACTCGACAATATGCAGGCGCTGGGTATCGACAATCTGCGCATACTTGTCGGAGGTCAGGGAAATAAAAGCAAAATATCGCACATCGAGCCTACACTCGAACTTGAGCCCGGAGTATACAACGAAGATATTCTCAAAGGCCTCGACTATCTGCTCGTGGAGCTGGAACGCCGCGGCATGAAGGCTGTGCTTTACCTCAATAACGCCTGGGAGTGGAGCGGAGGCTACGGCTGCTATCTCGAATGGGCCGGCAAGGGCGAATGTCCGGTGCCCGCGCTGACAAGCTATTCCGAGTATATGGATTATGTAGCAGACTTTGTGCATGACGAAAAAGCCAAAGAGTTGAGCATTAACCATCTGCGTAATATCGTGGGCCGTACCAACAGCATCACGGGCAAGCCGTACAATCAGTCGACAGCCATTATGAGCTGGCAGATTGCCAACGAACCTCGCGCTTTCTCCGACTCCGGCAAGCAGCCATTTGCCGAGTGGCTCAAGGCCGCGGCAGCCGAAATCAAGCGCCTCGACCCAAATCACCTCGTATCGACCGGCAGCGAAGGTCTGTGGGGCTGCGAGAACGACCTTGACCTTTGGTCCGACATACACTCCGACTCAAATATCGACTATGCTACCATACATATATGGCCCTATAACTGGGGCTGGGTGCGCCGCGAGAGTCTGGCCGAGGACCTTCCGCAAGCCTTTGCCAACACCCGCGACTATATCGAGCGGCACCACGCCCGTAGCTCGGCCATGGGCAAACCACTGGTTCTGGAAGAATTCGGTTTCCCCCGCGACGGCATGGCCATAGCCCCCGGCAGTCCGGTGAACTCGCGCGACAGTTATTACGAATTTGTATTCTCCATTATCCGCGACAGCGGCATGATTAATGGCGCCAATTTCTGGGGCTGGGGTGGCGATGCCCGTCCGGTTCACCGCGGTTGGCAGCCCGGCGACGACTACAGCGGCGACCCTGCCCAGGAAGACCAGGGGCTGAATTCGGTGTTCAGCGCCGACCGCAGCACCACCGACATGATACGCCGTCTGAATAATGAAATCAGCCGCCGCTGATTCCACAAAGCGGAGTATTATCTGTTTTCATGGTTCACTGATACCTCGTTTCCAAAATTTGGAAACGGGGTATGATAACCTAATATTGGAAGCAGCGATGACTCCAATTTTTTATATGTCTTCACGATTAAGAGGGTGTTTAATAATAAATGTTAAATTCCCGGTGGCGTATCTTTTAGCTAAATTGCTATAAATGAAGAAGGAGCGTAGCGAGCTACGTGACTGATGAATTTTAGCAATTCAGCAAAAGAGACGCCAAGGCGGGGGTAACTTTAAAAATCCATTAATTCAAAAAATAATGTTGATACAGAAATTACCATTCCACTCGAAAATCACGGGCGCCTTTAGCTCTTCATTTCAGTCACATAGCTCGCTATGCTCCTTCAATTCAGAGCAAAATTCGCCACGTGATTTTCGGCCGGGAATTAACATTTATTATTAAACACCCTCTAAAAAAAATCGTCAAATACAAAATGGGTAAAGTACACGTCAAAAAAGTGTCATTACTTAGCGAAAATATACGCTAATTTTGCAGCGGAAATAGTATTAAGTACTATAATGCCATGAATATAGAACGAGATAAACCTTAAATAATAATTTTCAAATGAACAGTAAGCTATGTAATCTTCGCGGATACCTGATGGCTCTGTTTCTGTGCATTACGCTCGGAGCAGTAGCTCAAGTAGAAGTGACAGGCACGGTGTTCGAATCGACGGGTGACCCCGTAATCGGCGCCGTAGTGAAAGAGAAAGGCAACGAAACAGTGGCTACGACTACTGATTTCGACGGCAACTTCAGCCTGAAAGTAAAGTCCGGCAATGCCACTCTGATAGTATCATGCGTGGGCATGCAGACCAAGGAAGTTGCAATTGCCGGACGTAAAAATCTTGAAATAACACTCGGCGAAGACTCCGAAGTTCTCGACGAAGTAGTGGTGGTAGGCTATGGTACATCGCGAAAAGTCGATATTACCGGTTCGGTAGCTTCGGTAAGTGAGGAAACTCTCCGTCAGGGTGTTGCAGCCAATGCCGACCAGATGCTCAGCGGCAAGATTCCCGGTGTGCAGGTGACCTCAAACTCAGGTGCCCCCGGTGCAGCCACTTCAATCCGTATCCGTGGCGCAAGCTCAATCAACTCATCGAACGAACCCCTTTATATTATCGACGGTGTGCAGATGTCGGGAGCCGCAGGTACCATAGGCGGTTTCGACTGGACCGGCGACGGCTCAGCCGGGCAGACAAAGTCGTCGAACCCCCTTGCAGGCATATCTCCTAACGACATTGTGAGCATCGACGTGCTGAAAGACGCCTCTGCAACCGCTATATATGGTGCCGCAGGTGCCAACGGTGTAATCATCATCACCACCCGCCGCGGCGAGGCCGGCCGTACAAGTGTTACTTTCGATGGCTATGTGGCCTGGCAGCAGACAGCAAAGCGTCTGAAAATGCTCGACCTCCCCGGATTTGCAAAGTATCAGAACGACCTCTATGCCGAAGGAGCGAGCTACCAGCAGAACAACACTTACCTCGACCTGGACCTTCTGGGCCCCGGCACCGACTGGCAGGACGCGGTGTTCCGCACAGCATTCATGCAGAACTACCAGCTGCAGGTATCGGGTGGTAACGATAAAATCACTTTTGCTGCCTCGGGCGGCTGGATGGGTCAGGACGGTATCATCATCGGTTCCGACTTCGAGCGATTCAACAGCCGTTTCAGCGTCGATGCCAAATTTACCGACTGGATGAAACTCGGCGGTCAGCTGGCATACACCCGCACAAACGAAACCATTACCCTGAACGATGGCTCCAACGGTATCATCATGCAGGCCATGACCATGCAGCCCGATGTGCCCGTGTACGGCTTCGACGGCAAATATGCAAGCCCTTCGAGTGTGAACGGCTCTTCGAGCTGGAACCCTGTGGCTCTGGCCCTGCAGCGCAACAACACACTGCTGCGACAGAACATCACCGGCAACTTCTACCTCGACATCAACTTCCTGAAGAAATTTACATTCCGTGCCGAATACGGCTATATTGGTTCGACTGCCCTCAATAAATCGTATCTGCCCAAGATATACGAAGGTGTGAAATCGCCGATCGAAATCAACAAGATTTATCAGCGTCAGGAAGACAACTACTTCTGGGTGCAGAAAGACTATGTGACCTACAACGACCGTTTGGCCGACAAGCACGACCTTACCGTAATGGCCGGTTTCGAGGCCAGCGCATCGAACTGGGAAGGCTGGTGGCTGACCAAACAGAACCTTACATTCGACAACATCCACGTGATTGGTACCGACGGCGAATTTGTGGCCAATGACGGCTGGAAAGACAAAGTTACCACCGTCAGCTACTTTGCCCGTGTAAACTACGGCTTCGACAACCGCTATCTGCTTACCGCCACCATGCGTGCCGACGGCAGCTCCAAGTTCGCCAAAGGCAACAAGTGGGGCTACTTCCCCTCGGTGGCTCTGGCATGGCGCGCCAACCAGGAGGCTTTCCTGCGCGACGTAACATGGCTCAATAACCTCAAACTCCGTGCCGGCTATGGCCAGGTGGGCAACTCCAATGTCGACCCCTACAGCTATGGCGCCACCATGTTCAACGTGCCCACACCCATGGGTTCGGCATGGGTTCAGAACAATCTCAGCAACCCCGAACTGAAATGGGAGGCATCAGAGCAGTTCAACGTAGGTATCGACTTTGCCGCATTAAACAACCGTATCGAGCTTACCGTCGACGGCTATTACAAACAGACCAAAGACCTTCTGCTTAAGGTAGTGGCTCCGAGCTACACCGGCATCACCAGCGACTGGGGCTACATACAGGCTCCCTACGCCAACATCGGCCAGGTGCGCAACGTTGGTGTAGAGGTTGCGCTGAACACCCGCAACATTGTTACCCGCGACTTTACATGGAGCTCGAACCTCACCCTTACCCACAACAAAAATAAAGTTGTGAAACTGAATAACAAGGACCAGGTGCTGTGGGGTAGCGTGGAGTGGTATACACCCTTCAAGACCGCTACCATGATTGCCGAAGGCCAGCCCATGGGCGTGTTCTACGGCTATGAGATGGACGGCATATTCCAAAACGTCGACGAGATACTCAAAGCCCCGGTACAGGTGCCCGACGACAACAATCCGCTTATAAACAAGGTAAACAAGAATTCCGGTGTATGGCCCGGCGATGTACGCTTCAAGGATCTTGACGGCGACGGCCAGATTACCGCCAACGACCAAAAGGTAATCGGCGACCCCAACCCTGACTTGACTTTTGGCTTTACCAATACCTTTACATACAAAGATTTCGACCTCAATCTGGTGCTTACCGGAGCAATCGGCGGCGACGTGCTTAATTTCACCCGCTTTAAGACCGAGTCGCTCCAGAGCCTCTGGGACAACCAGGCCGCATCGGTTCTCGAACGCGCCCAGTACGGTTACTACGACGGCAACCCTGCCAATCAGTCGCCCGAAAACGTGTACATTGTCAACCCCGATGCCACTATTCCCCGCTTTAATAACCTCAACATCAACCAGAACGACCGCATGAGCACACGTTTTATCGAAGACGGCAGCTACCTGCGTATCCAGAACCTGGCTGTGGGCTATACAGTGCCTTCGAATATTATGCGCAAGATTGGTCTGACAAGTGCCCGTGTGTATTTCAACGTACAGAACCTGTACACCTTTACAAAGTACAAAGGATTCGATCCGGAAATCGGTGCCTATAATCAGAGCGCGCTGCTCCAGAACATCGACATGGGCCGCTATCCAACTCCACGTACCTATACTCTCGGTATGACCCTTAACTTCTAATAGAATACACAAAGATGAACAAATATATAAAATACATAAGCATGCCGGTGCTCGGCAGTGTGCTCATGGGCACAATGACCAGCTGCGAGGACTTCCTTACGGTTGATCCGCAGGACAAGCCGGTAATAGAAACCTACTATACCAGCGCCGACCGCATACGCATGAGCTGTGCCGCACTGTACTCGCAGTGGGAGTGGAAGAACTATTCGCAGGATTTCCAGTGGAAGTTCGACATGCTTGCCGGCGACATGTACTACACCTACGGAGAGGAAGGCCAATTCTACTTCGGCAACTTCTCGGCCAACAACGCTTATCTTAAGCAGGGCTGGGACGGTCTGTACAATATCATAGCCATTGCCAACACCATCATCAACGACATGCCTGCGGCTGCCCGCGGCAACGGAGTGCCAGAAGCCGACATAGAGCAGGGACTGGCCGAGGCCCGCTGTATGCGAGGCGTATGCTACTTTCTTCTGAGCCAGTATTGGGGTGATGTACCCATTATTACCAACGGCTCGGCAATGGTTGGCAGCGGCAACTTTCAGGTTCCGCGCAACACCCGCGGCAGTGTATATAAATTCGTAGAAAAGGACCTCGAATATGCAGCAGGCCTGCTGAAGGAAAGCGACGCGGCCGGCCGTCCGACACGCTGGACAGCCCTTGCATATCTGTCAAAACTCCACCTTACAATGGCCTCGCATGCCGACTGTGCCGACCGCTCGGAACTCTACCGCAAGGCGGCTTCCGAAGCCAATGAGGTAATAGAGAACAGCGTCGATATCAAGACTATCGACTACTCGACCCTGTTCGACAAGGAATCCAACAACGGTCCCGAGTCGCTGCTGGCAATCCAGTGCATGGTCTACGGCTACGGCTACGGCAACGGCCGCAACTGTGCTTTCTCGCGTGTGTCGCTGGCCGACCAGGCCTGGGGCAACGGCAAAGGCCCCACTATTTCGCTGCAGCAGAGCTATGCCGGCAACGACCTGCGCGCCAAATGGGTGTACATGGCTCCCGGCTACTATTACCCCAATATCGAGCGGGCCAAAGGCGGCTATACCTACGAGATATTCAACGAAGACCGTGGCGACGAGGCCAACGAGATGCTCGCCCACCTGAAGAAGTATGTGCTGGGCCATTCGGCTGACGTCGACGGCGGTATCGGTGGTTCGCAGGACGCCCCCAACAACATATACCTGATGCGTCTGGCCGATGTTTACTTCAACTATGCCGAAGCTGTGATGGGTGTCGCCAACAGCACAAACGACCAGACTGCCATCGACCGTGTGAATGCAGTCCGTGCCCGTGCCGGTCTGGCAGGATATGCCGCTCCGATGAGCTGGGAACAGCTCATAGCAGAGCGTCGCCGCGAATTTGCCATCGAAGGCAACAACTGGTTCGACATCCTGCGCTGGTGGTATCGCGACAGCAATGCCGCAGTCAGCTACCTCAACAGCATGAACCGCCACTATATGTATGTGTTCAACAGCATCGACCAGAACATGCGCAACGATTTCAACTCGTACCGTCTGGTCACAGGCAAGAGCGAAGGCGGCCAGTACGATGCAAGCGACATCACCCTCAGCAACAACTCCATGGTGATGCCTGTGCCTCAGGCTTGCCTTACCGCTTCGCCACAGCTGGCCGACGCGCCCGTGGAATTTGAATTCACCGAAGAATAAGCTTAAACCGACAATATAGCAATGAAAAAAGCAAAATATATACTGATGGCAGCATTTATGTCGTTTGTCGGCATAAGCACGCTGACCGGCTGCGACCGGACCGACGCCGAACGCGACGAGGATGCTACGCCCAAGGTCGAGTATGTGCGCATCACCAACCCCAATGCCGCCGACTCGCTGGTGGTCGAGGCCATGATGGGCCAGCAGATTGTGCTGATGGGCGAAAACCTCGGCGCAGTCGAAGAGATATGGTTCAACGACGTTAAGGGCCTGCTCAACCCCACGCTCATTACCTCGTACTCCATTATAGTGGATGTGCCGTCGGTGATTCCTACCGATGTTACCAATACCATTACGCTGATTACCGGCAAGGGCAACAAGAGTACTTTCCCCTTTGGGGTGCGTGTCCCCAACCCGCTTATCCGCGACATCAGCTGCGAATATGCCAAACCGGGCGACGTAATCGAAATCACCGGCAATTATTTTATTGAGCCGCAGGTATTCTTCACCGGTGTAGACACTCCGGCCGAAATCACCGCGTTCAACCAGACATCGATGGCTGTAGTTGTGCCGCAGGGAGTTCAGGAAGGCCCTCTGAGTGTAAAAAGCATTTACGGTACCACCAAGACTAAGTTCAACTTCATGGATACCAACGGCATGCTCACCAACTTCGACGACGGCTATGTGCAGCCGTGGGGCCGTGGCACGGTGACTACCGGTGCCGACGCCATCTCGGGCAATTATCTGCTGTTCGAGGCTCCGATGCTGAGTGCATGGGGCTGGAGCGACAATCTGATGTGGGGCTACTGGGCGCATGGCGAGGGGGCTCACGGCAACGCTCCGATAGCTCAGGGCAGCAATGAGGAACTTGCTCTCAAGTTCGAGGCCAATATAGGCACCTGGATTGACTGCCCCATGCTGATGTGGTTCCAGACATGGAATCCGAACGGCAATATCAGTCCCGACGACAACTATCCGCAGTGCCACTGGAAGCCTTACATTCAGTCAGGCGCATATACCGATGCCGCCACCGACGGCTGGAAGACTTTCACCATACCCCTGACCGAGTTCAAGTATAACAAAGATGAGTCGGTCGATAATATGGCAATTGACGATATCGCCAAGTACACCGACTTCAACATTATGGTATTCGGTGCCTGCGAGAATCCCGGACCGTTTAATATCAAGATGGATAACTTCCGCATCGTACGCATTAACTAACAAACCGAAATGAAAACATTTGCAAAAATAAAGAACTGCCTGCTTATGGCTCTGGTGCTCTTAGGCACCACAGTGGCAATGCAATCGTGCGACGACGATGCGCCCGAGTATCCCTACAGCAGCGAACTGCACAGTTTTGGCCCGTCACCCGCAAGCCGCGGCGAAACCATCCGATTCATCGGCGAAGGCCTCGGCGGCGTCAGCAAGGTGATATTTCCTGTGGGTGTCGAAGTCACCGACTTTGTAAGCAAGTCGGACACCGAACTGGTGTGTGTTGTGCCCCAGGAGGCTCTGCCCGGTAAAATACGCCTGATTATAGGCGGCAAGGAAATCGAAACCCGTTCGATGATTACTTACTCCGAACCTATCAGCATTGAAAGTGTAAGTTCTGCCAATCCGCAGCTTACCGTCGGCGACGAGCTGGTGGTTACAGGCGAATACCTCTATAATGTGGCTTCGGTTACTTTCGGCAACAATGCCGAGGTACTCAGTGAGGATTTTACCATGCAGGAGCGTCACGAACTCCGTGTAAAGGTTCCTGCTGAAGCCAAAACCGGCAAAATTATATTCAGCGACGGCGCCGACTGGGCATATTCAACCGAACAGGAGTTTGTGGTGCGTTCGGCTTCGGCAACTTCAATCAGCAAAACCGACCTTGCCGAAGGAGAGTCCGTGACCGTGTATGGCGAGAATCTGCAGCTGGTGAAGACTGTATACTTCCCCGGTGAGATTGAGGCAGCCTCGTTTACCGTGGCGGCCGACGGCAAGAGCCTCTCCACGACAGTTCCGGCCGGAACCTGCTCGGGTGTGATTACCCTCGAACTCTACTCGCTCGACCGTATCGACACTCCGGCATTCACCGTGCCCACCATTGAGGTGTATTCGGTAAGTCCCGATACTAATCTTACTCCCGGTCAGCTGCTGACTGTAAGCGGCAAGTTGCTCAACCTTGTAAGCTCGATTGTGTTCCCCGGCAGCGAGGCAGTGTACAGTGGCTGGCAGGTGAACTCCGACGGCAGCGAACTCACCGTGGAAGTTCCGGCAACTATGGTCGACGGCAAGATTGATTTTATCCAGAACAGCAATATCGTGGTCAGCAGCGCCAACCTCAGCATGAAGAAGCAAGGCAACGTATTCTGGATGGGCAACTTTGAACTTGGCGGCTGGGCTGCCAACCTCGAGGTAGCCACTGACAAGGATGCCGAAATGTTTGAGGCGTTCACCAACGCTATCAATGCCCCCGGCAAGCTCACTATAAACTTCGAGCAGGATACCACTCAGGGCTGGTGGCAGCTGCAGCCTCGCTACCGCCGCGACTGGAGTACATGTTTCACTGCAGTTCGCGATGTCAACGGCGGCATAATCGAAACCGAAGCCGGTCAGACCAGTATCACCCTGAATATCGCCCAGGAAGATATTGATGAACTGAACGGTGCCGGCTGGGCCTTCTCCGGCTGTAACATGACCATTGTATCAATGGAATATGAAAAGTAAAAGTAATCTGTAACAATCCAATAGGTAATTCCGGCGCGGCTCATTGCGCCGCGCCGGAATATTTTTTCAAAATGAAATTCAGCAAGTTCTTTTTCTCACTTCTGGCGGTATTTGCATTTACTGCCTGCGGCGACGATAATAAAACTCCCGACGAGCCGACTCCGGGGCCGGCTGAAGTCAAAATCACCTCATGCTCTGTAGCAGAGGGTGCGGAGGTGGATGCCGACGAGATTACCGAAATACGCGTGACTTACAACGCTCCCGTGACTCTCAACACCGCCGACCGTATAACTCTTAACGGCTCCAGGCTGAATGCTTCGGTTGACAACGGCAATACTGTGATTTTGCCTGTGAATCTTACCAAAGGCACCGAATATCAGCTTGTGATTCCGGCTCATGCCGTAATAGCTGACGGCGGCGCAAGCTATGGCCCTGCGCTTACCGTCAACTTCAAGACCATTGTTAAGGGCATCGACCCTGCCGAACCCGGAAACTTCGCGCCACTTACCAATACTTCGGCCACCGCTGAAGCGAAAAACGTGTACAATTTCCTTATTGAGCAGTATGGCAAAAAAATAGTTTCAGGCGCAATGGCCAACGTGAACAACAATAATGATTTCGCCGACTGGATTAACAGCGTTACCGGCAAATATCCGGCCCTGACCGGCTACGACTTCATACATCTGAAAGACTCGAAGCCCGGCGCATGGATTGATTACAGCGACATCACTCCTGCAAGGACCCAGTGGCAGAACAACGGCCTTGTAACCTACATGTGGCACTGGAATGCTCCGGATGCCAAGGACAGCGATAAATACGGCTTTTACATTCCGGGCAAGGGCAACGACGCCACAAACTTCGACATCCGCGAGGCCCTGAAAGAGGGTACATGGCAGCATGATTTCATTTTGGCCGATATCGACAAGGTGGCCGAAACACTCCGTCTGCTGCAGGATGCCGGAATACCGGTGCTGTGGCGTCCGCTCCACGAAGCCGCAGGCGACTACCGCTACGGCGCCTGGTTCTGGTGGGGTGCACATGGCGATGAATATACTAAGCAGCTGTGGATACTGATGCACGACCGTCTGGTAAAACATCATGGCCTCAACAACCTTATTTGGGTATGGACCGCACAGTATCAGACCGGATACGAAGCGCAGATGAAGGCTTCCTATCCCGGCGATGAGTATGTCGACATTGTTGGTGTTGACCTGTATCCCGACAACGACAGCTCGCAGGTGACCGCATACCGTGCCGCGCTTGATATGACCTCGGGCAAAAAACTTGTGTGCCTCGCCGAGATTGGCCGTGTGCCCTCGCCCGAGAAGTGTATGACCGACGGCGCTTACTGGTCGTGGTTCATGGAATGGTACACTTACAATATCGATAACAATGCAACTGTCGATGGGTTTAACAACACCCGCGATGCCTGGAAGCAGATTATGGCCTCGCCCTTTGTTATAACCCGCGACCTGATGCCTAATCTGAAATAATCTCCAAATCTTATTATAATACTGATAATGGACATTTTTGAACATCGCAAAAAACTGGTGGAGGCCCGCTACGAAGAGCTGGTTACCCGCACCAACAAAATCATAGAGGGCAACGGTGTATATAACCGCTACTGTAATCCGGTGATTACTGCCGAAATGGTTCCTCCTTTTTGGAAGTACGACTATGACCGCGAGCGCAACCCTTACTTTATGGAGCGCATTGGCGTAAACGCCACACTCAATGCCGGCGCAATCAAACTCAATGGCCGCTACCTGCTGATGGTGCGTGTGGAAGGCAACGACCGCAAGTCGTTCTTCGCCGTGGCTGAGAGCCCTAATGGTGTCGACAATTTCCGCTTTTGGGATCACCCCGTGACTATGCCCGAAGACGTGGTGCCGGCCACCAATATCTACGATATGCGCCTGACAGCTCACGAAGATGGTTATATCTACGGCCTCTTCTGTGCCGAACGCCACGACGACCGCTGCCCCGGTGACCTCTCGGCAGCTACCGCCACCTGCGGCATAGCCCGTACAAAAGACCTGGTGAACTGGGAGCGTCTGCCCGACCTGAAAACAAAGTCACAGCAGCGCAACGTGGTGCTGCACCCCGAGTTTGTCAACGGCAAGTATGCCCTTTACACTCGCCCTCAGGACGGCTTTATCGACACCGGCAGCGGCGGCGGCATAGGCTGGGCGCTTGTCGACGACATAACCAACGCTGTTGTCGACCATGAGATTATTATAGACCCGCGCCACTACCACACTATCAAGGAAGTAAAGAACGGCGAAGGCCCGCATCCCATAAAGACCTCCAAAGGATGGCTGCATCTGGCGCACGGCGTGCGCGCCTGCGCCTCGGGCCTGCGATACGTGCTCTATATGTACATGACCGCCCTCGACGAGCCCTGGCGCAAGATTGCTTCGCCCGGCGGATACTTCATGGCTCCGGTAGGCGAGGAGTACATGGGCGACGTTATGAACGTGCTCTTTACAAACGGCTGGATTGCCGACGAGGATGGCCGGGTGCTGATATATTATGCCTCCAGCGACACCCGCCTGCATGTGGCCGAGTCGACTGTCGACCGTCTGGTTGACTATTGTCTTCACACACCCGAAGACAAACTCACCACATGCGAAAGCGTGCGTACCCTCAACAATCTCATCAACCGCAACCTGGCCCTGATGAACAATTGCGGGCAGTATAACAATAAAGAAGAGAAAGTATTGTTAAATGTATAAAACCGGTCGCCGGGGTCTGTCGGCCCCGGCGAAATCCGGATAATAAACCGGTGTGCGAGGCCGCACACAATCCTGAAAAACATAGGCAAGAATGTCGAAATTAAGTGAACGTATAGGTTATGGCTTCGGCGACATGGCATCGTCGATGTTCTGGAAGGTGTTCAGCTATTATCTGCCCTTCTTTTATTCCAACATCTTCGGTCTGAGTCTGCTCGATGCCGGAGTGCTGGTGCTTGTGACCCGAATCTGGGATGCTGTTTCCGACCCCATGATGGGCGTGATAGCCGACCGCACCGGCACCCGCTGGGGAAAGTATCGCCCGTACCTGTTGTGGGTATCGGTACCGTTTTCGGTGTGCGGAATACTGCTCTTTACCACACCCGAATGGGGCTATGCGGCCAAACTGGTGTGGGCCTACGTCACTTATGTGCTTATGATGACAGTGTACACAGGTATAAACGTGCCCTACGGCGCTATGCTCGGAGTAATGAGCGACGACCCCCGGGAGAAAACCGTGTACTCGTCGTTCCGCATGTTTTTTGCCTACGGAGGCTCGTTCATAGCCCTGGCTTCGTGGGAGCCGTTGTGCAGTATGTTTGCCGGGCATTTCGGCGCCTCGCCCCGGACCAGCTGGCAGTTGGCCATGTGTGTGATAGCTGCGGCATGTCTGCTGCTGTTCCTGCTCTGCTTCAGGATGACACGCGAGCGCCTGCACACAGTGTCCAGTGTGAGCGTGGGCAAGGACTTCCGGTCGCTGCTGAGCAACCGTCCGTGGTGGCTGCTTATCGGCGCCGCACTTTGCTTCAATCTGTTCAACACCGTGCGCGGTGCCACCGTAGCTTACTTCTTTGCCGATGTGATAGGCCCCGATGCCTCGCTGTGGCTGTTCGGCCTCAGCATGCTGTTCTACTCGGGCCTTTTCCTCAGTGTGGGCGAGGTAGCCAATATGGCGGGTGTGGCTCTGGCAGTGCCCGTAGCCGGGCGTCTGGGCAAGAAAAGCACCTTCATGGCAGTCAACGCCTTGCTGATAGTACTCAGCACAGGCTTTTTCTTCCTGCCCGTGAGCGGAAGCGGCTACTGGCTGATGCTTGTGTTCCAGATTCTCATCAGCATCCTCACAGGCATTATGTCGCCTCTGGTATGGAGCATGTACGCCGATGTCAGCGACTACGCCGAACTGAAATTCAACACTGCATCCACAGGCCTGATATTCTCGTCGTCGTCAATGGCACAGAAATTCGGCGGTGCGATAGGCGGAGCCGCAGTAATGTGGCTGCTGAGCGCATGCGGATATGTGGTGGCCACCGACGGAGGCTCCGTGGCCCAGACTCCGGGTGCCATCAGCTGTCTGTGGGCTCTGATGACCTTCATTCCGGCAGTGGTTTCGGCTATCGCCATTCTTGTGGTATGGTTCTATCCGCTTACCACCACAGTAGTAAACGAAATAGTAGACAAGCTGAAAGAGCAGCGCCGTAAGGTAGTACCCACCGATATGGCCGCAGCCAAGGAATTCAGCGATCTTGATTAGATATGGAAAAACAAAGCAACCCGCAGTTGGCAGAGGCTCTGCGCAGCAACCTCTGCGACTGCATCTTACCTTATTGGATGAACAGAATGGTAGACCCGTCGGGCGGTTTCTATGGCCGCCGCGACGGTTTTGATCTGCTTCACCCGGGGGCCGAGAAAGGCGCCATACTCAACGCCCGCATACTATGGACATTTGCCGCCGCATACAATGCCTTGGGCAATCCCGAGTATTGCGATACCGCAAAGCGGGCCTACGACTATATTTGCAATCACTTTATTGACCGCCGGTACGGCGGCGCATTCTGGAGTGTGAACGCCGACGGCACACCTGCCGATACCAAGAAGCAGTTCTATGCTATTGCATTCATTATATACGGTCTGAGCGAGTACTATCGCGCTACAGCCGACAACGAGGCCCTGACTCTGGCCATGGAGCTTTTCGACAGCATCGAGCAGCACAGCCGAGATTTTAAACGCGGCGGTTATATCGAAGCCACCACACGCGAATGGACTCCTATCGCCGACATGCGTCTGAGCGAAAAAGACTCCAACGCTTCCAAAACCATGAACACCCATCTGCACATAATCGAGGGCTATACGGCCCTGCTGCGTGTCAGCGGCGACGAGCGTGTGCGTGAGGCCACCGTGGCGCTTCTCAGAATATTCCTCAACAAGATTATCGACCAATCTACCGGACATCTCAACTTATTCTTCAACGACGACTGGCAGCGCGAAGACGACACATGTTCGTACGGACACGACATCGAAGCCTCATGGCTGCTGGTGGAGAGTGCCGAAGTAATCGGCGACCCCGAACTCCTTGCCGAAACCCTCCGGGCCACCCGCAAGGTAGCCATGGCCGGTCTTGAGGGGCGTAATGCTAATGGCTCCATGATATACGAGCGCCACGCCGACGGCCGTATTGACCGTGAACTTCATTGGTGGGTCCAGGCCGAAAACGTAGTAGGGCAGCTTTATCTTGCAGCATGGCACGGCATGCCCGGGCAGCTCGACAAAGCTGCGGAAACCTTCGGATACATACAGCGTGAACTTGTCGATTCTGAGAACGGCGAATGGTACTGGAGCCGCCTGCCCGACGGCAGCATCAACCGCCGCGACGATAAGGCCGGATTCTGGAAGTGTCCATACCACAACGGGCGCGCATGCCTCGAAGGCCTGCGTCTGTTAGGGCAGGCTTAGCACTTGTATATTGCATTAATAGTCAATGGTATCGCATTGTCAGATACCATTGACTATTATGTTTTTAAACAGCTTGTTAATATAATTTCTCTGAATCGTGTACTATAGAGGTATTTTCTAATTGTGAATTTATATATTCTTTTTAAGTGCGACATGACAAAAATTTGAAAACATCGAATTTTGGATTATAAGCCGGACGCATAAGT
>ERZ777305.1722-NODE-1722-length-23051-cov-3.060315_pt1 | contig 23051 bp, 13 predicted proteins | sample MGYA00374965_ERZ777305 | MGnify/ENA primary metagenome ERZ777305 (study PRJEB29328, sample SAMD00013331) | mouse gut metagenome | study: EMG produced TPA metagenomics assembly of the Metagenome analysis of fecal microbiota from mouse which was promoted... | reverse complement strand
GTACACATCACATAGTCCCATCAAGTCGTGCTCGATGCCGATGCCGTGCAAAGGAATCAGGAATGCCTTGCGATTCATATTCATCACTTCCGTGCTCGACCAGTTGGCTATAGTATTCAAGCCCCACTTATCCATACGTTTGAATATCAGTTCTTTTGATTTCTCGGGGAATGCGTCGCCATATCTGCGATATTGATTCCAAAAACCGAAAGATGCTGAACGGCTGCCGCGATAATTACGGTTGGCGAACTTTTCCATCAGTTCGGCAGGGGGAAGTTCCTTGTACATGCCGTTGCGCTTATCAATATCTCGCACGGTTCCGCCGCCACCGGGGCTCACGCAATCCACTCCGACAGAAAGGAACAGATAACCTTCGGGATCTACGAACCACCATCGGTCGCCAATCTTCTCGGTGCGGAAGAATCCGGTAGCTTTTACTCGATACTGCTTGTAACCGCCAAACTTGGAGTAATTATAAGCTTCGGTAGTTACTACTTCGTTGTCTTCAGCTTCCCACTCCTGTTTCAGTTGTTCCAAAGAAGATACTTTTCTGGCATACTCCACCAAGTTGGATTGGCCAAACTTGTCTACGGCAGGAACTTCGCCCATATACTCGTCGCCCGGGTCTTCGGTAGCCAAGGTGATGGAACGGATTTCAATCGTGGGGTTATGAATAGGCTTTCGCATACGGATACCGATAGAATCGACGCCTTGCAGCGGACCGCGCTTTCCGCCCAGATTCACCCAGCCCATGTAGCGTGCATGGTTGAAGGTGGCTGCCAGATCGACAGCAGCATCGGGCAGTTCCATGAAATATTTCAAAGGAATAGCAAGTTTGTTCCAGGCATTGGGCACATAGCTCATGATGCGCAACTCATTGTAACCGCTATCGGTGGTAAAACCAATGTGGAATCGTTGGGCGGTAGTAGTTTTGTACTCAATTACCACAAATTTGTATCCATCCCAGTTGGCAGGCAGTTCGGGGTTGATGTCTTTCAAAGCAAACTTCTGCCCCGATACTTCTTTGTTACTGTCGAGCTGCACCTTGAATGTCTGCTCGGTTGGTTTGCACTGGACGAACAAGGACGCTGCCATTGCTGCCAGAAGAATAGTTCTCATTTTGTTTTTCATGTTTGTAAGTTTACTAGGGGTGAATAGTATATCGGTATAATGAAGAACGAGCGGCAATAAATAAAGTATTACCGTCGTTACCCGCAACAACGATTGATGTAGGCCGTTCGGATACACGAATCTCTTTGACAACGTTTCCTTGTTTATCGAAAACGTATATATGCCCTTCAGCCACATATACATTGCCTTGTCCATCAATAGCTGAACCAAACTCGCCATGATTGAGGAAGTGAGTCAGGTTTTCAAGTGTACCATCTGGGTTGACGTCCATACGTACCAACCGGTGATTATACTCGTCTGCTACATAGAATGGCCTGCCCGGAACGGCTTCCAGTACGGAGGAAGAACGGGCAAAGTCATACTGTTCGGGAATAACGGTTACACCATCTGGAGCTACAAAGCAGTACTCAGGTTTGCGGACTGATATTTCATCGAAATCGTGCAAATCTCTCCAACGATGAGCCGGATACAGACTTTTGGTAACAGATGGAATGCTGTTCATCCGCACCCGATCCAGCAGTCGGATCGTTTCTTCGGGATTATCCGGACGAATGGAATAGACCCGGGTAGCAAAGCCGTCGTTCCCCCAATGACTGAAAGTGGTTCCGGCAGCATCGGGCAGTTCGATAACGGTTTCGGGGTTGCCACCTACCATGTTTCCCGGCTGGGGATAATATTTGAAGAAGACAAGCAGATTATCCTGCGTGTCGCAAGCAAGCGATAACGGCTGCCAGGGAAAATCGGCTACAAGAGATAGTTGTTCTGTCGCTACATCCCATTTATAGATGCGACGCATCCGTTGTTCGCTGAAATAAACGTTGCCTTTGCTGTCGCGAGCCATACCTTCTGCATATTCGAATCCAGTAGCCAACATTTCCACTTTGCCCGGTTCGGCACATAAGGGTGCCAAACGAGATTCTTCTCCGGATATAGTGAGGCGTGTAAACTCCCAAGGGCGAACATCCTGACGGGTATTCACATCATAGCACACCAAATCAGTGGTGAAACGCATTTGGGTGAAGTTATGGACATTGTAGAACTCAATGTCTTTACAATTCCATGTGCGTATAGCATAAGGAAAAGGAGTCTCCACCCTAATAACACGGAACAGATAAAGATTGGCAAACAGAATATTGCTGCAATTCTGCAGCTCAATCTGTTGGCAGTCGGGACTTTCACGAGTTTCTTCTTCCAACTGAAGTGCATACACCTGCCAGTTTGAAACATTCTTGAATCGGACTTCATTGCGCACATGATGCTCTACAGACATGGCATATATACGTCCTGGTGTAGCAGTATTATTCACATATATACCATTGGTGGCATAGGTACTTGCTGTCCAGATGTCTTTGAAGACACCGCCTCCTCCATTGGTTATCCACAAACTCCAATGTTGATTGTCCCAAGCTTTATCTTTTCCTTGAAAGCAGACCGGCTCCTCCGGAGTACTGATTTGGGGAACATTGTTTCTGCGTTGCTGTTGAGTCAGTGCCCCCTTGGTCATTGTACCATGCACGCCAAGGAACTTCACATCATTCATATAAGAATCGGCCCCTGCCATCCACTTGCAACCAACGGCACGATAATTATATGCTCCCGTATTCAGACCGATACCTGAAACAAAGTTGTTGCCTCCCTGCGGCGCCTCCAACAGTGGTACCGGACTGCCAAACCCACTGAAAGCCGATGTGCTCTCTTTCAACTTCAATTGCGTAGAAACAGGATTTAATCCAATAAGAGCCGTATTCTTCTTCAGCTTCAAGCTTTGGGAAACGATGTACCAGCCTTGTGGAACATAAATAACGTCGTATTCCTCAATCGCTTTCCGAAACACTTCCGTATCATCACTTTCGCCATCTCCCTTAGCACCCAGATTACGGATATTCACCCAACGAGTCATGGATGGAATGGCTGGAATATCATTGACCGGAACCGGAGGCTTCTTGCTCAATTTCTCCATTGATACTTCTGTTTTGAATTCCGGTGTAGCAGACATATCCTTTATATGAAGCCCGTAAGAGAAGTCTTTCACTTTGTACAAATTACTCTCACCAGCAATCTCCTTACCCGATTCGCGGAAGCGGATAAACACCGGCACTTGCTTACAGACTATACGCCGCATACTCAGCTGATTAGGGCTTAACCCCTCGTTGCTGACAACAACTCCGGCATTCTTCACCCCTTCCCAAGTACAGTCTTCCATATAAATCTTGTCCGAACGATTGGGATTCAATTCAATAACCACCGGAACATTCCTTACATACAGACGTACGATAGTCAGCCCTCCTTCTTGGGTACGGATAGCTGCTTTGCGTTGCCCTTCAAACCAGGTATTTATCATCATCATCTGCCAGCTTGGAGACGTCTTGGTAGTGTAAATGCCATAATCACCTCCGAAAAAGCGAACATCTTCCATTTCATTTCCTACATCGAACAAACCGGCTTTTCCTTCACCGATATGGATATCGACATGCGACACAAAACTATGCTGTGCAAAATGTGTACGCAATGCCACGGCATGTGGATTGCCTGATTCAATCTTTAAATCAATATTGGAGATGGCACTGTAGAAAGTACCTGCACCTGCATCCCTCGGTTCACTACCCGGACGCACTATTCCACCGGTAAACCAAAACATATAGTTTGCTTTCCCTTTATCAGTCGAAACTTCTTGCTGATATCCTGGAGAATCCTTAGCCAGAAAAACAATAGGACGATTCTTGCCATACCCTATCAGACGTACAGCATTGGGGATATAAATCGTCCTTGATATTCTGTACTTTCCTTCGGGAATAAATACAATTCCGAAGTTATACTTCTCTTTCACTTCATTCAAGGCACGTTGCAGTTCATCGGTGACATCTATGCTGCCATCTGCCTTTATTCGATAATTGTCGGAAGTGAAATAAACAGCTTCTGAATCAGCAGGGCGTTGCGTATAGACCGACACACTATTTACAGTAGCGGCCCAACCGGCCGCTACAATAAAAAGCAATATAAAACTATTGAATACTTTCTTCATAGTCTTCTTTATTTCATTTCAACTGACTTTGATACACCCTACTCCAAATATGTGCCGGATTGAACTCCAAAGACTTGCTGAACTCAGCCGCCGCTTTGACTTTCTCTCCCATACCCATATATGCAAGACCGGCATAATAATGGTCGTTTGACAATTGTTTGTCTTTAATCCGACTGCCTCCTTCAAACTGAGTAAAGAAAGCCGGTCCCGACTGATTCATATCATCAAGCATGCTTTGCAATAACCAGTTGCTTTCTTCCTCTTTACCCAAAGCTTTCATAGCCATGGACTTATAGAAAGTACACTCATTATCGGAACGACGTTCGGATACCACCTCGGTTGCTTTGCGGAAGTTATCAGCGGCCAACTCGGCATTTCCTTTCTTCTGATAGATAATACCTGCCAAGTAATACAAGCGTGCATATACCGTACGGCCGTACAATCCTACCGGATACTCAAATGCTTTGTTCAGATATTCCAGTGCTTTGGCATATTGCCCTTTATCGGTATTGTTCATGGCAAGTATTGCATAACTGTTCAAGTAATTATCCTGCATATCACGAGCACCTTCGGACTCAATGATGAAATTCGTATCCATCAGCCGGAGGGCTTCTTCATACTTTCCATACTCAACTGCACGGGTTGCCAAGCGAAGAATGGTTTCAGAACGTGTCTTGACTACCGCCAGGTTCTTCTTCAGGAAATCAAACTTCGCTTTGGGTGAGAGTTTATTCAAGTCGTTCAGCTCGTCCATTTCAAACAACAGACGTGCATCTTTGTTATTGCAGTCAAAAGCCTTCTGCATATAGGTCAATGCTTTGGCATAATCCTGATTTTCTTTGGCAGCCCAAGCAAGATTTCGCCAAGTTATATAGAAGTTCTTGTCTATAGACAATGATTGCTCCCAAAGAGCAATAGCTTCTGCAGATTGATGCTCAAAGAACAAATTTCCCAAGTAATAGGGAGCACGCGCATCTGTCGGATTCAACTTCATTGCGTGCTTCAGGATTTCGACTTCTTCCCAACGGAACGGGTAGCAATAATCGCTCGGAGCAGCGGATGCCTTCTGATAGTAGACCAAAGCTTTTTCCGGTTGGGCGGACAATTCGTTGTAATATCCCAGCGCATAATAAAGCATAGGGAAACTATTCCCTTTTTGCTCCAGACGCGACAGAACAGATTTTGCATCTTCATAAGCTCCACATTGGGCATATTCGGAAGCAAGTTCCAGATAGAGTTGAACATCATCTTGCAATTGCATATCCAGTTCCTTCAAAAGAAGACCTGCTTGTTGTCCGCCTTTCTGCCGTGAAAGGATATAGAGTTCGTTCAATGCCATCAGGTCTATCTTACAAGTGTCGAGCGTCTGTTGCAACAATCTCTCAGCCTCATCCGCACGATTCAGATTGCGCAAAACCAACGCCTTCAGATTGATGGCGCGCATGTTGTCGGTACTTGTGGAGATGGATAAATCCAAATGATTCAGAGCAACGGCATAGTTTTTATTCAAACAATCCATAGATGCCAACTGAAAATAGGCTGCCGTATGCCAAGCATACGACCAAGAAGCGCGATAAAGCATTTCATACGCCTCTTCATCTTGTCCCAGTGCACGCAAGGTTACTCCTAGGTAATAGAGGGCTTCGCCGTCTTTGGGACGTGTATAATTAGAAGTGATCCGCTTTACAGCAGTACGCAGGTATTTTTCTGCCGACTTCCAATCATACGCCTTGATAGCTTTGATGCCCAATTGAGTATTGACGGAATAGTTTTCCGGATCTCGTTTCAAGGCTTCCATATAGTAAGGCATTGGATTGACGGAAGCATTATAGAATTGATCCAGACGCAATCCTGCCAGATAGAGTTCTTCCACAGAATTCATGTCTGCCGGTGCCGGGAAGGGTTTCATCGCTTCGGGCTTCTCATAATCGGGTGTCTGATGTTCTGAAGGACGATAGGATAAGAGCGTTTTTCCTTGTCCATCATACAGCACCATATTCAAATCATTTTCCGTAGTACCAGCTGGCAAAGTGCAATTCAATTTGCGGGGAGTAGCAGGGCTGATTGCTATTTCTTGTTCCATCACTTTGTTTTCACCAGCATAAACCATGACTTTTGCATGGTCGTGAGGAGAAGTGGCATTCAAGCGCAATTCCAATTGAGTGCCGTTCAGGAAATAGTTCAATGCACCTTCACGATTGGCAAACTTCAGTCCACCCAACTCGCGGATGGGGAACCATATCATCTTTCCGATCTTCGTCTCATAAGGCTGCAGCCAGCTATAGTCGGGTTGATTGTCAGTATAGAAGCCCGCCATCAATTCGATGTAACGACCGTCTTCATCAGTCAACCCTTCGTTGGTTTTCAAGCCATTGGCATTGTTGCCGTCTGCCCAGTACTTCATGCCCGGGCAAATATAACGGTTGCCTACCCATGCCGTTCCGGCATCCTTATTATGATCGTATCCACCAAAATAGTCTTCACGAGGATCCCAGGAAAAGAAAGAAGAAGGTACGTGCGTATTCTTCCACCAACTGATGTCCATACCCGTAAAGTCGTAGTTGTTGAAACGACTGTCGGCAATGGGCCATGCTGTCATCTGGTTTTTGCCATGAAAAGTGACATACTTCACCGAAGGCGGGAAGATGACCTGATAGGCAGAATCACAATGCACAGCCGGATTAGTCCAGAACAAGAAAGAATTGGATATTGCCGTACGATTCTTGGGATGAATGGTCATTTCGATAACAGAAGAATGAGGATAAACGGTATAACCTACAACCACATCCATACGGTGCCTTCTATCCCAACTACGTATCCATACTGTCTTACTGCCATCAGCTTTTTCTTCCAGCTTATAGGACATGGATTCCACGGTATTGGGACCGTGATGATGTGGATATCCCCAAGCCAAACTACCGGAAATCCAGTTTCCAATCATCCCGATAAGAGAAGGTTTTACTACATGGTTGTGATAAAGATAATTGTAGTTGTTCGTTTTATCATCGGCATAGTAAATGCGTCCACCCAATTGCGGACTAACAGCAAGATCAATGAATTCATTTTCCAGATGAATCATTGGATAATCTTGTACGCGCTTGTTTGGTGTCAAGCCATCATCGTAAGGGTAAGGATAGATGCGGCGCTGCACTCCCTGATGGCTTTTCCCTTCATAGAAGCGAGGCATCGGATTGGGCGCTTTCTGCTCATAGGAAGGAATGGTGTACATTTTCTCCTCCATCTTCACTTGCGAATAAGATGTCTGAGATATGCAGATTCCCAGAAACAGAGCATAGACAAAAGTCTTGTTCCAAGTTATATTAAAATATTCATTTTTCATAAGGCATATGTAATTAGTTTATCTTTCGGAGTTCAATTGACTGTTGAGCAATTCATCATGAATAGGAATTGGGAAAGTATAATCCTTCTCAGTTATAGCATGCATCGGCTGGTTGTCTGCCGGATCTTTCTTTGCAACGACCTCTTCAACAATTTCCAGACGAACCATATCAAACCATCTTACACGTTCACCACAGAGTTCCCAAGCACGTTCTTGTACACACTTGTCAATAAAGTCGGAATTACTTAGTTCTGAATAAGTATCCAATCCGGCACGGGTACGAATGTCGTTGAGGCATTTATAAGCCAGTGCATCCGGCCCTTCGGGTGTGCGAGCTTTGGCTTCGGCATAGGTCAGCGCAGTTTGAGAATACCGCAACATACGCATCGGAATTTGGGAAGCATGATTGTAATAATTGGGAGCCTTCTCGCTTTTCATCAATTTCTTATAATATGGGCGAGGATTCTTCAGTTCTTTCCAATTGAGCACCGTGCCATCTTCTTTTGTAAAGGTAGTGGCAAATGTGGCTGTTTTCCGCGGGCCTTCAGGAAACTCGTTGTAAAAGGTCATTTCCGCAAAGACTACATCCCACCCCCCTATTTCGCCGGGATAAGCCCAATAGCCGTACATGGCATTCAGAGAATTTCCAGCAGCTAGGTTACAAGGTATGGTAAAGATATCCTCTTTATTGATTCCAGATTTTGTATCATCGTTCTCATACAGTATGTCGTAAGAGTTCTCCGAATCAAAGCCGTAAGTGGCACGATTATCAATCACTTCCTTGGCTTTGGCAGCTGCCATGGCATATTTATCGGTCTCCTTCAACGGCCAACCGGCTTCGGAAAGATATACTTCGGCTAATAAAGCAATTGCCGAGCCTTTATTGGGACGTCCTATTTCATCATTACGACGCTTATCGTTTAATCTGGAAATAGCGTTATTCAAATCGTCTTCAATCAGAGTATAGATTTCCTTTACCGACGCCGGCGTTCTGTCCAAGTCGGCTACATCAAAAGCAGTAGTCAGCATCAACGGTATTTCTCCATGACATCGCACCAGCCAATAATAGCTGAATGCACGAATGAAATAAGCCTCGCCGACGATGCACTTGATGACATCGGCATCACCCTGACATTTCTCGTAGTTTTCGAGAATGTTGTTGGCTCCTTGAATGGCTTTATAGCAACCCCAAAACACAGTGGGCGAACTGGAATTAGTATTCTTCACATCATAACGGTCGTATTCCTGGGTATTACCTGTGCCCGGAGGACAAGTCAGGTCATCGCCGCCCAGAGTCATTTCGGTAGCCCAGCCGTTAGTGAAGCCATACGTCCAGCAGTTGGCCCAGCCTCTGTATGCTCCAATCAAAGCTGCTTCCAATCCATTTTGTGACGTCAATACATTATCAAATACCTTACCTCTGGTATCTTCCTCCAGAAAATCAGAGCAACCAGTGTGCAGACAAGCTGCCGTTACCAATATCATTGTATAGTGTGCAATTTTCTTTTTCATTATTTTTAGCCTTTAAGTGATTAGAAAGTAATATCTAAACCTATTGTGAATGTCTTGGAGTTAGGATATGCTCCATAGTCAATTCCTTGAGTGATATCCGAACCACCACCACCAACGTTACTTGCTTCTGGGTCGATGCCTTTATAGCCAGTGATGGTAAACAGATTGGTTGCATTGACAGATACCCTGAAATCGGCCAGTTTCTTCACTTTGAAGTTATAAGCCAAGCTTATGTTCTTCAGACGGAGATAACTTGCATTTTCGAGGAATAAAGTAGACTGAGGTTCCCACTTGCTAGTGGGGCTCCATGCCGGAATCCAAGCATTTTCCTGAACTCCCGGAATGTAGCGGTCGAGCGCTTCAGCCAATGTAGCCTGACGGGCATCGCGAGCACCTACCAGATGCATACAGCGTGTATAATTCAGTTTCTGCACCCCAAAGACTCCTTGGAAGAAAGCATTCAATGTGAAGTTCTTATAAGTAACTGTATTATTCCACCCTAAGGTATATTTTGGCATACCACAACCTATCTTCTGATAATCGGAGCCATCTATAGAGTAGTTTCCATCTAAATCTTCATAGCGTGCATCGCCTGGTATGCAACCGAATTTTGCAGCTTCGGCAGCCTGGTCTTTCTGCCAAGGGCCTAAATACTTCAAGCCCCAGAATGTTCCTAAAGGTACACCTTTCTCATAAACAAATTCAGCTTGACCGTTCCATCCAGAAATATTCGTATTTGAATAGATAGGAGGTTGACCGCCCAGACTTGTCACCTTATTCCTGACAGAAGCAAAGTTCAGATTGCTTTTCCAATTCCAGTTCTTGCCAGAAATGATATTTGCATTGACGCTCACTTCAACACCTTTATTCTGGATATTACCCACATTTGATGTTATACTACCACCGCCTTGATAATAGGCAACTGATTGATTCAACAATAAGTCACGCGTATCCTTAATAAAGTAGTCGAATTCAAAACTCAGACGATTATCGAAGAAACCAACTTCAAATCCGAAGTCCTTCTGCTCGGTGGTTTCCCATTTCAATTTCGTATTGCCCGGATTACCCATTTGAATACCGTTTGTACGCCCTCCGGTAGTAAATGCGTAGTAAATACCCGTATTATATGTGGATAAAGTTGCATAGGGTGAGATAGCTTGGCTGCCGGTCAGTCCCCAGCTTGCACGAATTTTCAGTTTGCTGAAGATATTCAAATCCTTAATAAAATCTTCGTTAACCAGATTCCATGCAATGGCACCTGCCGGAAATGTACTGAACTTATTGCCTTTGGCAAATTTGGAAGATCCGTCTCGTCTGACAGATATTGAGAACAAGTAACGGTCCATCAGTGTATAATTGATACGTCCCAAGTAAGAAAGCAACGCCCACATAGAGTAATCGGAACCAGCACTAACCGAACCTGCTTGAGCTAGGTTATCGTATTTCAAATCAGCAAACTTCAAATTGGACGCATTCCCAGAAAGTGATTCCCAATTATATTTCTGTGTTTCTAAAGCAACCACGGCATTGATATGATGGACTTTTGCCAATGTTCGATCGTAAGAAAGCTGAGTAGTTGTTTGTATAGTACGCGATTTGCTACTTGATTTGGAGGCGCTGGGCTGGTGATTGGATGCATATTCACCACTCCAGTTCTTGTTGTCAAAGAATGCAAGATCGGCAGCAGCCTGAAAATCGGCAGACAAGCCTGGAATAATTTCATAGCGCATACCTCCCATCACATTTACAAATGTACGCTCCCTGATGTTCTCCGTATCATATAGCATGGAAAGGGGATTTGTCTTGATAGATCCAACTGGATCGGAAATCACATAACCTCCATTACCATCATACGGATTAGTGGTCGGTGCCCACGACATCGCTTGCACAATGGGATTTCCGGCACCGGTTCTTGCTTGATTGTTTTTTGCATCAGATACGGCACCATTAACGTTGAAACGGAAAGAGAATTTATCATTGACTTTTGTGTTTACATTGGCACGGATAGTGTATCTTGTAAAGCCAGTATTCTCTACAATACCTTGCTGATTCAAATAATTACCAGAGATGCGATACTGTGTCTTTTCTGTACCGCCTGCAACACTGATTTGGTGCTGGTTAGAGATAGCTGTGCGGAAAATGGCATCCATATAGTCGAAACCACCATTCTTATAGTAATCCTGAATCTGAGCATCCGTAAAGGTCAGATTTTCCACACCCATTGCCTTGTCATGTTCATTCACCACTTTGGCAAAATCACCAGCATTCAGCATATCAAACTCTTTCAATATATTAGAGACTGAAACAGAACCAGAATAATTAACTTTAACCTTTCCATCTTTCGAACCGCTCTTGGTTGTAATCAGAATAACCCCGTTTGCACCCCGCGAACCGTAGATGGCCGTTGATGAAGCATCTTTCAGAATCTCCATAGACTTGATATCATTCGGATTGAGCAAATTGAAATCAGCTCCAACAAAACCGTCAATTACAAACAACGGACTATTATCACCCAGTACGGAGTTTGCACCGCGAACACGAATACGTACATCGCCACCAGGTGCACCTACTGTATTAGACACCTGAATACCTGCAGCTCTACCTTGCAAAGCTTCATCTACCCGAGTTACATTCTGCTCGGCAAAAGACTCGCTGCTCACTTGCGACAAAGCACCAGTGAGGCTACTTTTGTGAGCAGTACCGTAACCAATAACCACTACTTCATCCAATGTCTTGGCATCTTCCGCCAGAACTATCTGCAAGGTAGTTTGTTCAGCAACAGTGACTGTCTTGTCCACAAAACCTATAAATGAGACTTTGAGCACATCTCCTTGGGATGCGGAGATTGTGAAGTTCCCTTCTACATCAGAAATCGTACCGTTGGACGTCCCTACCACCACTACATTGGCACCAATAATAGGTTCTCCGTTCGTATCCACAACTTTTCCTTTGATATTTCCTTGTTGCAGAAAATTCCCCAATGAAGCATTGACAGTACTATTAGATAGAATGATACTCTTATCCAATACTTTATAAACAACTCCAGTACCTTCGAATATCTTATCCAGTATCTTGAAAATGTTCTCAGATTTAGCATAAAAAGAGACTCGACGTTTCACATCAACCTGCCTATTATTATAGAAGAATGTGAACTCTGTCTCTTGTTCAATTTCATTCAGAATTTCGCTGACCATTTTGCCTTTCGAATTAACGTTTAATAAGGTTTTCTGGGCATAACTGTCGTTGGCAGAAAGAATACCAACTACACAAAACAGCATAAAAAGTGTGATTCTCATAGTAAGAGGAATTTTGTTAATACCTCCCATCAGGATATTTTTCACCCCGAATGATTGGATACAATGGTGTTTTTTCATAACTTTGTATTGATTTACATTAAAACATAGAGTTACTTTATCTGTCGCCTAAACAGATGTAAAAGTTTCTGTTTTACATGCAGGAAAATACGCCTAATATTTTCTTGCATGTTTTTTTAAGTCCATTTGTTTTCCATACTAATTCGTTTTAAAGGTTAATAAACTTCTATTACTTGTTTCTCCCTTCGGATGTTACCATCTTCTATATACCGGAATTTGATGCCTGAGGCCAAACGGAAATGTTCTAAAATTCGTTCCAATCGCTGGTTTACGAATACACCCGTAAATGAGTTCTTCTTCAACGATTCTTTTTTAAAGACGAATACCACTCCATAGCGCTTGCTCAGACTTTTTAGCACTTGCTCAAAAGGTGTATCATAAAAATACAAACGACCATCCTTCCAGGACGTCTCCACATCTATATTGGCTTTAGACAGTTTTACCGTCTCCTGCTCAACATCGTAAGCAGCTTTTTGTCCCGGATTCATAACTAGTTCCTTCGTATTCCCATTTCTTTGAAACGAGAACCCAACTTTGCCAGTAACTAAAGTTGCCAACACCTCCTTGCTATCCTTATAAGCATCCACATTGAACTCTGTTCCATAAACTGCCACGGAAGTTCCATGAGGTGTATTCACAATGAAACGTTTTTTCTCATCTTTCTTTACCGAGAAGAAAGCTTCACCGGATAAGTCTACCTCTCTGGTTTCGCCGATAAATAGCGAAGAATAAGTCAACGTAGATGATGAATTCAATATAACCACCGAACTGTCCGGCAACGTCACCGAAGCTGTCATGCCAGGGCTGGTTTTCACCTCTATCATCTGTGGCGTTAGCTGAGTTTCTTGTGCTATGTACATTTGTAAAGCCCACCCTGCAAGTACAGGAATCAATAATACTGCCGCGGCCTTCTGCATCCATCGTCCTATTGTCAAATACCTATTGCTTTGTTTCCCTCTCATCTTTAAATGAAGTTTTGTTAGTTCCTCTTCTTTATCCACCTGAGAGGCAACCTGCGACATGTCAGCGGCAAAGCTCAACATTTGTACATCCAGAACCAACTTACGGTTCTCCTCCGATTTATCCATCCAGCACTCCACAATCGAATTGTCTTCAGCTGAGGTTTCACCTTCACTATATCGGACCAATAATTCTTCTATACCTTCCTTTTCTAACATAATACCTTAGTTTATTGCTATAGCTTTTATATTTAAGACAAGAAGCTGCACTCGATTCCTAAACAAAAAAGTGTTTTTTTTAGCAAGAACAGAAAAAAAAGCTAAATTTGCCAACAACAAGAAGCTAATACGATGAAGAGCAGTTCAACTGAAGATAGTTTTTTATTATCTGCCATGCAAAGAGGAGATAGAAAAGCATTCGATATGCTTTTCAGAAAGTACTATATACCGCTTTGCACCTATTCGCAACATTTTGTTGGAATGGAAGATGCCAAAGAAGTCGTGCAAGATATCATGCTTTGGATTTGGGAAAATAGGGAAACTCAACACATCAATTATTCTTTCAGCCAATACATTTTTAAAGCAGTGTATCACCGCTCCATAAATATAATTGTTCAAAATGAAGTTAAGCTTCGTGCTCACGCCATTTATTCCGAACGAATACAATCGATGCTTCAGGAAACGGATGTCTGCCAATTGAATGAACTAAGCAAACGGCTGAAAGAAGCATTGGATGAATTACCCGATACATATAGAGAGGCATTCATTATGAGCCGCTATAAGAATATGAGTTATAAAGAAATAGCACACTTACTGAGTGTTTCCCCAAAAACTATTGACTACCGTATTCAGCAAGCACTTAAAACATTAAGGGTAAAGTTAAAAGATTACTTGCCTCTACTATTATTATTAATCGAACTGTCCGAAGAGGCATCCGTACATTAAAACATGTGTCAGATACAAAAAAATCCAGCCCATGGAACTAATTTAGCTTCAAGGGCTGGATAAACTATATTTCAACAGATTCTTATTTTTACGCCTTTTTCAATGCTGCAATACTTTCCTTGAGAGATTTGATGATACTTTCAGCATCTGCCTGCTTCTTGCGTTCCATCTCAAGAACGGCAGCAGGAGCATTATTCACAAACTTCTCGTTACCCAGTTTCTTCAGCACACCCTGCAAGAATCCTTCCTTATGCTTCAGTTCGGCCTCCATACGGGCTATCTCGGCTTCCACGTCAATCATGTTACCCAAAGGTACGGCATATTCCGTAGTACCTACCATGAAGGAAGCAGCACCGTCGGCCTTGTTCTCCACCACATTGATGGACGAAAGGTTACACATTTTCGTAACAACCGCGTTGAACGCCACAACCGGATTCTCACCGATAACCTGCAACTCAAGTGCCTCTTTTTGGGCGATGTTCTTCTGCAAACGGATAGAACGGATATTGCTGATAACCTCTTTCACCACTTCAAACTCCCGGATGATATCCTCATCTACCAATGCCGACATTGACAACGGGCTTACCATCAAGCTCTCACCGTCTGTACGGTCGCAAAGATGCTGCCACAACTCCTCTGTAATAAATGGCATGAACGGATGGAGCAGATGCAACAAGTTATCAAAGAAACCGATAGTTGCTTCATACACTTTCCGGTTGATGGGCTGGCCGTATGCCGGTTTAATCATTTCCAGATACCAGGAAGAGAATTCGTCCCAGAACAGTTTATAAACAGCCATCAGCGCCTCGCTCAGGCGGTACTTGTTGAACAAGTCAGCTACCTCGGCAGCTACAGCATTCTGTTTAGACTCAAACCAACGCATAGCCAGTTCGGCTGCTTCGGGTACGGGAACTTCTGAACTTACTTCCCAGCCTTTAATCAAGCGGAAAGCGTTCCATATCTTATTGTTGAAGTTACGTCCTTGTTCGCAAAGTGCATCGTCGAAGAGGATGTCGTTTCCGGCAGGAGCCGAAAGCATCATACCCATACGTACACCGTCGGCGCCGTATTTCTCTATCAAGTCCAATGGATCGGGAGAGTTACCCAACGACTTGGACATCTTACGTCCCAGCTTGTCACGGACAATACCCGTGAAATAAACATTCTTGAACGGCATCTTCCCTTCATATTCATAACCTGCCATAATCATACGGGCTACCCAGAAGAAAATAATGTCCGGACCGGTCACCAAGTCGCTGGTAGGATAATAGTAGCTGATTTCCTCATTGCCCGGATTGTTGATGCCGTCAAACAAAGATATAGGCCACAGCCAGGAAGAGAACCAAGTATCCAGACAGTCTTCGTCCTGACGAAGGTCTTCCTGTTTAAGACCGGCATTACCTGTTTTCTCTTTTGCCAACGCCAAGGCTTCTTCGGGAGTGGCAGCTACCACGTAGCCACCTTCCGGCAGGAAGTAGGCAGGAATGCGATGCCCCCACCACAACTGGCGGCTGATACACCAGTCCTTGATATTTTCCAACCAGTTCTTGTACGTATTCTTATATTTGGCAGGATAGAACTTCAACTCATCATTCATCACTGGCGGCAAAGCCATGTCGGCAAAGTGCTGCATCTTCAAGAACCACTGCATGGAAAGCTTCGGCTCGATGGGCACGTTGGTACGTTCGGAGCAACCTACCTTGTTAGTATAGGCTTCCACTTTCTCCAACAGTCCTGCAGTGGCAAGGTCTTTCTCAATCTGCTCGCGTACATCGAAACGATCCATACCGATATACAGTCCGGCCGCTTCACTGAGCGTACCGTTATCATTGAAGATGTCAATACTCGGCAGGTTGTACTTCTCACCCAGCATATAATCGTTCACGTCATGGGCAGGAGTTACCTTCAGACAACCTGTACCAAATTCTATATCTACATAATCGTCCTCAATGACCGGGATAACGCGTCCTACCAACGGAACAATCACCTTCTTGCCCTTCAACCAAGTGTTCTTGGGGTCATTCGGATTGATGCACATGGCGGTATCTCCCATGATGGTTTCGGGACGGGTGGTAGCAACCACTGCATAACGTCCTTCGGGGTCACCTTCTACCATATACTTCAGATAGTACAGCTTGCTGTGCTCTTCCTTATAGATTACTTCCTCATCACTAAGAGCGGTCAGTGCCTTCGGGTCCCAGTTCACCATACGGACACCGCGGTAAATCAGACCTTTGTTATACAAGTCGACAAAGACCTTGAGCACGCTTTCACTGCGTTTCTCGTCCATAGTGAAAGCCGTACGGTCCCAATCGCAGGAAGCGCCCAGCTTGCGGAGCTGCTTCAAGATGATGCCGCCGTGTTCATCGGTCCATTCCCAGGCGTGCTTCAAGAACTCGTCGCGGGTAAGGTCCGTCTTCTTGATGCCTTGTGCGGCAAGCTTGTTCACCACCTTGGCCTCGGTAGCAATGGAAGCATGGTCGGTTCCCGGCACCCAGCAGGCATTCTTGCCTTCCATGCGGGCACGGCGTACCAGAATATCTTGTATGGTATTATTAAGCATGTGTCCCATGTGCAACACACCGGTGACGTTTGGAGGCGGGATGACGACGGTGTAAGGCTCACGACCATCGGGTTTTGAACTGAATAATTTGTGGTCCAGCCAATACTGGTACCACTTTCCCTCCACGTCAGCGGGATTGTACTTACTTGCTAATTCCATGTTTTTAAATCTCTATAATTAATTTATTGCGAATAACGGGCGCAAAATTAATGAATTAAAATTTAAATATATATTTTTGTCCCTACAAAATGAGTCAGGAGTTAGTAGGAGTTAAAGGGAGTTATCGCCCTCCGGGCTTAGGAGTTAGAGGTCGATAGTCCTCTTAATGGTAGGTTGAAAATAAAAATGAGAGACAAATTGAAAATCCGGTATGTCGTATTAATCGTATTACTGTCTGTTGTATGGGCAACGCAGCTCATTCCAATATTGGGAGAAGTATATGCACAGTCTGTATATCCGGTGATTTCCCATTTCTTGTCCTCCTTTTCAAAACTCATGCCTTTTGCCATAGGCGACTTGTTCATTTTCCTCAGTGTACTCGGACTTCTTTTCAATCCCATCAGGGCACGCTATATCCAGAAGAAGAAGTGGAAACAGATTCTGCTGAACGAAATGGAATACTTGCTGTGGATATATGCATGGTTCTATCTGGCATGGGGACTGAACTACTCACAAAAGGACTTTTATGGCAGGACAAACATTCCTTATACTGCCTATACTCCCGAAATCTTTCAGTCATTTGTAGACAACTATATCGACAAGCTGAATGCTTCCTATACAGATGTCACCTCCATTGACGAACCATTGGTCTGCCGGGAAAGCGTACACGGATACAACCAAATCAGCGATACGCTGGGGATACACCGCCCTCCCCACTCCTCTCCGCGCGTAAAGACCATGCTTTTCACTCCGTTCATTTCCATGGTCGGTGTTACGGGAAGCATGGGACCTTTCTTCTGCGAATTCACGCTGAACGGCGATTTGCTTCCACCGCAATATCCCGCTACTTATGCCCACGAGCTGGCACACCTTTTAGGCATCACCAGCGAGGCAGAAGCCAACTTCTACGCTTACCAGGTCTGCACCCGTTCGCAGGTGAAAGAGATTCGTTTCAGCGGCTATCTTTCCGTGCTATCACATGTGCTGGGTAACGCCCGCCGACTGATGAGCGAAGAAGAATACGCAGAGCTTTTCAGCCGGATACGTCCTGAAATCATAGAACTGGTCCAAAAGAACCAGCAATACTGGATGGAGAAATACAGTCCGCTCATCGGAGACATCCAGAACTTTATCTACGACTTGTACCTTAAAGGAAACAAGATTCAAAGCGGACGCAAGAACTATTCGGAAGTAATAGGATTGCTTATCTCTTACGAAGAATGGAAGAACCACGGGAAAGTGATTCCGGAAGAATAAACAATATAAATGGTACATTAAACAATATAATCATGCATACAAGAAAAGAACAAATGGAAGCCTTCGGCCGCTTCCTCGACATACTCGACGAGCTGCGCGAGAAATGTCCCTGGGACCGCAAGCAGACCAACGAAAGCCTGCGCCCCAATACCATCGAAGAGACTTATGAACTTTGCGACGCCCTGATACGCGATGACAAGAATGACATCTGCAAAGAGCTGGGCGACGTACTGCTGCACGTAGCATTTTATGCCAAGATAGGCAGTGAATCCGATGATTTCGACATGAAGGATGTTTGCGACCGTCTTTGCGAAAAGCTTATCTTCCGCCATCCGCACGTATTCGGTGATGTAAAAGCCGAAACTGCCGGACAAGTTTCCGAGAACTGGGAACAGCTAAAATTGAAGGAAAAAGATGGGAACAAAACAGTGCTGAGCGGTGTACCCGCTGCCCTACCCTCACTCATCAAGGCCTATCGTATCCAGGACAAGGCCCGTAATGTAGGATTTGACTGGGAGGAACGCGAGCAGGTGTGGGATAAGGTAAAAGAAGAAATCCAAGAATTCCAGGCTGAAGTCGCCCACATGGATAAAGAAAAGGCTGAAGCTGAATTCGGTGATGTCATGTTCAGCCTCATCAATGCTGCCCGCCTCTACAAAATCAATCCGGACAATGCACTGGAACGGACCAACCAGAAGTTCATCAGCCGATTCAACTATGTAGAAGCACACAGCATCAAGGAGGGTAAAAATCTCCATGACATGACACTGGAAGAAATGGATAAGCTATGGAATGAAGCGAAAGCATTGGAAAAAGAAAGCAAACAAGATGATTCTTCTAAAGGTCAGGTTTAGCGGGCTAAAGCAAAGGTTTAGGGAACTAAAGTAGAGGTTTAGCAAGGCCAAAACAAGGTATCTATCATTTAAAAAGAAGGTTGCTCACATCATTGTGGCAATCTTTCTTAATTTGTATTCATTCACTATTCATCTTTTCCCTTGTGTTTTCCGTGGAGAAGCATCCCCCTTTTTATGCATGCCTTTCAGCAGATCACGATGGAAACGCATTTCAGCTCTTTGCACCAGATAAATCTTTTTACAAGACAATATCTTCTTGAATTTATCAAAGTAGGTCTTGTCCAACCGGTCAGAAGCAATACGGGCATCATATACGCCTTCCATAATTTCCTCATACTGGGCTTCGGTTGTTTTTTCGTCTTTCCCTTGCCGGAGCAGTTTCCAAGCCTCGTCATTGAGTTGTTTCTTCCGGTCTTGCAATTCAAAATACAATGGGAAGAACTTGTCCGCTTCCTCACTTGTCAGTCCAGCTTTCTCGGTGATAAACGCTTTTTGTCTGGCACGGAACTCTTCGGGTGACAGATGTTGGTCACATCCATCACTAGCCCAAAGCAGGGGCATCATGCCACATATCATAACCAATAAAACAATCAGTCTTTTCATTTTTCAATAGTTGAGTGTTGTTACCTTATTCTACATCAGAGTCTGCCAAATAAACATACAATGAATAATCATCCAGCATGGAATTCTCTACGGCCATATTAATATATTCCATTTCTGTTTCCGTATCATCAGCAGCTATACGCTCTACAGAGGGAGTATGCTCCGAAGAAGCCACGCGGATAATCAATGCAGCACCTATAAACATGGCGGTCATATACAACCAAGGCCTTACCTTCTGCCATATTGTAGGCTCTGTCTGCACAGCAGTGAGTTTTTCTTTTTCGGGAAGCCGGTTCATTACCTCTGAAGTAAGATTCTCAAAGTAGCCGTCAGGAACGCGGAAAGGATTTTCCATCCCTATCTTTTTCAGTATTTTATCTTCTTCTTTCATAAGCTTTATCCTTTCTGTTTAATTAGACATTGTTTTGTGGCAAAGGTTTAATACTCCTCACCCAAAAACTTTTCTATTTTCTTCACGGCATGGTGATAGGAAGCCTTCAAGGCACCTACGGAAGTACCAAATATATCGGACATCTCTTCGTATTTCATTTCCTGGTAATACTTCAGGTTAAACACCATACGTTGTTTTTCCGGCAAGGCAAGCAAGGCTTTTTGCAAAGCCATCTCTGCTTTATCACCGGAGAAGTAAGGATCACTTTCAAGCTTTTGAAGTGCATCTGCCTCGGGGTCATCCAAAGAGACTGTGGAAGCAGCCCGTTGTTTGTTCAGAAAAGTGAGGCATTCATTCAAGGCTATGCGATAGAGCCAGGTAGAGAGTTTAGCCTCTGCCCTGAAATAATCTATATTAATCCATGCTTTAATGAAAGTATTCTGAAGTAAATCATTGGCATCTTCATGAGAGAGGACTATACGACGAATCTGCCAATACAGCTGCTCGCTATATTGGGCAACAATCATCTCAAATCCCCGCTTTTGTGTGCTTTCGTCTTGTAGAAGAGCCAACACTTCGCGTTCATTATAGGAAGGGGTCATATGTTTTTCTATTCGCATTTATTTTTTAGACTGCCAAAGATACAAAAAGTTTAATTCATACCGATACACAAAGTGTCTCTTTAGCAAGCTGTGTGTCCGGAAAGATGGCAACAGCTTCTTTCAACAGAACATTTTCATTCTCATAACGGGCAGAAAAATGTCCTATCATCAATTTTTTTGCTCCTGCCTCCCTGGCTATCCATGCAGCCTGCGTGGCTGTGGTATGGAATGTCTCCTTGGCACGCGGCGCATCTTCATCAACAAAAGTAGCCTCGTGAAATAACAAGTCAACTCCTTTTATCTGCTCTACAATAGAAGGCAAATAAATTGTATCCGAACAATATGCATAACTGCGGGGAGATTCAGAAGGACGCGTCAAACGGGCATTTGCTATAATTTCTCCCTCCGGAGTTACATAATCGGCTCCATTCTTAATGCGGTTCAACTCATATACCGGCACCTGATAAAAGTCTATCATTTCACGGATGATATGGTTAGGACGCTGCTTCTCTGCAAACAAAAAGCCACAGCATGGCATACGATGGCGTAAGGGAATGGTAGTAACCGTCAACGAACGGTCTTCATAAATCTGTATCGGTTCTTTAGCATCAAACTCATGGAAAAGAACTTGGTACGTCATCTGTTTATTAAAAAATTCCAACATAGGCACCAGCAAATCTCTCAGTCCTTTGGGAGAATGGACATGCAGCTCGGCTGTACGTCCTAAAAGATTAAGTGTGGAAACCAACCCCAATAAGCCAAAACAATGGTCTCCATGTAAATGGGAGATAAAGATATGATTCAAACGTGAAAACTTCAGATGCGATTTACGGAACTGCAACTGCGCTCCTTCCCCACAATCAATCATAAACAGCTTGTCGCGCACATTCACGATTTGAGACGTAGGGAAATGACGCGTTGTGGGTAAAGCGGAACCGCAACCAAGAACATGTAACTCAAATTTTTCCATAATGTGACAAATATAGCGATTTATCCGCACAAACACGAAAAAGAGGATTGCAAAACCGACAGTTTTCTCAATCCTCTCCTCCATATTTACGTATAAAAAGCTCAGCGCATTTCTTACAGTGCGTATTATATGCAAAAAAATATCCTCTATTTCAAGAGCATTGTTATCTCAGCAACACTGAACATAAACTCCGTACTATCACCGGAAACATCCCCCACATAGCGATAAACCAGACCTTTGTTATTCTTCACACATGCCTCCAAGAATACTTTCAATGCCGGCTCTGACACATTCAAGGACCCCTTGACATTTTGTTTCATCTGCTCCTCATTTCCTTTCAAGGAAGCTATATCCATAGAGTTCTCATCTATAGTATAAGTATAGACCACGTTCTCCGCTTCTATCTCCAGTTTCTCAAGTACGGTGACTTCGTCCACTCTCATAGGACAAGAGATATTGGTAGCCTTCACAAGTTCCTCCAGTTTCTTCTGTTCGCTTTCTTCCTTCGAAACCTTCTGATTCAGGATATTTTCCAAGTCCTTTGTATCCAACAGACACTCTGCCTCTTTCCCGGTAGCATTCCCTTTATAAACGAATTTCATCCCGGATTTAGTATCAACCACCATTTCCAACAGTTTCCTGATATTGTCTTTAGGATTACTGAACATGGCGATTGTAGTTGACTTCATGACATCCGGATGCTTTTCCCAAGCCTCAAAATCCGCATAATCTTCGTTCATCAACATAGAATATACCACATTAGTTCCGTCAAAAACAATGCTTGACACCTCGCCAGCCGTCCCCATACTCATCGGACACTGCTTGTTGGCAATTTCTATGGCCATTTTCAATTTAGACTTCTGACTGCATGCAGTCAGTAACATCAATGACAGGCAAGCGAACAATACCGTCTTCCCCGCACTTTTGAACATATTTCCCATCATAAATAAAAATTTATAAAAAGAAAGGGCACTTGTAATATAAGTGCCCTACTCTTAATTTATAGTTTAATAATAGTTACTTCTTTCCAGCTTCCATCTGCTCTTTCAAAGCAGCCAAAGCGTCAATGTCACCCAGAGTAGTAGATGCAGCCTGATTTTGGATGGCAGGAGCAACGTCTTCTCTCTTATTGGCTGACTTCTTGGCAGCAGCCTTCTTCTCAGCTCTTTCTTCTGCCTTTGCAGCATCTTCGAAGATACGGCTGTGAGAAAGGATGATACGCTTAGCGTCCTTATTGAACTCGATTACCTTGAACTCAAGTTTCTCGTCCAACTGAGCCTGTGAGCCGTCTTCCTTAACGAGGTGTTTCGGAGTAGCGAAACCTTCTACACCGTAAGGAAGAGCTACAACAGCACCCTTATCCAACATT
>ERZ777305.1721-NODE-1721-length-23106-cov-13.792417_pt1 | contig 23106 bp, 23 predicted proteins | sample MGYA00374965_ERZ777305 | MGnify/ENA primary metagenome ERZ777305 (study PRJEB29328, sample SAMD00013331) | mouse gut metagenome | study: EMG produced TPA metagenomics assembly of the Metagenome analysis of fecal microbiota from mouse which was promoted... | reverse complement strand
TCACTATGATACTCATAAAATCAGGACCTTGTGGATAAAACTGCGGAAACTCAAGTTATTGATAGTTGACAGTCACAATTTATCTGCTATAATGTACTTAACAAGAGAACCGAAAGCTAGATGACGCCTAGCCGCCGGTAAGTAAAAACCTAAAAAGTAGCGCCTTACTTTACTAGAGCGAGGGCGCTACTTTTTGTGTTTACAGATATTTATAACAAGAGTTATAACAGCGCAAAGCATAATTACAAATGCGAAAAGATTTTCGGATTTCCGTTCTCACCGCATTGCATGTGGATATTTGCAACTGCCTGTGCTAAAATGAACGCAGTAAATAAAATTAAGAGGGAGGAATCGGTATGCTGTCTCAAACGGGATTTGATCTGTGGGCGGATGGTTATGATCAGACAGTCGGTCTGTCCGACCAGGAGAACAGCTATCCGTTTGCCGGGTATAAAGAAATATTGGGCAGGATCTATGAGATCATATTAAAAAAAGGAAAGCCAACAGTTCTTGACATCGGTTTTGGAACCGGAACGCTGACTGCAAAACTCTATGATCAGGGTTGTGAGATATGGGGGCAGGATTTTTCTGAAAGAATGATCGGTCTGGCAAGCGCTAAAATGCCGGGGGCTCATTTGTATCAGGGAGACTTTTCGCAGGAACTGGCAGAATCCGTATTGCAGAATCGGTATGATTTTATCGTTGCAACCTATTCCCTGCATCATCTGAAGGCTGAAGACAAAATTACAATGATTGGGTCTCTGATGAACCTGCTTAAGGAGGACGGTATGATCCTGATCGGGGATGTGGCATTTGCCGACAGAGCGGGTTTGGTACGCTGCCAAAAAGAAGCCGGTGATGAATGGGATGATGAGGAAATCTATTTTGTATTTGATGAGATGCAAAAGATATTTCCCAAGATGAGATTTGAGCAGATTTCTGATTGTGCGGGCCTGTTGTCACTGACCCGGTGAAGCGAAGGTTATGGGGGTATGTGTAATGGCGAAAAATGAAAGATTTGAAAAGGTCTACTCGCAGGGAACCATGAATGTCATGGAAATCTGGGTGGATAAAGAGACTGGCGTGAATTATGTGTTTCATGCAGGCGGATATGCAGGGGGGATGACCCCGCTGCTGGACAGGGACGGAAAGCCTGTTATTTCTCCGCTTGTGAATAGATAGCTGACAGATTTTTTGTTTTACTTTAGCTTGTCTATAAAGGAGGATATCATGTTTTGATAATTGTGGTTCACTGCGGCAGGCAATACCTATTAGCAATCTGGCAAAAAGGGGTCATGATCGGATGGTGGTCAATCTAAAATTCGCCTTGAATTTTATTCATTGTTTGTACCGCCGCAGGCGGCATGTCTGGAAGTGTGAAAATGAGTAAAGAACTATCGGAAATGTCTTTAGAAGAATTGTGGGAGTTATTTCCCATATTCCTTGTGGCACATAATGATAAATGGAACGTTTACTATAATGAGATTGAAACGTTTCTGAAAAATGTATTGTCTGAATGTCCGGTTGAGAGGATCAGCCATATTGGAAGTACGGCAATCGCCGGGATATGGGCAAAGGATATTGTCGATGTGCTGATCGAAGTGTCAGGGGAGTCGGAGCTTTCACATACTGCGGAAGTGATTGAGCAAAACGGATTTATCCGAATGTCGACAGGCGTGAGCAGAATATCGTTTAACCGCGGGTATGAGAAAGACGGGTTTGCTGAAAAGGTCTATCATCTTCACCTTTGCTATGCAGGAGATAACGACGAATTGTATTTCAGGGATTATCTGAATGAATACCCGCAGACAGCCAAAGAATATGAGACGATAAAGCTGCAATTATGGAAGCAGTTTGAACATAACAGGGACGCCTATACAGACGCAAAGACGGAGTTTGTCAGAAAATGGACCGATGAGGCAAAAAAAGTTTATGCGGGGAGATATGGATAAACAGGGAAACAGATATATATTATGCGATTCATATGATTGGATATACAGGTGGGGCGGTGCCGCTGCGACAGAGACAGAAAACGGTAATTTCCACGGTAAAAACGGTAAGAGCCCGGCTTTACAAAATGAACGGTATATGCTATGATGAAAAAGCTGTTGCGAAGCGAACTATGTGCGAAGCACATGGGATACGGCAGGCGGTTATGGCGGAATTGGCAGACGCGCCAGATTTAGGTTCTGGTGGGAGACCGTGCAGGTTCAAGTCCTGTTAACCGCAGTTTACGGCGTGAAATTGAACTGTAACAGTTCAATTTCACGCCGTTTTTTGTATTCGGAAAAAAAGCTGCAAACCTGATGTGAACGTCCTGAATCATAAATTATTTTTTTATGTCACAAAGGCACTGGGGCATTGTCTAAGTAAACAGGAGGTAAAAATCTATGATAAAAAACACGAATGAAGAATTACAGGCTTTAGTTGATAAAGCCACAGCGGGGGATAAAAACGCCCTTGAAACGCTTATTGCAGGTGTGCAGGATATTGTATTCAATTTATCACTGCGAATGCTTGGTACATTTGCAGACGCAGAGGACGCGGCACAGGATATTTTATTGAAAATGATTACACATCTTTCTTCTTTCAGAGGTGACAGTTCATTTACAACATGGGTATTCCGTATTGCGGTCAACCATCTAAAAAATTACAAAAAGCATATGTTTGCTCATTATCCGCTCAGTTTTGAATTTTATGGAAATGACATAGAAAACGGAAACATAGAGGACGTGCCGGATTTAACACAGAATGTGGAAAAAGATATATTAGCGGAAGAACTGAAAATGTCCTGTACTAATGTAATGCTTCAATGCCTTGATACGGAAAGCAGATGTATTTTCATACTGGGTACAATGTTTAGAATCGACAGCCGGATTGCGGGAGATATTTTGGAAATGACCCCGGAGGCATACCGCCAGAGGCTTTCCCGCATACGCAAAAAAATGGCAGACTTTTTAGGGGAATATTGCGGAGAGTATGGCAGTGGCAGATGTAAATGCAAAGAAAGAGTAAACTATGCAATACGGAACCACAGGATAAATCCATTGCATTTGGATTATATGACAGCTGCAGAAATTCCCATTCAGACCATAATAGATGTGAAAAATGCTATGGAGGATATTGACGATTTATCGCAGGATTTTTCATTCTGCAAACCCTATCAGTTTCCAGAATGCACGAGACAGATGATACAGGAGTTTTTAGATTCCACGCAGCTTTCCATTATCCAGAAATCGTAAAGGAGACGACAGAGTATGAATACACAATTTATTATTGACTACTTATCGGCATTGAGTACAAATAACAATCGTGAATGGTATCATGCAAACAAAGATGATTATAAAAAAGCAAATACAGAATTTGAGAAATTATTACAGACATTGATACTTGAGATCGGTAAGTTTGACGGCAGCATTTTACATAACGATCCAAAAGATCTCACGTTTAAGATCGTAAGGGATATCCGGTATAGCCATGACAAATCACCGTATAATCCTGCGTTCCGCGCTCATATCTCTTCAAAAGGGAAACTGCCTGTTCCTGTTGGCTATTATCTTATGATAAAACCGGGTAATCAATCCTTTTTGGGTGGCGGACTGTTCGCAGATATGTTTAAGGACGCAACAACAATGATACGGGATTATATTTGCCAGAACGGAAACGAATGGGAAAGGATCATCCATCAACCGGAGTTTGAAAAATGTTTTACTGTAAGGGGGACAGCATTAAAGAATGTTCCTGCCGGATATGCGAAAGACCACCCTCAGGCAGATTATCTGAAATTGAAGAGTTGGTATTTGGAATACCCGTTAAAAGATGAAGAAGTGAAAAATGTAGAAATATTTCTTGCAAAAGCAATACAACTTTATCAAATAATGAAACCTTTTAACGACTATTTGAACAAAGCGCTCGTGGGCTTTCAAATGCCTACAAGATAAAGACATTAAGCCTGAAATGTAATAACAATCACTACCATAAAAAGCAGCGTCTCACCTTACCGGAGCGAGGGCGCTGCTTTTTGCGTTACAGATATTTATAACAAGAGTTATAACAAATTGGAAGCTATTTCCCTTCAAAACCTGGAATTATTGTAATTGAACGGAATGCTTGTTCCTGCGACAACGTCTTCAATTTTTTCTAATATCAGCCAGTCATCCATATTTCCCTGATGCTCAAAAGCAAGTGGGGATATTTCCGTTACATTTTCAAATTCCACCAGACATAGACACTTTTTGTGCCACCGTGCGATTTGCTTATCGGACAGGTTTAATTTTCCCTGATGATCCGCAAGCGTTTTTGTGATTTCTTCATTGGACAGCTTCACAAAATTCTGTACTTCTTTTACCGTGGCAGCGGCCGTTATCTCAGAACTTCCTTTTTCCATGAAATAAAGACGCTCACCCGCAAAGACTCTGCTGTGAGGAATTTTTCTCCCCGCTGCTCCGCGTACGATCATTGTCTTGGTTCCTGCCAAGATTTTATCCAATACCTTTTCCCCTTTTTTGCCTGCGTTATCGCAATAAACTAAATGCACCATTTTTATTCTTCCTCGATGATTGGTATCCATATTTGACTTAAATAGCTGCTGTCGTATACATTTCCGCTGCTATACCATTCTATTTCCGGACATTTTGCGTGTTGAAACGGATACTTGACAAGCCACTCTTCATTAAGATATTGCCAGCCCTTCTGTATTGCCTGCGGAACGGGACCCCTGCAATCAAAAATCGCCCATGCAGCGTCCGGAATATTCATTTCGGTAAAACCCTGCGGCAGTTCCTGATCAGATATAGTCATAATGGAATATTCAAATTCACCTGACTGTTCGTCATCCGTGCCAAATACACCGAATATCCCTTTTGGATCGGCAGTATCGATCGAAACCAGTTTTGCAAAATCACCGTTACGCTGACATTCATTCCAAAATTCCGGTATTTTCCTGAAATGAATATTATTTTTGCGGGGCACAAGGATACTTTTACCGACTAATCGAAAACTGCATTTATGTTCGAGTCTCCACGAATATTCATGGCGGTCTGAAATCTGCATTTTCGGAACGACTTTTAATGCAACATTCCGATTTCGTGCTTCCCTCGGTGACACGCCGTGAAAAAGTTGAAATGCTTTTGTAAAGGACGTAGGAGAATCGTATCCGTATTTGTAACTGATATCGATCACCTTCAGATCCGTGCTTTTCAGATCATATCCGGCCAATGTCAGTTTTCGCGAACGGATATATTCGGCAAAGCTCATACCGTTCATGTAAGAAAATACTTTTTGAAAAAAACCGAAAGAACATTCTGCGATTTTTGAAATTTTTTCAATGTCTATCGGTTCTTCTTTTCGCTGTAAATGATGTTCGATATCATCAATAATGAGCTGCAACTTTTCGTTCCATTCCATGTTGATTTCCCTTCGATTCTGTTGGGTTTATGTTAGCAAATGTTTTCCGGTGTTTCCTCTTATTTTTCGACCTGTATGGATAGGATTATACACCTGTTTGCTATTTGCGGGAATAGGCAGACCGAAACGGACCGGCTTTTGATCTGATGAATTGCAGTCTTTCTATTCCGGTGCTATAATAGATGCAATTATCATAAATGCAAAAAGCAACAGGCAGATATGCCGGGCATGAAATGATAGGGAGGAAATGATAATAAGAAGGGGGATTGTCTGTATGAAGAAAATGCTGAATACATCCATGATCTATTTTATTGCAGCGATTGCGGCTGGAGTATTCTATCGGGAATTTACGAAATGGCAGGGATTTACGGGAAAAACGATGCTTGCCTTTGTACATACGCATTTGTTTGTATTCGGAATGATCCTGTTCCTTATTCTTGCATTATTCTGCAGTCGTGATGACCGCATTTCGGAAAGCAAAATTTTCAAATGCTTTTTTGTCTTTTACAATAGTTCGTTTCCGTTTATGGTGTGCATGATGCTTATAAGAGGTGTCCTTCAGGTAAAAGGCGCTGTGCTTTCGAAAGCGGCCGATGCAGCGATTTCAGGGATTGCCGGCATTTCCCACATTCTGCTCACTGCTTCTCTTGTTTTGCTTTTTATGGCATTAAAGAAAATCTGCAGGACAGAAGAATAACAGGATAACCGTTCAGGGATCTGCCTAAACGGCTGCACGCTAACAGGGATGTTCGCGGGACGCGTATGCCTTTGGTAATTGACAGCAGAAGGAGAAGAAACGGGGAATGGAAGATTTCGGTTTTGGGGAAATGCAGGATATGCAGATAAGACTGCAGGAACAATATAAGGACAGGTGGGAGCCCGTGTGTCCTCTGTCGGGAAGGAATAAGCTGTTATGGCTTATGGCGGAACTGGGAGAAGTGATCGATATCATCAAGAAGGACGGGAACGCCAAAATCATGGAGAATAGCGGTGTGCGCGTGCATTTCGTGGAGGGGAGGGCGGGTGTGCAGGCAGCACAACCCCTTTTCATAGGCTGTCAGGAACAGATCATATTAAAAGCGGGGCAGAGATTGATATTGTGGAAGGAGTGGCGGTGCCGTGTCTAAAGGACGTATCAGACATATCGAATCTGAAAAAAGAAAAGCACGCATACGCATTTTGTTAACCGCCGGGCTGTTTTTGGGAATGTTCTGTGTGGGGGCAGGCTGTGCGAAAGATTCCCCTGCAGACAGCGGAGTGCAGGACATTGTGCCAGAAAACGGGGCCGGACCGGACGGGACGCCTGTTACCGACGCGTGGAACGGAGCTGACACAACCGGCACGCAGGAGACGGCACAGGTCGGAAAGCTGATACTGACACTTCCGAAGGGCTATTCCGAATCTACGACGGACGGATTATACCTGAATCAAAACTATCCAGACGATCAGTCTAATGTTTATATCTATGCGACCGAAAAAACAACGGATTTTGAACAGGTGATGGCAGGGGGCAGGGAACAGTTTGCTGCGTTTCTTGATGATGCATATGAGGAACAATATAAGGAAAGACCTGAAATTTCGATGACGCGCTATGAAGCGGTATCGGTCGGGAATTATCCTGCCTATGCCGTGGAACTTTCTTATGACTTGAAGGGCGTGCATTACGTGCAGCTTGAATATATCGTGGATGCGGACAAAACTTATTATATCGCGTTCTCGCAGGTGGGAGACAGTTTGTGGATGGAGGCGTTTCGCGGCAGTGCGGAAACCATGATTTTTTCGGAGGCGGAGTAAGGAAGACGGGGAAGGTACCGGAGTGCGGCGAAATCTCTGTTTGGCACCAACTCAATTATAGGTTGAATCGGTTTTTATCCGTTCAATTGTTGCTTGCTGTAAAAATGAGACAGAGTTTGGGATAATCAGTCTGTGATGAGGAAGTTTGATTCCTCAGTGCAGAAAGGATGGAAACAATATGTTTGATATGAAAAATGTAGGATTCAAAATCTCAGAGCTGAGAAAGCAGCAAAACATGACGCAAATGGAGCTTGCCGACAGAATGGGTATCAGTTTTCAGGCGGTGTCGAATTGGGAGCGTGGAAGCTCCATGCCGGATATTTCAAAACTGCCGGAGCTTGCGCAGATCTTTCATGTGACGATTGACGAAATCCTGAGTGAAAAATCCGGACTGGTTGAAAGTGCGGCAAAGGATAACCTCGGCGAATATCTGGAGGACAACACCGTCACACTGAAGGAGGCTGCGGAGGCTGCGCCCATCTTGAAACCGGAGCAGATCAATATGATCTTTGAAAGAGTGGAAAGAGAGATGATGAACTCGTCGGAAATGCAGGACGTCGGGTTTGGCGACGGGCTTGGGCTGATGCCTTTTTTGAGTGCCGATACAATAAGCGGGCTTGCCCGAAAAGCAGCCGATGCGGGCAGTTATAAAAAACTATTTGAAATTGCTCCGTTTGTAGAGCGAAATGTCTTAGAGCAGATTGCCCGCGACATGGAGGCGGAGCGAAAAAGCATTTCGGACATTGTGCCGTTTATCTCAGATGCGGTGATCGAAGAACTCGCGTGGAACCGGTACAGGGCGGAAGGGCTCTATTCGCTTGATGACATCATGCCCTTTATTCCTCAAGAGACGCTTCAGGAAATTGCGAAGAAAGAATAATGAGGGGCATGGGCTGAAGCATTTTCAATCAATTGCGCCATTTTTAGAGAGCAGTTTCTTAAACAGGTTTGCCAGAAAAGTAATTGAAAGAACGGAGTGAGTGCGGTTCAAGAGCTGCGTCCTTTCTTAGATAAAGATATGCTGTCAATGTATGAAGGAATTGATAAGAAATAACTTTTAACAATCCCTGCGGAGGAAGAATTTGGTATTTTATGCTTGTGCCGACAATACCGATTTGATATAATGAGAACGATGTGGATATACTGACATGTAAGGTGCAGTGTGTCCTGTGCAAAAATAAACCAATATTATAAGGAGAGGTCAAAATGAAGGGTAATATTGTTGTTGGACAGTCCGGCGGACCGACCGCCGTCATCAATTCTTCCATCGCGGGCGTGTATGTTCAGGCGAAGAAGCTTGGCGTGAACAAGGTTTACGGCATGGTACACGGAATCGAAGGATTTTTAGAGGACAAGCTCTGCGATATGGACGAGTATTTCTCCGATCCGGTCAATGTGGAGATCTTAAAGAGAACGCCTTCCGCATTTTTAGGCTCCTGCCGTTTCAAAATGCCGAAGATCGAGGGTCATGAGGATGTTTACGAGAAGGTATTTGAGATCATGGAGAAGCATGATATCGAATGCTTATTCTATGCGGGCGGCAATGATTCCATGGATACCGTTAAAATGCTTTCCGATTATGCGGCTGCGCACGGCAAGAGCCAGCGTTTCATGGGCGTTCCGAAGACGATCGATAACGACCTTCCGATCACCGATCATTGTCCGGGCTACGGTTCCGCGGCAAAATATATCGCGACTTCGTTGAAGGAAGTCATCCGTGACAACGAATCCTTTGGCGCAAAGAAGCCGACCGTTTGTATCGTTGAGATCATGGGAAGAAATGCAGGCTGGCTGACAGCGGCTGCGGCGCTTGCAAAGGGAAGCGACTGCTCCGGTGCGGATGCGATCTATCTGCCTGAGAAAGTATTTGATATGGATGCATTCATGGCAAAAGTAAAAGAACTTGGCGCGACAAAGAGCTCTGTTGTCATTGCGGTATCCGAAGGTGTTCATATCGCAGACGGACGTTATGTGTGTGAGCTTGCCAACGAGAATGTGGCAGTCGATGCATTCGGCCACAAGCAGATGTCCGGTACGGCGGCATACCTTGCACAGCTTGTTGCGGCTGAGACCGGCTTAAAGACCCGTGCGATCGAGTTCTCCACACTTCAGAGAGCAGCGACGCATTTGGCTTCCTTAACAGATATCAACGAGGCGTTCCAGGCGGGCGCGGATGCAATGAAGGCAGCCGCAAACGGCGAGACGGGCAAGATGATCATCTTCACGAGGGACGGAGAGGATCCGTATGAGTGCGGTACAAGCTCCTATGATATTCATGAGATCGCGAACGTGGAGAGACATGTTCCCGACGAGTGGTTCACGGAGGACGGCACGAACCTGAATGAAAAATATATCGCGTATGCGCGTCCGCTGATCATGGGCGAACTGACGCCGGTTTACGTGGACGGACTTCCGCGCCATATCGTGATGAAAGAATTGTTTGAGAAATAAGTATTTGAAGGTTTTCATTTTAAGAAGATGAAAAAAAGACCTCCGCGTAAAGCAGAGGTCTTTTTTATCATTACAGAATGATTTGATCCGCATAAAAAGTGCAAGACAGATCAAAACTTTCTGTCTGATTCTGTGTTATCCTGTCTTTGACAAGGAGGAAGACATTTGTTTGAGTGGAATGAGACTGTACAGAAAATGATAGATTGGATAGAAGCGCATCTGACAGAAGCGCCTTCCCTGCTGGAGATGTCCGATCAGATTGGGTATTCGCCGTATTACTGTTCCAGCCGTTTTCATGAGATCGCGGGAATGACATTGAAGAGCTATATCGCTGGCAGACGGCTTGCCATGGCTGCCCTGGAAATTCGGGATACAGATGCCCGGATTCTCGATATTGCTATGAAATATGGATTTTCCTCACAGGAAGCTCTGACGAGAGCATTTATGAATGCATTCGGATGTACACCGGCTGTATATCGGAAAAATCCCGTTCCGATCGCGCTTTCCAACTTAAAAGTTGTTTTCTTCCCTGAACATTATATGAGAAAAGGAGAACCTACTATGAATCAGACGTTATTGACAGACGCACATGTTCGCGTGGAGCATATTCCGGCACACAAATATATCGGTATTTGGGATTTGAATGCGACCGATTATATGAGTTTTTGGAGCAGGCATGATTGTGACAGTGTCTGTGGAGTAATCGACAGCATGAGTCATGTTTCACATCCGATCGTTACCTGCCATACGGCGGGATGGTTTTATGAAAATGGCAAAAGGGGCTATTTTTATGGCTTTGGGGTCCCGGAGGATTATCAGGGAGTGATTCCGGAGGGATTTGAGATCAGGGAACTGCCCGCCAGCGATTATCTTGTTTTCTTTCATCCACCCTTTGATTATTTGAAGGATTGCGGAGAGGTAATGGGAAAAGTGGAAAAACTGGCATGGAATTATGATCCGGGATTGAACGGTTACGAGTGGAATGAAGAAGCTTGCAATGATTACCAGCGTCATTATCCGGAAGTGATCGGATATGAAGTTCTGCGTCCGGTAAAAAGAAAGAAATAAATTCGTTTCAATCTCCCTGATTTGAGTGCGTGCTAAAGCACGCGGACGGGAGCAAAGATTAAAAAATAGTTTTGCACGAACAGCTGTGCACAAAACTTCTTGCCAAGCCGGAAAAATCATCTTATAATAAGGAAAACGATTTCCAATCGAGTAATGTTTACAGAACAGGAGCGGGACAATGGTTTCCATTAAAGATGTGGCAAAGCATGCAGGCGTGGCAATATCGACGGTATCCAAGGTATTGAACGGGTATCCGAATGTGAGCGAGGAGACGAAGCGGAAAGTCAACGAGGCAATTGAGGAATTGAATTTTGTTCCGAATGCGGTGGCGTCCGCTTTGTCGTCCAAGCAGTCGGCGCGCGTCGCACTCATCATTAATCTCAACCAGCAGACGCAGGCGATCGATGAGATCGATATGCAGTATTTATCGGGGGCGATCCGCCAGGCGCGAGAATTAAACCTTGATGTGCAGACCGTGTTTTTCAGCATGATACAGGATAAGAGCGTAGAGGAGATCACACGCTATCTGCGTTCGCAGAATATTGGCGGCGTGATCATTTACGGCTTGTCCAAAGATGATAAAGTGCTGCACCGGCTCATTCAAAGTCAGGTTTTCAAGACTGTGGTCATTGATTATCCGATGGCGAATCCCAATACATCTTCGATATGGATCGATCAGGAGCGCGCGCAGTATGAAGTTGCCAGGGTGACGATCGAGGCCAATCCGACCAAGGTACAGAATGTGCTGTATCTTGCGGGCAAACGAAACGGATATGTGACGGAAGAACGCACGAAGGGTATCCGCAGACTGGCGGAAGAAAAGGGATTTAAGCTGACGATTCATTATGGGGAGTTCAGCGAGTTACGGGCGCGTGAACTGACTTTCCGGTATGGAAAAAATGCGGATGCGATCGTCTGTGCTTCCGATCTGATGGCGATCGGGGCGATGAAGGCGCTGACGGAAATGAATGTGTATCATCCGGTCTGCGGCTTTGACGGCATCACGCTCATGGGATATGTGGGAAAGCAGATGAACACGGTCCGTCAGGATTTCAGTCATGTTTCCGAGGAAGCAGTCAAAGAAGTCGCTCTGCTGCTAAACGGCATGGAGGGCCGCAATGTCGTGCTCGACTATCAGATCGTGCGGCTGGAATATCTAGATATTATCTGCTGAGACAGAATCCTTCCCGCTAATTTTTGCGAATCATAAGGACGTTTTGCTTTCACGAGCGATTTTCTCTTTGCGCGTTATTGCAGTAAAATGCTTTGACATGGAGGATTAGGATGAAAGATTACCTTTATGCGGTTCCGGGATGATATAGAAAACTTGAAAAAAATGGAAATTACCCCTTGCGGAAAACGTTTTCTTGTGCTATTCTAGGGGAGAAAGAGAAAAAAACAGGAAAAATATAGATCATAATGCCTGTAAAGGCAGGAAAAGCAGTAGTAAAAAATATCATTCAGTATCAAACTAATAAGAATGGAAACAAAAAGGACGTAAAGAGCAGAAACAGTCAAAAAGCAGAAACAGTCAAAAAGCAGAAACAGGCAAAGAGCAGAAACAGTCAAAAAGCAGAAACAGGCAAAGAGCAAAACGTGTAAAAAAGAAATGGCAAAAAGCAGGAGGGAAAACGGAAATGACATTATTACCAAACATGCAGCGTGAAGTATTGGAATTAAAACTGGAACAGCAGCTGGAGGATTTTGCAAAAGACATGTTCGGCAAGACCATTAGCGAGTGTACGGATGAAGAGACGTATTACTGCGTTCTTCAGATGTCCAAATGCCTGATGGAAGCGACGGACGAAATCAACGGCGAAAAGAAAATCTATTATATTTCCGCTGAATTCCTGATCGGAAAACTCTTATCCAACAACCTGATCAATCTCGGCGTCTACGATAAGGTCGAGGAGATTTTGAGGAAGAAAGGAAAAGAATTAAGCCGCATTGAGGAAGTAGAGCCGGAACCGTCTTTGGGAAACGGCGGTCTCGGAAGACTGGCAGCGTGCTTTATGGATTCCATTGCGACGCTCGGGTTGCCGGGCGAGGGCATCGGCTTAAATTATCATTTCGGTCTGTTCAAGCAGGTTTTTGAGGATCGTCTTCAGAAGACGGAGAAGAATGACTGGATCGAGAAGCAGTCCTGGCTGAATAAGACGGATATCACGTTTCAGGTGGAGTTTGGCGACCGCAAAGTGAAGTCCCGCCTGTATGATATTGATGTGGTCGGCTATGACAACGGCATCAATAAGCTGCGTCTGTTTGATATCGAGTCTGTTGACGAGTCCATTGTAAAAGACGGCATCACGTTTGACAAAGAAGATATTGAGAAGAACCTGACTCTTTTCCTGTATCCGGATGATTCCGACGAAGCGGGAAATCTGCTGCGCATCTATCAGCAGTATTTTATGGTCAGCAATGCCGCCCAGCTTATTTTACAGGAAATGAAAGAGCATAAGTACGACCTGCGCAAGATGAATGAGCATGCGGTCATTCAGATCAACGATACGCACCCGACGATGATCATTCCGGAGCTGATCCGCATTCTGGTCAATGACAAGGCATTCACGATGGATGAGGCGATCGAGGTCGTCAGCAAGACCTGTGCATACACGAACCATACGATCCTTGCGGAGGCACTTGAAAAATGGCCGCTCGCTTATCTGGATAAGGTCGTTCCGCAGCTTGTGCCGATCATCAAGGAGCTTGATAAGCGCGTGCGTGCAAAATATAAAGACGAGGCCGTGCAGATCATTGATAAGGACAAGCGCGTTCATATGGCGCATATCGATATCCATTACGGATTCAGCGTAAACGGCGTTGCCGCGATCCACACGGAGATTCTGAAGGATACGGAGTTGCATGCATTTTACAAATTGTATCCTGAGAAATTCAATAACAAGACGAACGGCATCACCTTCCGCCGCTGGCTCTTATCCTGCAACAGAGAGCTTGCTGCATTTTTGGAAGAGACGATCGGAAAAGGATATAAGAAAGACGCGGCGGAGCTTGAAAAGCTGCTTGCGTTTAAGGATGACACGGCGGTGCTCGATCGGCTTGCCGAGATCAAGCTTCATAATAAAGAGAAGCTTGCCGCTTATCTGAAGGAGCACGAGGATGTTGAAGTTTCTCCGGATTCTATTTTTGATATTCAGGTAAAGAGACTGCATGAGTATAAGCGCCAGCAGATGAATGCACTTTATATCATTCATAAGTATTTGGAGATCAAGGCAGGCAAAAAGCCGGTAAGACCGCTCACATTCATTTTCGGTGCAAAGGCGGCTCCCGCTTATGTGATTGCGCAGGACATCATTCATCTGTTGCTTGTGCTGCAGGAGATCATCAATCATGATCCCGACGTCAGCCCGTATATGCATCTTGTTATGGTGGAAAATTACAACGTCAGCTACGCTGAAAAACTGATTCCGGCATGCGATGTGTCCGAGCAGATCTCGCTTGCGAGCAAGGAAGCATCCGGCACGGGTAACATGAAGTTCATGTTAAACGGCGCGGTGACGCTTGGAACGAGCGACGGTGCAAACGTGGAGATCCACGAACTGGTCGGCGACGATAATATTTATATTTTCGGTGAAAAGAGCGAGCAGGTCATCAAGCATTATGAAAAAGCGGATTACGTGCCGAAGGACTATTATGACAAGAGCGATGTTATCAAAGAGGCGATTGATTTCATTGTCAGCAAGCCGGTATTGAAAGTCGGTAAAAAAGAGAACCTTGAGAGACTGCACAAGGAGCTCTTAAATAAAGACTGGTTTATGACGCTGCTTGACCTCGAAGATTATATCGAAAAGAAAGATGCGATCTTTGCCGCATATGAGGACCGCGCAAAGTGGAAACGGATGATGCTCGTTAACATCGCCAAGGCAGGGTTCTTCTCATCTGACCGCACGATTGCCGAGTACAACCGCGATATCTGGAAACTGGAAGAGTCGAAATAAGATGCCGGGCGGCATTAAGGAAGGGGTAGTGTGAGAAATAAGCTTGATAGCTTATTTTTCCAGACGAACTCGTTCGCCTTGCAAATTTGTGCCGGAGCCACAAATTTGAATCGCAGAGCCGAATTTGATATTCGGCTCGCGTGCCTGCGCAAACATGCTCCGGCATGGAGGGATAGGATGAGAAGGGGCGGCATACTCATGCCTGTGTCAGCGATCCCGTCTAAATACGGGATCGGGGGATTTTCCAAACAGGCATACGAATTTGTAGACATGTGTAAAAAAGCGGGGCAGAGCTATTGGCAGATTCTGCCTTTGGGACCGACTGGTTACGGAGACTCTCCGTACCAGTCTTTCTCCACGTTTGCGGGAAACCCGTATTACATTGATCTGGAAACCCTGATTGGGGAGGGGCTTCTGACGAAAAAAGAATGCGAAGCGGCAGATTACGGAAAGAACGAAGCCAGAGTCGATTACGAAAAGATCTACCGCACCAGATTTGCAATCCTGAAAAAAGCGTTTCAGCGCAGTGATCTTACGGGAGATCAGGAGTTTTCGGATTTCTGTGCCGAAAATGCTTTTTGGCTGGACGATTATGCGTTGTATATGGCGGTGAAAAATTCATTTGACGGCAAAAGCTGGATCGAGTGGGACGACGATATCCGCCTGCGTAAAGAGAGCGCATTAAAGAGCTGCCGACAGAAATTTGCCGAAGAAATACGCTTTTATCAATTCCAGCAGTATGAATTTACAAAACAGTGGAAGGCGCTCAAAGCGTATGCCAACAAAAACGGTATCGAGATCATCGGGGACATCCCGATTTATGTCGCGTTTGACAGCGCGGATACATGGGCAAATCCCAAGCTGTTTCAGCTTGATCAGGACTGCGTGCCGCTTGCGGTCGCAGGCTGTCCGCCCGATGCGTTTGCAGCGACGGGCCAGCTTTGGGGAAATCCGCTCTATGACTGGGTATATCACGCAAAAACAAATTATGAGTGGTGGATGAAGCGGATCGCGTTCTGTTTTACGCTTTATGATGTGGTGAGGATCGATCATTTCCGCGGATTTGACGAATACTATTCGATTCCGTACGGCGACCCGACGGCGGAGTTCGGGCATTGGGAAAAAGGTCCGGGCTACGACCTGTTCCGGGAGATGAAAAAACAATTGGGCAAGCGCAGGGTGATTGCGGAAGATCTCGGCTTTTTAACGGAATCGGTGTTTAAGCTTGTTCAGAAAACGGGATTTCCGGGCATGAAGATCGTGCAATTTGCGTTTGATTCTAAAGGTGCCGACAGCAGTTATCTGCCGCACAATTATACGCATAACTGCATTGTGTATACGGGAACGCATGACAACGACACGACGCTGAGCTGGTATGACGGACTGTCCTTCAGGGACAGACGGTATGCGAATGCTTATTTAGATGTTCACAGCAGAAAAAAAGTTCCGTGGTGCTTCATCCGCGCGGCGCTCGCATCGACGGCGGATACCTGCATCATTCCGATGCAGGACTACTTAGAATTAGGCGGAGAGGCGCGTTTTAACTTCCCGTCCACGCTCGGCGGTAACTGGGAATGGCGGATGCTCGACGGCCAGTTCACGGACGAACTGGCGGAAAAGATCTGCAAGATGACGAGGCTCTATGCGAGATATTGAGCTGGGGATAATTGGTAAAAAAAGCTGTCGCACTAAGAAATTAGTGCGCAGCTTCTTTTTTGTGAAAAAATAACTGCCAGACCTCGAAAGAATATTTTCCCGGACGGAGAGCAAGACCGAAACGGAGATTACCGAAACCGATGACGGACACTGGAACATCGTGCAGACGGAAACGAGCGTAACGCACAACTATCTGTATATCACGGTTTCCCATATGACGGTCGATGAAATGGCGGCTCAGTACGGCTTCAATCAGGAGCAGAAGGGCTACCTTGCTGAATTGTTGAAAGATGAAAACAATTCTATGTGGTCGGCTGTCCTTTATGGTATCTTGTACAGCAGCAATCAGATTGTGACCGTTGCGTTATCTCAGGTCGGAAATGTGGGCGGAGAACCGTATTGGAGTTGGTACGGATTTAACAGCCGTGTGGAGTGGTGTGCTACTTTTGTGAGTTGGTGTGCCAACGAGTGCGGTTATATTGACACAGGCGTTATCCCGAAATTTGCAGGCTGCGCCAACGGCGTTCAGTGGTTTAAGGACAGAGGACAATGGCTTGACGGGTCTGCCGAGCCTGTTCCCAAAATGATTATCTTTTTTGATTGGGACAGCGACGGCGAATCCGATCATGTAGGAATCGTTGAGAAAGTCGAGAACGGTATTGTTTACACTGTCGAGGGCAATTCCGGCGATAGCTGCCGAATCAATCAGTATACCGTAGGGAATAGCAAGATACTCGGCTACGGTGTGTCACAGTATTAGTTTCATACTTAAAAGGCGCTGTCCGTTTGGGCAGCGCCGGATACATACAGATTTGTGATTTGGCACACATGAAAAATGTACGACATATCGAGTATAGTTGTTGAAAATCAGATGGAAATATGCTATGATATATCTCGATAAAGAATACACTTTAGTTCTGCATGGAAAGGAAGGCTGTTTATGGCTGTCACCTATAAAAAACTTTGGCATATTTTGCTTGACCGGGATATGAAGAAAAAAGATTTGCAAGCCAGCGCAGGGCTGACACATTATGTAATGAGTCAATTAAGTAAAGATGAATCTGTTACAACAGATACTCTTGCGAAAATATGCAGGACATTAGACTGTACGGTCGATGACATTATGGATATTTTACCAGAAGATATTTAGTGAATTTATTTGTAATATATTGAGCATTTTGCAGCTCAAAGAGAGGTACAGTTATGGCTGACACGACTAAAACATTAAAAAGGAATACATTTAACGAAGCCACTCGTGTTCAAATGCCGGCGTTGGTTCATCTCACACGACTTGGTTATTATTACTTTGGTAAGATAAACGAGGATATGGCGGGAACGGTATACGATCCTGATACAAACATTTTAATCAATATTTTCAAGGAACAATTTGAAAAACTTAACCCTGAACATAAGGGTGAGGCGGAACAAATTTTACGGACGATTCGCCAAGAGTTGGACAATGACGATTTGGGACAGAGCTTTTACAGTCGTCTGTCATCTGTGTCACCTGTCAGGCTCATAGATTTTGATAATCCTAAAAGTAATACATATCATTGCACTGCTGAATTTACCTGTAGGCGGGATCAAGATGAGTTCAGACCTGACATTACCCTGTTCATAAACGGTCTGCCGCTCGTATTTGTAGAAGTGAAGAAACCAAATAACCACGGCGGTATGGTTGCCGAAAGCGAAAGAATGAACCGCCAGCGTTTCCCGAACAAGAAATTCAGACGGTTTATCAACATTACGCAGTTGATGATTTTCTCAAACAATATGGAGTATGACACAATGGGAGGTATTGTGCCTGTTCAGGGTGCGTTTTATTGCACCGCCGCCCGTGACAAATCCCCATTCAACTGTTTTAGGGAGGAAAATCCGACAAACTTAGATGTTGCGCCGTATCATGCGGATTACGCATACAGGGAGATCAACCCTGAAACTGAAAGAAAAATCCTGTCAGATTTTAACTGTCAGGTTATTCATACTGCGCCGGAATATCAGACTAATCTGCATTTTAACACGCCTACAAACCGTATTCTGACTTCAATGTGCAGTCCCGAACGAATTTTGTTCCTGCTGAAATACGGGGTCACCTATATTCATAAGCACAAAGAACGACAGGACGGAACGATTGAGACAACAGACCAAAAGCACATCATGCGGTATCCGCAAATGTTCGCTGCTTTAACCGTCAGAAGAAAGATAGACGAAGGCGTTTCCTCCGGCGTAATTTGGCATACGCAGGGCAGCGGAAAAACTGCGCTGTCATTTAACCTGACCTATGTGCTTTCAGACTATTTCAGCCGCCACAATAAGGTCGCAAAATTTTACTTTATTGTAGACCGCCTTGACCTGCTTAAACAGGCTTCGGAGGAATTTGAAGCCCGTGGATTGGAAGTAAAAACAGCAAACACCCGTTCCGAGCTGATGGAACAATTCAGAACAAATCAGGCGCTGGAAGGTCACAGCGGTAAGCCTGAAATAACCGTTGTTAACATACAGCGTTTTGCGGAAGATAAAGCGAAGGTCACAATTCCTGACTATGCGACCAACTTACAGCGGTTTTTTATCATTGACGAGGCACACAGAGGATACAAGCCGGAAGGTTCTTTTCTTGCGAATCTGCTTGACGCAGATAAAAACGCTGTTAAGATAGCTTTGACCGGAACGCCTTTGCTGAAGGAAGAACGGGAGTCGTGGCGGATTTTTGGAAACTATCTGCACACCTACTATTATGATAAATCCATCCTTGACGGATATACGCTGAAAATTATCCGTGAGGATATTGAAACACAGTATAAAGAAAAACTGTCTGAAATATACGAAAAGCTGGAAACCTTGGTTGAAAAGAAAGATGTTAAAAAGAGCCAGATCGTAGAACACGAAAGCTATGTAAAGGAACTGCTTCGATACATTATCAGTGACCTTAAACGGTTCAGGCAAATTCAAGGCGACGATACGCTCGGCGGAATGATTATCTGCGAAACGAGCGAGCAGGCTCGAAGGCTGTTTGCGTATTTTGATGAAATCCAAGCAGAGCTTAACAAAGACGCTTCCGTGAAATCGCACCTGAAAGCCGGTTTGATATTGCACGACAGCGACGATAAGGATACAAGAGAGAACATTGTCACAGACTTTAAGGACAATATGAAGATTGATATTCTTATCGTGTTCAATATGCTTCTTACCGGATTTGACGCACCGAGACTTAAACGCCTGTATTTCGGCAGAAAGCTGAAAGACCATAATCTTCTGCAAGCTATAACAAGAGTAAATAGACCGTACAAGAGCAACAAGTATGGTTTTGTTATTGACTTTGCAAATATTAAGCAGAACTTTGAGGACACGAATAAAGCATATTTGGAAGAACTCAATCGTTTCAATGATCCCGATGAGGTCGGTATTGAAAATGTGACCAATACATTCAGTCAGGTAATCGAAGACCCCGCTGCGCTGATTATGCAAATGCAGGAGGTTCAGCAAGTCCTGTTTAATTATACGACGGACAATGCCGAACTGTTCAGCTCTGAAATATCCACGATTGAGGATAAGCAGGAGCTTTTGAAGCTCAAAAAAATACTTGTGGCGGCTCGTGATTGCTGTAACCTCGTCAGAACTTTCGGTGATGATGAGTTGAAAGCTGTCTTTGAAAGGATGGAACTGACCAAACTGCCCATGCTGATTTCAGAAGTGCAACACCATATAGACAACATCAATCAAAAAGAGATGTTTGCCAACGAGGACAGTACCAAACTTCTCGTTAATGAGGCAATGGAGGACATCACCTTTAATTTCAGCAAAATCAGCGAGGAAGAATTAAAGCTTGTGGGCGGCAAGGATGAAGTGACTGAAAAATACAGACGGACTGTCAGAGCCTTTACCTCTAATTTTGACCAAGAAGACCCTGAATATATAACACTTCAGGAAGCTTTTTTGCAAAGATTTAAGGAACACGGTTTTACGCCGGCGAGCATTTCCGAAATCGAGGAACAAGGTCGTGAGCTTGACGAGATACTTAAAAAGCTGAACGAATTGCAGCAAAGAAACTCCGCTTTGCTTAGAAAGTATAACGGCGACACTAAGTTTGCAAGGGTACATAAGCGTATCCGTGAGGAAAACCAAGCCCGGAAAGCCCGCAATGCCGCCCCTATCGTTTCTGATTTTGATATGCAGATTATGAGTGTATTGCTCACGATTAAAGCAAACATCGACCAAAAGGTCTATGACAAGAACGACATCTTGAAAAAAGACGCTTATTTTGAACAGACTGTTATGACGCAGATTAAAGAAGGACTGGATAATTTGGGTATTACCGAGCAGAAGCGTGAGGACAGGCTGTTCATTCAAAGCAGAATTACGAGGCAGTATCTCAATCAGTATAATGAGACTTACTCTGCCGCATAAAGGAGAACCCTATGGATATAAAACAAAAGACGATTGCGCTGATCGACGACTTAAAATCTACCTGTCAGTCCTATGGAATGGGAAACGACGGAAACGAATATAAAATCATCACACAGGTGTTTCTTTACAAATTTCTGAATGACAAATTTGGATATGAGGTAAAGAAACTCAGTAAAAAACTGCGTGAAGCGGAGCAATGGGAAGTAACCTACGCCGAAATGTCAGAAGATGACCGGTACGATATTTTCGACGGTCTTGACCCCGAAGTGCCTCGTCTGTATCCCGAACATCTCATAGCGAATCTTTGGAATCAACAGGCAAAGGGCGATTTTGATATTATCTTCGACAGCACAATGACGGACATAGCGGACAAGAATATGGACATATTCTCAACACAGACAACGCAGAATACCAAAATTCCTTTGTTTGAAAAGCTGACGCAGTATGTGACCGATGATGCCGCAAGAGCAAATTTTGCCCGTGCTTTGGTGGACAAGCTTGTTAATTTTTCGTTTGAGGAAGCATTCGCACAGCACTATGATTTTTTCGCAACGATTTTTGAGTATCTGATTAAGGACTACAACACCGCAGGCGGCGGTAAGTATGCGGAATACTATACGCCGCACTCCATCGCAACTATTATGGCAAGGCTGCTTGTAGGCAACGCAAAAGATTTACACAGCATTGAGTGCTACGACCCTTCCGCCGGAACGGGAACGCTGCTTATGGCTCTCGGACATCAGATCGGCGAGGACAAATGCACGATTTACGCTCAGGATATTTCCCAGCGAAGCAACAAGATGTTGAAATTAAACCTGATACTGAACGGTTTGGTGTCCTCTCTTGACCATGTAATTCAGGGCGATACATTGGTGTCCCCCTATCACAAATCGGACAATGGACAGGAATTAAGACAGTTTGATTATGTGGTTTCCAATCCGCCGTTTAAGATGGATTTTTCAGACACAAGAGAAAAGATAGCGGCTATGCCAGCCCGGTTTTGGGCGGGAGTTCCCAAAGTGCCTGCAAAGAAAAAAGAGAGTATGGCGATTTATACCTGTTTTATCCAGCACGTTATCAATTCCCTGAAATCAACGGGCAAGGGCGCTATCGTTATCCCAACCGGATTTGTGACCGCAAAAAGCGGCGTTGAAAACGCAATCCTCAAACACATTGTCGATGAAAAAATCGTGTTCGGCTGTGTCAGTATGCCGTCTAATGTTTTTGCAAATACTGGAACCAATGTATCCGTTTTGTTTTTCGATAATTCACGGACTACGGAAAAAGTAGTTTTGATCGACGCTTCCAAACTCGGAGAGGAATACAAGGATGGAAACAATCAAAAACGCCGGCTGCGTAATTTTGAGATTGACAAAATCGTTGATACTTTCCTGAATAAAGAGGCAGTTGATGATTTTTCAGTTGTCGTTACCTATGATGAGATCAAGGAAAAGAAGTATTCCCTTGCGGCGGGACAGTATTTTGATGTGAAGATTGAATATGTGGAACTGTCACAGGATGAGTTTAACGCCCGTATGACTGCATACGCCGAAAAGCTGCAGGAATACTTTGCTGAAGGAGATAAGCTGAAAACGGAGATTATGGAACAGTTGAAGAAGGTGAAGTATGAGTAGTTTTCCAAAAGATTTATGTATTCCAATTCGTTCGCCTCTTAACGAAATGGACACAGAAAAACAGACTTATGGTTGTAGACAATCCAATCCCGATATTTGTGGATATTGTTTTATAGAGGGAACTTGTGCGTTCAATTCAAAAGATAAGATATGTAAACATCCTTCTGCTAAATGGAAGAAAATCTATAAGGAATTGAGGGAGGCAGAAAATGCAATATTATAAATTACAAGATTTGTGTACTGATATTGTAGACTGCTCTCATTCAACACCCGAATGGAAAACAGAAGGAATTAGAGTTGTCAGAAACTTTAATCTTAAAAATGGAAATATTGATTTTACGGATGGATATTATGTTGATGAAGAGACTTATCAAAACAGAATAAAAAGAGCAGTTCCGGAGCCTGACGACATTATCATATCTCGTGAAGCACCAATGGGTGTTGTTGGCATTGTTCCTAAAAATCTGAAATGTTGTTTAGGACAAAGACTTGTTTTGCTTAAAGTGGACAAGTCGAAATGCAACCCATATTATTTGCTGTTTATGTTGATGTCGGATTTTGTGCAGACTCAATTCAAAAGAGCTGATGCAACGGGTTCTATTGTCAGTAATTTGTGTATCCCTGATTTGAAGGAAATTGTTATTCCAATGGTTGATGAGGGGCAGGGAGATATTGCAAGGTTTCTAAAAGCTATAAACAACAAAATGTTGATAAATAATGAGATAAACGATAATTTA
>ERZ777305.1720-NODE-1720-length-23135-cov-25.217418_pt1 | contig 23135 bp, 28 predicted proteins | sample MGYA00374965_ERZ777305 | MGnify/ENA primary metagenome ERZ777305 (study PRJEB29328, sample SAMD00013331) | mouse gut metagenome | study: EMG produced TPA metagenomics assembly of the Metagenome analysis of fecal microbiota from mouse which was promoted... | reverse complement strand
GAGCACCCGACTGATGCTCATTTTTTATTCACATTTGTTTTTAAACAAGCTCTTAAATTATATCAACATTCTTCGCAAGAATAGAGATCAAAGAAATTTCGCAAGTATCGGCTATTTGTTTGTTTCACAAACAAATCAAGTTCTTCAATTGGCCCGCATAGTTAGAAAAAATATTGCAGGAGAGAATGTTCCATTGTCCACAAATCTTGGTGAAATAACAGCAAGACTTTGGCTTGGACTCAATCAAGGGTTCAATCCTTCCACAACCTTACGCTCGATGGATGTGATTGTTAAAGCTCAAATAGGTCTCTCTTCTATAATCAACTCTTGCATTGAAAAGAAACATACATCATTAAAGAGTGAGCATGATCTATCTTCGCCGGAATATGTAGCTACAGAATTAGCGGCATTAAAAATATATGTACCAAATCATCCAGAAGATTTGACGGATACTGCTGAGATTGTTCATAATGTAAACAATCTCGAGCAATATGTAGATGACAAAATACTTGAGGTGCAACATAAAGATGAAATCATCAAAGCAAAGGAAGAAGCTATTCTAGATCTACAATCAAGGCATACAACCCTTTTACAAGAGCAACAAGATGAAAACAACAATCTTCGAGCAATACTTTGTTCTAAAGCGAGAGATGAGTTCAAAAACATCATAGAACGGCGTAAGGTAAAGCGCTATAAATATATAACGAGAAAAAATAAAAATACTTTTTGGAGCGCAGCATGGTCTCTAATAGCTTTGATTTTAAGTGCGGTTATCTCCATCATCCTGTTTTTTGAAGATCATCGAACTGGAGGATCTATACTGTTAACTATTGGAGTTATTGGGATACTCATAGACCGCATAAGCTGTAAAGACGATATTCGTCGATGGCTAAAAAATCTTACTTTGCCGTTCAGCAGACTCTCGCGTCTCAGCATAGTGAAATCTCAGTTATTAGAGTTCGACAAATGTCATAAATTGCCAAATTTCAAGGAGTTTTCCAATACATATTTCAAAACAACGTAACAATGAAAGCTCTGACATATACTGAATCCGGACGGTTCGAGCTGAATGAGAAGCCGATGCCGGAGGTAAATGATCCGAAGGATGCGGTAGTGAGGGTTACTCTGTCGAGCATTTGCTCGTCGGATTTACATATTCTGCATGGGGCGGTGCCTCAGGCGGAAACAGGCATAACAGTGGGTCACGAGATGGTCGGTATAGTTGAGGCTGTCGGTTCGGAAGTTTCCAAAGTAAAGCCGGGCGATCGCGTGACTGTGAATGTCGAGACGTTCTGCGGCGAGTGCTTCTACTGCAAACGTGGCTTTATCAACAACTGTACTTCGGGAGACTGGAAACTTGGCTGTCGTATTGACGGCGGTCAGGCGGAGTATGTCAGGGTGCCATTTGCAGACAATGGTCTGACTCCTATACCGGAGAATGTAAGCGATGAGCAGGCTTTGTTTGTCGGCGACATACTTGCCACGGGTTACTGGGCGGCTAAGATTTCCGAGATTTCGAGCGATGACTCCGTTTTGATAATAGGAGCCGGCCCGACAGGCCTTTGCACTCTGGAGTGTGTCTGTCTCTACAATCCGGCGAAGATCGTTGTATGCGAGATCGACGAGACGAGGCGCGAATTTGTGCGTACACACTATGCCGATGTGATTGTAGTTGAACCGAAGGAGTGCCAAAAGGTGCTTGACGGTTTGACGGATGAGCGAGGATCCGACCGGGTAATTGAGGTTGCTGGAACTGAAGACACCTTCCGTATGGCATGGGAGTGTGCCCGGCCAAACGCGATAGTTACGATCGTGGCACTCTATGAAAAAGCACAGACCTTGCCACTGCCTGATATGTATGCCAAGAACCTGACATTCAAGACAGGCGACGTTGATGCTTGCGACTGCGACAAGATTATGGAACTAATCGCGCAAGGTAAAATTGAAACAACGCACTTGATCACGCACTGCTATCCCTTGAGCCGCATACTGGAAGCCTATCGGCTTTTTGAAAAGCGAGAGGATGGAGTAATCAAAGTGGCTATTTCCACGGATTAAATCCGGCGAGATTTGCAGGGGCAGCTATTGAGGTAGTTGTCGATGAAGCCGGTGGCTTGGAGGAAGACGTAGTAGATGGTTGTGCCGAAGAATTTGAGCTACGTCGTTTCATGTCCCTGCTGATTGCATAGGAGACGGTTGGTGAAAAGAGCAAACATACTGTTGAAGGGTTGTTGTTGATGATTGCTCCTGTATGCGATAGCAATATTATAGAGGGATTCATCCAGCTTATGTAGATTGAAAAATAATCTGTCATTTACCTTTTCGAGCTTATGGTATTACCATGTGGATACAATGACGTTCCAGAAATGAATATGTTGGGCTGAATCGGTGGAAATCAGCGGCTCAGCATAATAAAATATCAACAGCAGCCCGTATGTTTGTCAGATTTTTAGTAAATTTGCGTACTTGGATTCAAATACGGTGTTCGGAGATGGCATCTTACGGCGGTGAGTGCGCTTCCGGGCTATGGATTCAGGAGCAAACATATGAAGGTGTTATTCGCCGACTGTCTTCTACATTCAAACTTGGCCGTCTGAAACGAGATGAGGATGATCGAACGATAGCACCTGCATCGATTGCATATAGCCGCCAACCCCAGTTGGCGATTCTATACGCATCATGGTGTGGGGCTGTTGTTTTTATCCATCTCGTAGGCAAGCCAAGGCCTGAATGTAGGGTAATTCGATGTCTCACACCATTTTTTACAAGAAAAATAATGAAACTAAAACCAGGTCATTTCACTCTCGCTGCAATACTTGCGCTCATGGCAAGTATTGCAACATTCTCCGCATCTGCTCAATCAGAGCAAAAGGTTACGGAGATTATGATTGTCGAGGATAAGGCTCCAGACTCTGTCAACGTCAATGGGAAGGAGACCTCTGTTTATGAATTGAAGTCTCTTGACAGGGAACCAGAGTACCCCGGCGGCATAAGTGGTCTTATGTCGTTCTTGGGGCAGAATCTCGTATATCCTGAAAGTGCGATGCAGAACAACATTCAGGGCAAGGTGCTGGTTAAATTTGTCGTAACGAAAGAGGGCAACGTGACCAATGTCGAGGTTGTCCAATCGGTTGACCCGGCTTTGGATGCCGAAGCTGTTCGTGTGGTCAGTCTCATGAAGGGTTTCACTCCGGGTGTCTTGAATGGCGAGAAGGTAAATGTCTGGTATGTACTGCCTGTGAACTATAAACTACAAGATGATAGCCATAATATTCAGTATGAAGGATTTGATGCGGTGGAGATTGATTCCATAGGCTATAAAGAGATGATGAATCTTGGTGTCAAGGCACGGCAGGAAAACAATATGCCACATGCCATAGCCTATTTTAAAGAGGCATATCACATTAATCCTTACAGCATTGTGCCAATTGAAAATATCACGGCAATGAATAACGCTGTCGGCAAAGATGGAGATAACACCGCTATCTATGAATATGCCATTGACGAGCTTTCTCGATGGAATAGATTGAACGGAACCGGGAACAGTGCCGTGGAGCCTATGGAATACTTTTCGGCAAAGATGAAGTCTATTGATGCCGCCGACTTATATCCTCAGACATCCTTATTATGGACATATCTGGAGACTCGCAATCCGGAATACGAAACAAAGGTAAAAAATCTGTTGGATGAGCTGATTCCGGCAACCGAGCAGCAGGAGTTGTGGCCTCAGTATGGCTATCTGATGAGTCTTAGGACTTGTTTCATTGATAATGAGGAGGGCATAATTCCGTTTGTCGAGCCAAATGCAGACAAGCTCGCCAAATCACCTCAGGGCGTAGGCGCACTTATCATGCTCAGCCGCATGTATCGCGAACAAAACGATAATGTCAAGGCCGACAAATACATGAAAATGGCCGAGCAGGCTGACCCCGAAAGAGTGGAACTTTCCAAATGGCTGGAATAGGATGAAAACGGTTCAATTTATACTCTTCATGATTGTGACCGCAACTGTACTTGTTAGTTGCGATGAAATAGGACTTGTAGAAAAGAGTCGGCTTGATAGTGCCAATCGGGAAATTTCTCAATTAAAAAATGAGTTGGAACAATCTGGCCAGACAATCCGGGCTCTTGAACAAGAAATGGATAGACTAAAAAAACGTTTGGATGAAGTTGAGGAGGAAAACGAAGAATATCTCAGCATCCTTAAAACAGCGTGTGATAAATCTGAACGTCTGGAGAAAATTATAAACAATGAAGACCATGTCTCGTTTTGGGAATTAGATAATGCCGTGACAGAGTTGAGGGAAAGCCTTGGTTATAAGCAAGTATACTACAATTATTCATCTCAACCGTTCCAATCTCAACAAACTATTGTAACGAAACAACCTGACTATCTTTTCAAATGAGATTGTTACCTCCTTCAGCATCCGTTTTGGCCGCCATTTTGATAGTGACCTTGACTGCTTTCGGACGGGTTAAGCCTCAACCAGTTGACGCAGAATCACTCCTGATTGAGTATTTTCGCATACTTGAAAGCGACAATCCTGAGGAGGAGATGAACAGATGGGCAAGTTCAAAGTCAGAACCGGAATTGGCCGCAATACCAATTGTGGTTGGAAATGGACTATTAAATCAAATTGAAGGCAATGCCCTGACAGATTCAGCACATTACAACGCATACATGTCGGCTATCGGGTTGATTGAGAAAGGCGTTGATGCAATAGATAAATCCGGATTTAATGAATACCTATATGTAACTACTGCTGAGGCTGGCATGGTTCCGGTAAAGTATATTTTAGCAAATGCCTATGACAAGGTTTATAAATATATGGAGGCAGATTCTGCCTATACTCAGACAGCAAGGGAAATAGGACGTGACTTCGGTCAAAATTCCGAAGAGTTTGTCTTCTGGAGCAATCAGTGTGCTGAAAGCTTACAGCGAAAAAACAAAAACTACGAAAAATCTATAAGCCTATTACTGCCTGCAAAAGAGGCGGCGTTACATTCGCCCGAAGTATCGGACTCCACGGCTTGTGAGTATCTCATATCCCTTGCTCAGAAATATCAGCGTTCGGGCAATCATAACGAAGCAAAACATCTTGCTCATGAAGCTGAAAAACGGATGGGTAAGAACCACCGTCTGATCTTTTTCGTTAGCAATATTTTGGGTGAACTGTATTGGATTGAAGGGAATCACGATACAGGCCATTCGTACTTCAAGAAAGCTGAAGCCAATGCGCCCTCATTCGATGATTTCTTCGCAGCAGGGGTGAATAGTGCCAATATATTACGCCAGACCGGATTTGTTGAATTGGCTGAAACGACGCTTCTCGCATTGGAGAAATATCTGACCTTGAGTGAGCTCAACATTGAAGCTCTTTTTAATTATTACGAATCATTGGGTGTATTATATACATTCAGCGACCCAGTAAAATCAGCCGACTATTTTCGCAAGGCCGAAAAATACATTGATTGGGTTACGTATACCGAAGTGGTAAGGCATATTCTTAATTCTCAAGTGTATCCCAGCGAGGGAAACAGCTTCAAGATTATATCAGCCCTTGAGCGTGCCGAGAATGTCTTTAATTTGCTGATTGGTAATGAGCCAAGACTCCTTAATGAACTGCTTGTGCAGAAAGGATATTACTTGATGGATATCCGCGACTATAAAACAGCCCGAAAATATCTTGAATCTGCATATTTTCGTATGCTTGATTATGCGCCAGGAGACCCTCAGCTATTGAGAGTCCTGAAATATCTGGCACAACTTGATGAAACGGAGGGGGAGAATATACGTAGGGGATATTATCTTGATTTACAACTTAGGAATGCAAAGTGGCATGGTGAATCTTCGGATGCCTATCTTGATGCTATTGCCGACAGGCTTCACTTTAATCTTCAAACAGAAAATCTCGATGGGGCAAAGTATAATCTTGACATTTACAGGACGCATCGTCCTGATAATTTCGACACTCGCTGTTATGAATATCGATTAAAGTTACTGGAAGGAAAAACCGCTGAGGCAGAAAAAGTATTAGATGCCATATATGAGTATTTTCCGAATGAGCGGTCGCTTGTCAATATCATGCGTCAGCGTTTTTATGCCAAACAGCAGTCAAAAAAAATCACAAGTATAGCAAACGAAGTCTTCACTGATTTTAAGGGCGAGTTAATACGTCAGTTGCTGTTCATGAGCAACAACGAACGCCGCAACATGGATAAAGAACTTCGGTCAAGAAGGGATGAAGTTATCTCAGCGATAAAATTTGCTCCTGAACTGTCGCAATTGGCTCTTGACTATTCTTTGTTTTCAAAGGGACTTCTCTTTCATACGCAAAATGAGATTCTCGGACTACTTGCTGATAACGATTCAGCAAAAATGGAAATAGCGAAAATTTATGGTCTCAAAGCCGAACTCACACGGGCTATAAATTTATCGGACAAAGAATTGGCGAACTCACTTCAACAAGCGATAGATTCCCGTGAACGTTATCTGATTGATGATTATTTGAATCAAGAGAAATTCAATCACCGCGTTGAGAGGTACAATGCAATGACATTGCTGGAGAGAATATCTCCAGGAGTTCAGATGATAGATTTTGTGGAATATGAAGATGCCGGAAAGTCATGTCTCGGGGGCTTTATAATTGAGCATGGCCAACCCATAATTTTTGTTGGATTTGGAGAGGTGAACGGCCAAAGCAAAAATCAGATTGGAAAAATTATTTGGTCACAACTCAGGCCTTATATCAAACAAAATCAAAGAATATATTTCTCCACCGATGGCATTCTGAATACAATCCCGATTGAGTTTGCCGAAGATGAGGATGGAGTGCCGATGTGTGAGAAATATGATATGCATCGGGTGTTTCATCTTTCAGACATTCGTAAGAGCGAGGGTATCGGTGACCGAGTGGAGGCAATCGGTGTGGCCGACCATAATTCACCTAATGGCCAGGCGCGTGGACTCGACGACGGCTATCGAGACAACTGGAACGACCTTGCCGGAGTCGAGACGGAACTTTATCGTATAGCGGAAAGTCTTGACGGAGTCAGTGAATACCACAGAGCGTTCAATGACGAAGCTACCGAAGCGTATGTCAAGAGTTTGTCGGGACAGCCGATTACGACTCTCCATATATCGACCCACGGCTTCTATCGCGGAGAGAATGAACTGATAAAGGCATTCAATGACACCACCGACTTTGACCATAATATCGCACGGCGGTTGCTGATGGGCAATCGCACATCGGCATCGGGCCTTGTTATGCGCAATGGCAACCTGTCATGGAAAGCAGAGACAATAACAGAGGATGAAGATAACATTCTGACCACGGAGGAGGTGGAGACGCTTTCGTTCCCCAAGTTGAATCTTACGGTGTTGTCGGCTTGCGAGACAGGGCTTGGAGAACTGTCAGCTGACGGAGTGTGGGGGTTGCAACGCGCTTTCCGCATCGCTGGGAGTGCGTCCCTCATTTGTTCTCTCCGTCAGGTAAAGGACAATGGAGCCGCCGACTTCATGGCCGAGTTCTATCGTCAGGCGGCGATAGGGAAAAGTGTCCACGACGCTTTTTATAATGCAAGAAAAGAACTACTTTCGCATGACCCGGCAAATAAGGATGTCTGGTCATCGTTTATACTCATAGAATAGACAATGGAAGAAAATTTTGAAGATATAGTCCGGAAATACTACAACCGCTTGAGGGAGCCGTTCGTGCGAAAGCTGACACGGCAATACCCCTCCATGCGGCTTGATACGGCCGAAGACCTCTATCAAGAGGCATTCATTGCCGTGCAGGATAATATAAAGCGGGGCAAAGTTCGACCCGACACGGACTGGAACGCCTATATCCTTACCATCGGACTTAATATGGCCTCCAAAGAGCAACGTCATGGCGGGATTACCAATCCCTTCGTAATTATATCTGATGAAGACGAGGGAAACGGCAATAATCGTTTGGCTCGTAAGGTTGAAGATATGATAAAGGAGATGCCCGAAGAGGAAGCAGCCCTGTGCAACAATCCGGAGGTATTATCTCGCTTGGGCAATGAGTTGGACCATACTCCTGAGCCTTGTGGCAAAATCATCCGATTGTTCTACTACACTGATGCCACGATGGAGGATATTGCCGAAGAAACCGGCTTAAAAAATGCCCAGACCGCCAAGGCTAAGAAGAGCCAGTGCATGACCGACCTCATCAATCGCGTCACCGAGGCACTGCGTCGTGCAGGATTCGATGTCACACCTAAAAAACGCAATCGCAATGGAAAGAATTGAACTCTTTGACAAATATATAGCCGGATCGTTATCGGAGACAGAAGTTGCTGAATTTCAAAAACTCCTTGATTCAGATGAGAAATTCGCTACAGATTTCAATGTGTATCTAATTTCGGTAAGAGGCGTCTGCCAGGAAGCAGAGCAAGAAAACATCGAGTTTGGTCACGCTATGAAATCGTTGACAAAAGCACAGCTTCAGTCGATAATCGGCAAGGGAGAGAAGCCGCGCATGGTCCGTCCAAACTTCTTCCGTGAGCGCATGATGTGGATTTCATCCATGGCAGCGATGCTCGTTGTGGCAATCGGAATCGGATGGAATCTCTACACTTCGTCGCAAAATCAACTTTGCGATGTAGTCTACAGCTACGCATATCAACCAATCGAGGGTGATCGTGGTGATAGTGGCAAGTATATAGAACTAAATAAACTGACCGCCGAGCAGATTGAAATGCAATTACCTGATATGACGGCCGCCTTTGAAGCCGACGAGATTGACTCTCAGGATTGGCACATCGACGGCATGAATCTCGCCATGGCTTATCTGAAGCTTCATCGAAAGAGTGATGCAGTCAAAGTCCTGAAAATAATGGCAAGCGAAGCCTCAGAACCGGAAGAGTATAATAAATTAATAGAGCAGCTTAAATGAGAACTACAATCGTTTGTTTGATGGCGCTTTTATCGGCATTCGGCATACTTGCAGAAAACCGGGCATTGCTTGTGGGTATAGGACGCTATCCTGTATATACCGGCTGGTCGGAGATTCATGGTGACGCTGATGTAAGGTTGCTTGCTCCTGCACTGAAAGATACGGGTTATGGCGACGTAAAGACATTGGTAAACTCCGAAGCCACTAAGGCAGCCATTGTCAGAGAACTGAAATCACTCGCTAAAAGATGTAAAGCAGGTGACATGGTTTACTTTCACTTCTCTGGGCATGGTCAGCCGGTTCTCGATATCAACGGTGACGAGGGCAAAAAAGGGTTTGACGAGGCCATCGTGCCATACGATGCCTGCAAGACAATCACATCCAAAGTTAAAGGCAACTATTACAATGGCGAAAATCATTTGATTGATGACGAGCTGAACCCGCTATTTTCTGATATTAAGAACAGACTGGGCAAGAATGGAGAATTATTCATCGCAATAGACGCCTGTTACAGCGATGATATGGAACGTGCCCCCGGTTCTGAAGAGGCAGACTTACCCCCGACTCGCGGTACAAACGAGAAACTCGACGTAAAAAAGACAGCCGATTGGACTTCTATGCCGAAGCCAAAGGCATACACTCCAGGAGCGAGGATGTATGTGGTCAGCGCATGTAAGTCCAACGAACGCAACTTCGAGTATAAAGCCAAGAACGGCAAAACATACGGTTCCCTGACATATTATATCCATTCACTTATGGAGCGGTCAATGGATTTTAATATCTGGTCAACCAGTATTGAAACCAAAAAACTATCAACACCGAAAATTTTTCAGAATTTTCAACATCCGCAATGTCAAAAATATAAATAGCATTCTTATCGGATGTCAACCCCATATAGGTCTCTTCTTTCAATGAGGAGATCTTTTTTGTTTACCTTTCTCAGATACCGGTATTCATGTATGTAAACATTAACAGCATGAATATGGCAAACGACAAAAGGATTATCGGCATAGAGACCGCCTTTGGTGCCCTCCGAGAAATAAAAGTAGGTGGCAGTATTCTCAAATGCGGTGACAACGTTCGATTTGAGAAGTTCCATGGAGAAAAAGAGACACTATCCTGCTGGCAGGATTACGGCCAATATAACGAAGACCGTATCCATCTTCTACAAAACGGAGATGAAACGCCCATTAAAATCGGCCAATGGGAGTTCTGGCCTGTGGTAAAGGATATACACTATTGGCAGGTATCGACAGAAGCCAATAACCATCACCGTGTCACACTTAGCGGTCGAGACGGCAACGGCAAGTTGTTTGAAGAGACATTCGTAATATATGGAGAGGAATTGCTTCCGGGTCTCGTATATGCCATGATACTCTTCAGTGCTACCAACAACATAACGTTAGGTGTGGAATATTGGAAAGCCTTATCCGGAAAATTCTCGCTGAAGTATGCAAGTGACGGAGAACATCTCGACAAGGTTATCGCTTTGAAAAAACTTAGTGAGAACATTGTGAAGGAGCATCCCTATATGGAGCTGTTTCTTCAAAAGGGGATGAAAGAGGTTGTCGAGCGTCTCAAAGAATCGATCTCGAAACTGGAAATCCTGAAATAAACTTCCATCGTCCATTTACCTTTTAAGCCATCATGGGATAACCTGATGTAACCCACTAAAAAACTACAACAATGAAAAAGATTATTCTCCTTCTCGTCCTCCTCGTAAGCGCAATCGCTGTGAACGCCGCCACTTATCGTGTGAAATACGACGTACAGAATCAACGTTCTACAAACTTCACCGTATCCGTAGGCTATGACCGCCTGACAATCAATCAAACAGGTTATTCACTTCGTCGTATGGGCACAATCACCAGCTCTGGTATAACTTTCGACAGTTACGCCTATGGCTCCGGAAGCAATGGAATGTTCTGCGTATCCACAACTTCTATCAGCATCAAGAAGGATTGGCTTACCACTCTCTCCGGCTACGTCATCATGATTGATAACAAGGCATATCTCGCCGATAAAATCAACTGAACTATGGGAATCAGGACACTTATATCGAATCTCATCAACTCGTTTCTCGATGGATCGTTTGAACGGGTAAGAATCATCAGCCAGATGAACGCGGCATTCAAGGAATACTTTACTACCGGCGAGTTCAATAGACTTTGCAAGGTGTCAATTTCCGCCGGGAAAAGTCAGTTTGCCCACGAAATGAGTTCAATCTGGATGAGAAGCGGCTTCAAGATCACGATAGAGAATGACTCTGCTCTCCGTGAGTCTGAAATCAACGAATTGTCATCATATATCACCGATAACCCTCAGTTTGTGCGTCAGCTTATGGCAATGGGGTTCGACACACTGGTAATCAAGGGTAAGACTACCGGGGTCTGCAAGGAATACGCCTTGAAGAAATACGCCAACCTAAATCAATACTTCATCAGATGAACCTAATTGTCCGTTTTCTTCATCGTATCAGATTCAGGAGAACAATAAATGAAGACCAAAGCCGAAATGTCGTGGAAGGTATGGTTAAAGCCCGACGACTCTACAAAGAACTCAGTGTGGCTGCTCATCCCGACAAGCATCCTGATGATTCAGAATGGGCTAATGACGTCATGAGCCGCATAGTGGCCAACAGGCACAACTACAGTGCTCTTGTAGAACTTAGCGAAGAAATCGCCCGACATTCAAAATAGTCATTTACCATTTCTACGACTTTAGTATAGCATTATAAACAACATCAAAAATCAGCATATATGGCAACTCATGTTCAATGCCCCAATTGCGGCAGCTACAATACAAGTAAGACAACCAACGGTAAAGTAAGCGATGTCCTCGCCAAGACAGGAGTCGTGGTAGGTGGAGCACTCCTTAACATGGCAACCGGTGGTGTCGCAGCCGGACTGCTCGGCGCGAACTTCGGATATGGCCGGACATGGCATCAGTTCTGCTGCCACGAATGTCAAGAGGCTTTCAAAGTGAGAATGGGAGTTACCGGCTCAGTAAAAGAGGTAAAAAGATATTGAGTGATGGAAACAATCAAATTGAACTTCGATGCAGAGGTGCTTGGGAAAGGCAAAACTATAACTATTGAAATGCCTTACTCCGACGGCGTTGTAGCCACAAGCCGGTTCTGCCCAATGGAGCTGCTTTCGGGAGATGTGAAATTACTTGCAGCTCTTAATGGTGAACCACTGGAAGACTTCGTAAAAGACTGCAAGTTGCAACTCGCATTCGCGAATAAGGCAACTGAACAATCGTCATTGCACGAGGCATTCATAGCCGGACTGATGGCTTCGGTCATGGAGCATCAAGCCCGTAGCTGCAAGTTGACTATGAAAGATTATCTGCTCCACATGGATGCCTTCAGCTATCTCATCAACGCATGTGGCGTATCAACCGACCAGGTCATTCGGATGTATCCCAAGGTACTTGAATCAGTTATTCATACAATCGAAAATCGTTGAATGTGATATGGATACTTTTCTCTATATATTCTTTGGTGCTATCGCCATTATCTCAGCTATCCGACATTTTGTCGAATGGCGGCAAGAAAAACAAGAAAGTAGATTGACATCAAAAGATTATAACATTATGAACGAGGCACATAACACAGAAGCACAAGAAGAGCCATCTACTGCCGCTCCTGACACAATAGGGTTAATGTTCAAGACACTTGTTAACATCGGTTGTCAGCCAACAGCAAATGAAGATGGAACACTATCTGTACAATATCAAGGAGAGAACTTCCATATGGAGTTTGGCGGAATGTATGCACGTGTATGGGATCCGATGTGGGCCGGTGTAAAAGCAGACGACCCGGATATGCCCAAAATTCGTGAGGCCGTCAATGCTGCCAACTACAATTTTGGACCCACGGTAGTGCTGACCTCACCTGATGAGGAGGGTGTGATAGGGTTCCACAGCCGCCGCGACATCATGCTCCATCCAGCTTGCCCCGACAACGAGCCGTTTGTCAAGGCGGTGCTCGACTCCTTCTTCAATGCGAAGGAGCAGGTTCGCAGTAACTTCCAGCAGATTATCGCAAAACAGATGAAAGCCAAGAAGAACCGACGCCCCGTAGGTTTCACTACTCCGACAGAAAACAATCCAATCTAAACAGAATATTGATTAATTTTGTGTTATGAACAGCCTACTGAAAATAATAGCCCTAATTTCATTGTTATGGATGTTGCTGTCTTGTGATGGCAGCAACAGCGCCCGGCGAGAGCTTTTAATCCCGCAGTTTCCATACCAAGTTTACCTTGATTCGATGGGCGAAGACCAGTGGTCTCCAAATATCGGAGATGACGGAGAAGGATTCGTGGCCATCAGCCACAAAATTCGTTATCCGGAAATGCCGGACACATTGACGTTGAGTCATTTTGTTGACTCTCTGCTTCAATGCTACAACATTGCTTTGGCCTTCAACACAATGGCCTATGATGTAAGCACCGCTGAACGCTATATGTCAGAATCGGACTTCGGATTGGAACAAGCCGATGCACTCGACTCAATAAATGTTTCCGGAATCAGTGAACGAGATATAAGAGAAGCCCTATTGTCGGCCTCCAAAACTGCCGCCGCATGGATAAGAAAAGGCAAAGAACCCAATTCCCAAGAAAATCCTGATGTAGACAGATTCTATGAGGCTTATAATCGGTATTCAACTGCCTTTATCGAAAACCATATATCCGATGAGGAGTTTAAGCCTGAAACAATCCTTAAGGAGTATTCAGAGATTCACGCCAAAGCACTGGCTGACACCGCTTCATTCCGTCGGGAGTTGTTGAGAATGACTCTTGAGGAGACAGATTTCTCAAAGCAGTGTGTTCTGGCTCGTGAGTTTGCTTATTGTAACTATCGCCATCCGCAAAGAAGTGACAAGGAAATGGTTGCAGTACTTGATAAGTTGCTTAGAGAAAATAAGTATTCGCCTCTGCTGGGCGAATTATGGAGAATGTGGCGAGTAGCTCTTCAGATAAATATTTTCGGCAGTAGAAGTAATGATGGTGCCATGTATAACTTGTTCTACAATGATATGCGGAATCGTGTCGCATTGGTCTATATTGCACACCTGAAGACTCATCCTCATGATAAGGTTGCTTTTAAGGAATTCCTTCGATTGGCTCAGGCGTACAACATTACCAGGAATAGTCCATGCTTGTTTGGCAATAACGCCAATCTGGAGGATATGGAATTGTTTTACTCTGTTTATAATGAAAACACATCCGATGAAAACAACAGCTGATATTCTCGTATTATTGATAAGTATGGTGGCATTGTTAAGTTGCAATCAACGTAATTCTGCAAATGGTACAAACCGTGACTGGGATTCCGACAAAAAGCTTGTCGCCCAAAATGATTCCGTTGCATTGTATATTCAAATCGTCGATTCTGCAAAGGATGAATTTGATATCCCGGAGGTTGCACTATGGATAAAGAATAAAACCACCAAGAAGGAAACCAAACTTTATCAGACTATTCGGCCAGACTGGCATTGCTGGTATATGGCAGATGGAGACAGGTTTTATCCTGTGCCTATTGACTCGATTCTTGTTACGAGCAGAGTGAAGATTTACAATTATGATCCTCTACAGCTGATAGTTGAGGGATGTCCAGATATGAGGAATGAATTCTCGTACTTCATTGATGTAGATAAACGTAAAGCTTGGTATGTGCCCGCGAATCAAGGCTATATTGGTTCGACCTCTGAAGAAGGATATATGATATTTCAGTCGTATCGATATGTTTCAGATCCTGATATAGCAGGCAGATATACCTTCTTGCAGATATTTGACGAAACGGGTAATTTGGTGGATTCTCTCGACCTTGAACATGTACGATTAAAAGAGTATCGTAATGCTGTACAAACGAACTAAACAAATCTCATTCATCGCTATCGGATGTTTGTTGACCGCGGTAGTAATTATTGCAATCTGCAATTATATTGTGGCAAACAATGCAAAAGGACGTACTTTCGATAATTTAGCTGATGTTCCGTCAAGAGAAATAGGCTTATTACTCGGAACTTCTCCAATAACACCCGATGGAGTGCATAACTACTACTTCGATAACCGCATCAAGGCTACAGCCGACCTATATCATGTCGGGAAAATCCGTCGGATACTTGTCAGTGGAGGTGATTACACAATGACGGAGAAACATGGATGTGATGAACCGACAGCAATGCGGGATTCATTAGTATCTCACAATGTTCCCGACACCTGCATCATTGAGCATTGGCAAGGATGGCGAACAATAAATTCCATTGATGCTGTCAGAAACCTTTATGATTTTGATTCCATCACAATTATTTCTCAAAAATATCACAATGAGAGAGCTTTATATCAGGCAGACCATTTTGGTTTGAATGCAGTCGGGTATAATGCCGAGCCTTCGCCCATCACAAGTAGCCGCATCAGAAATACTGTAAGAGAATATTTTGCAAGAGTCAAATTGTTTTTAGATCTTTTGTGAATCAACTCATTAATGATATTTATTGTGGATGTCGCCGGAGCCTCTGACTCGGTCAGAGAGCCGTTCGACATTACAACGTATATCGCCAGAACCGGCAACGGAGGCTTTGCCTGTGTCTGCCTTGAAGTCACCTGCGTCTATGTCGCCGGAGCCTGCTATTGAGAAATTAACAGATTCCGTGCTCCCATTGATTTTCACATCGCCTGAGCCTTTTATGTCAATGGAGCATATCTTCGTTTTGGCAGTGCCGCAGTCAACATCAGCAGAACCGGATATGTGTACCATGAAAACATAAGCCTCTACTCCGGCAAGCTCTATATCTCCGGAACCGGATGTGGAAACAGTAACATCTTTACTGTCTGCTTTGATGACTCCACATTTGAAGTCGCTACTGCCGGAGCTGCGAACAGAGAATCCGTCAGAGGCGTTCAGATTGCCGTTTACTGTAAAATCGCCGCTACCGGAAGATGATACATCTTTCAATGTCTTGTTACTGACATAGATTGTGGGAGCTTCGCCATGAACGACAATGTTTTCGTATGAACCTGATTTCATGGAGATGTATAGCGTTCCACCTGAGACCTCAATGTTCATCTTTTTGATAAGATTCTCGGGCAGTCTTCCTCTGACCTCAAAATCGTCTTCTTTATCAGACTGAGTGAACACCACATCGACAAATCCTTTCGATGTGATGGAATCGAAATCCGATGAAACATCGAACTTGTGGTCTGTCATCTTGCCGGGTGTAAATGGTTTGTAGTCTTCTCCCGTTCCGGCCTCAGATTCCGGAACATAGTGAATTCCATCAACATAAACTTCTCCGTTAATGATAGAGATATTTCTGCCGTTTAGATTGCAGGAAGCCATACCACCTGCGAATATGTTTGGGTATCGTGCCATATAACTTTAACAACAATATGGGGATAATGTTATTATTTGCCCTGATATAAATAGCAGTCGGGTTCGTGAGAGTTAAATACTCCTATGGACTGAAGGAAGGCGTGGATTGTGGTAGAGCCGACAAACTTCATGCCCCGTTTACGCAGGTCGGCTGACAGGGCATCTGAAATTGTGGAGGTTGTGGACGTATGGTCGAAAATAGGCTCTTTGGGACACAAGCCTGAAAGATAAGCATCAAACGAACCCGATTCTTCCTGAATAGACTTGAAAACTGAAGTGTTAGATATCGCTGCCTTGATTTTTGCTCTATTGCGAATGATTCCGGAAGTGGACATAAGCTCATCAATCTTTTTTTCGTCGTAAGCAAGGATTGTGTCGCGATCAAATCCATCGAAAGCCTCGCGGAAAGCCTCTCGCTTGTTGAGCACACATTCCCGTGACAATCCTGCCTGAAAGCATTCCAGAATAAGCAGTTCAAGCAATTTTGCATCATCATGAACCGGCTGTCCCCATTCCTCATCGTGGTATTTTATATAAAGCGGATTTTTTGGATTTGCCCAAAAGCACCGCTTCACTTGTTTCTGTCGTTCTTCCATAAAGTATCCAATAATTCTGTGAGACCAAGTTGAGTCTGTATCTTCTTTGGGAGTTTCATTGCTGTCTGACAATATGAATGAAATATTAGTTGTTCCTGAAGTCTGTCAGGCACATCGCCGTAGAAATCCACAGAAATCCAATGTCGCTTGTTCATGTGGTAGCCGGGGCGTATTCCTGAAAATCTATCACACAACTCCACTCCATAGTCAGGAGCGACTTTGAGATTATAAAAATCCCTCTGTCCGTCAAGTGTCATAAGACAAAACATTCTTCCACCAATTTCCATAGCAAGAGTGTCCGGTCCGAAAGGACTCCTCTCAGTGGCAAATGGCAATGAAAGACAATAATCCCGGACTTCCTCTATATTCATTTCTTTAGTCTATTGATGATTGCAATAGCGAAATGAACGAATATGCCATAAACCAGAGTTGCCAACAGTGCCATACCTTCATTGATTATGATGATGTGCGACAAAGGCATAGACCATTCCGGTCGTGCATGCTGAAAAGCAGCGACAATGGCGCATACCGAGAGAACGATGAAAACAACTATCATCGACAGTGGTGCGAATCCCAATTTATATCTGCCTATCTGTATCATCTGAATATTTTGACCCGGCCAAAGAGATTCCCTCGTTTGACCTGCTTTCGATAACACATATAGAAATGCTCGTAAATAGCAAATAGAGCAATTGTCACAAGCAAAGTCCACCAATGGGTAATACCATTGACTACACGCGCACATCTGTCAGGAATCATTAGGAATGACAAAATGGTTAACGTCAGCCATATATTTCGTTTTACTCGATTGCTCAGCATAATATTTCAATATTGGGATTGATAGATTTAAGCTGTGTCATGAATCCATCACGGTCTTTCGGAGAGATTTCAATCGGAGCATAGCTTTTCAACACCGAGCGGTCTGTTAAACTTATCGAGACTCGAAGGTGTGACATGCCGGCTGTAGCGAGATAACCGGAGGTTTTCTTAACGTCCTTGATTTTGGATATTGGCAGACGTGTAGGTCTGAAGGACTGATAAATCACGATGTCTTCACCGTCTATCTCATACCAGCATCCGAACATAAGCCAAGCATAGAGCAAAGTCATACCTCCGCAAACAAAAACGACATACCACCATGACATGCCAATAGCCGATAGCCATATAACAGCGAGAAAGCCTACTGTCACAAGCCAGACCCACCAGTCGATTTTAGAACGATAGATTGTCTTTGTCACATTTACTTGCTTAACCGTTCACAATCCACTCCTCTGCCGGAGATTCCCTTTCCGCATAGCTGCCGCAAGGCATATCCTTCAGCAGACCGACCGAATGGTCAAGCTCATAAATATATCTAAGAGAGACGATTCTTGCTTCATCTTCCGAATGCTCTCCTCCACAAAGAAATTGCCACATACCGTCATCCTCGTCATGCGAAACGTAAAGCACGGGAGCGCCATCGTCTGTCACATGGCAACATGTGATTACTGCTGTGTCGGGAGCATCTGTGAAGGGTGTCAGTTTATTTTCTTCCATTACTTTTCGGGTATATCATTTTCTTTCTATAGGGGCCTTGCGAAGCACGATGTATTCCGAAGGATTGCGGCTGTCAAGCCGGGCGATGGAATCGTTCTCGATATGGATCGAAGCTATATTCGGGAGAATCCTGCGGAGAGCCTCCTCGACTGACATGTCGTCGCAGGCCATTTCAGTCATAGCTCCGTCGCCAAGGATGATTGAATCCCCCTTGACGGTATATGTACCGGAAATTGAGTTGCAGTTGGTTTTGATGAAATATGTGCTGTCTTCAAATACGATATACTGGTGTATGCTTGAAAGCCTTACGTCAGGACGCACACGCACATATTCGGAGTCACTGAATACGATGCTATCCAGATACCACTGACCGCGCACGTCCACATTCGCTACAGTCTCCTGATGCTGATTGTCGGCAGTCTCTTTATTTTCCTTATTGCGTCCGTATGAGGCGGTAAGTATTGTCAGCGCCGAGGCTACCGACAGAATTATTTTTCTTGTCATTGATTTATTTTTTCTTTTATTGCGTTGATCATTTCGGGTGCATCCTTGCAGCCGAGCATATATTTCTTGCCGTTTTTAAGCGTGACGAGGAAGCAGTCGGAGGCTTTGCCGTAATAGGCGAAATACTTGCCAAGGCCTTTCTCCGAGAACCAGCCATACCATCCGAACCATCCGCCACTGCCGCAAATTCGTTTTGCTCCCATTGTAGGTGGACACAGTCTGACTTCCGCAATATCCGACAACGGAATTGATTTGATTTTCAAGGGTCTGTTGATGTTCAGGCTTTCATTATCCAACGAAATGGATAATGACATATAGCATAAAGCTGACAGGAACAAGACCGCGACAGCAACTCCCCAAAACCAGACTGCAATATCATTATCAGCTATTTTTAAGCAGCAAATGAACATGCCGCAAATAAAAGCGGTTGTCAGCAATGTTATAATCCAGCAGTATGTGCTGAGTATTACTTTCATTTTCATTGTTTTCTTAATTTTGCGATTTTTGATTTTGTCTGACGGAGTGCGCTTTTCAGACCTGGAGAGAGTGGCTGATATTGCATCATGTCAAGATGTTCCTCCAATTCAGAAAGTAGTTCGGGAAAATGTCGGCTCATCTTATAGGCCGCATAGATGCTGAAACATCTGACAGCATAAGGCTCACATTCGGAATTTATTTTCGACATACAGTAGTCGAGGAAGTCTGTCCGTATGTCGTCCGCATCATATTCCTGTTCTCTCAGGAGCTGAAGAAGCATACGTTTCTTGCCCGTGTCGGTCTCGGTCAGCAGTATATCAATCATCTCGTCGCGCAATGACAACAGCCATTCAGCGTCCGTTTCCGGCAGATGGGTCATGACCCAAATCGCGTTCACACTTGTCCGCCTGTCGTCCGTTCGGGCACCCCCCAAAAGCATGGCTAAGTTTTCCCGTGAGCCGGATGCCCATGAAACCACGCTTTTGATTTGCGGAAGATTGATTTTCTGCGACAGCAGTTCCCCGTTGTTCATGCCGTTACTGTTTCACTGAAAGAGGTAGCGCACTTTCACGCTGTAACGACGCACGATGCGGCGCATGTTCTCCATGCCGGAACCGCCGTCATAAGCCACGTTGCTGAACGCTGAATACATTGACGGCTCATTTGTGGTCTCGACTATCTCATAAGGCATAAGCAGTTTCAACCCCTCGTTCTCGGCGATAAACTCCGCTTTCTGCCGGGCCGCGTCGAGAGCCGCCTTTAGTCCCTGACGGTTGTACTGCCCCATGTCGGAGTTGTCGATTTTCGTGATATTGAAGCATACAATGCCCTTGCGGTCAAGGCGGTCGGATATGCGTTCTATATGATCGAAGTCAGATACAGTCGCCGAAAGTCGCTTTGCCATCAGAAATGTAGATGACATATCCCGGTTGCGGTAGTTGCCCAATTCCGAAACCACTATCATAGAGTCCGGAACTCCCGCCTCGCGTAGTGTCTTACGGACATCCTTCTCTATATCGTAGAGTTTTACAATGGTGCTGTCGCCTGACGCCTTATGCTTGTAATACTCCTCCATACCTATCTCTATTGTGATGCGGTCAGGGATGATATTCATTGTCGCCGATCCTGTCACCTCAATCACTGGGGTGTCCGCGCCCTCTGCATGTCCGGCAATGACGGACAGCAGAAACATTGCCAGCAAGATAAATCTCTTTTTCATATTCTTATATTGTGTTGATTGTTAATTTTCTAATGATTGGTATGCGATTTTGGACATATCCGCTATTATCTTTTCAGTCCGCGCCATATCATAGGCGGAGTCGGCTATGAAGATGGCTATGGCATAGCCGCGTCCGTTCGGGAGAAATACATATCCGGCATCGTTGATTCCGACAATGCGTCCTTGAGTGTTGCGCCCGCCTGTCCCGGTCTTGTGAGCGATTACAGCATTGGTCGGCATAAGCGGAGCCGGAAGACGGTTGTCGCCGGTGCCGCATGACATCATCAGCGCTCCGATAGCCTCGTGGACAGGACTGTCATGGCGCATTTCAAGACGGTAGAACTTATCGAAGAGACGAGCCATTGCAATCGGTGTCGCCCGGTTCTGATAACAGAGATACGGGTCACGGTGCATTTCATCTTCGGTCGAGCCGATGGTGATGTCTCCGTGGCCTGATGCCCTCATCAGACTGTCGGCAACCTGAGGGCCTCCGATAAGTCGGAACAACACGTCGCAAGCGTTGTTGTCGCTCTGTTGCAGGGAGTATTCAAGAATCTCCGACAGCGGCAGGAGCAAATCACTGACACCATATTTATTCCGCATTGGACTCCATGTATCCTCTTTTATCTCCTTTGCCTGAATGCCGATGGTGTCCGACAATGTTATACCTTTTTTCATGCAGTAATCGGCGACAGCCAGCGCCTGCGGGAACTTATAGACGCTTAACATCGGGAAATCACGATTGCCGTTGACCGATACGGTATCTTTTCCGTCGATTATCACGGCAACACCAATCCGGGTATCCTGTGCGGCAACATAAGTTTTCAGCCGCTCCTCAATCTGGGAATAGCGGTGGTCGCGTCTTATAATATCTCCCTTGCGGTCTATATAAAACCACTCCGGGCTGATCCATCGCCAATGTTCACCCTCTGCCACCTGATGTCCCTCATATGTCGCTTTCGCAAGACCATTATCAAACGGGAACACGAATGCGAACCGGGGAGATATGACAACATTCCCTTTCTCATCGGCAAAACCGATTTTACCATCCTTGCCTACTATGCGGTGCAGCCCCTCGCGGAAATAGTCATCTCCGTTGTCATACCGGAAGATGGAATACTTTGGCGTGGAGCAACCAATCAAAGAAAGCAGACAGATTGCCGACAATATTGAATATATGGTCTTCTTCATGACTGTTATTTTGTGAGTTCGTAGATTTCAACCCGGTCTTCTTCCGTCGGAAAAATCATGATGGCTTTGCGTGGGCCGATCTTATAGACCTTGCCGACAACTGAGTTGGAACCGCCATATTCGGTTTGCGGGTCATCGTTAACGCTCCAGCCTCCGAGAAAGACAAGCGACTCCGGACTGTTCTGATAGACATATCCCGATTTACGCTGGCTGCCAGTTGTCTTTTCAAAGAAAACCTTACCATCGGCTTCCTTGAACCTGCAATTGAAATACGGATAAGAGAATATGCCGTCGCGGACATCTATCTGTATGGAACGCACACGGCGAAACCCTATAATATCTTTCGGTGTAATCGGATATGTCTTTGCGTTCAGCAGTTTTTCCACCATATTTTTCTCCACACAGCCGTATGATTTTGGGGTTAGGGTTGAGAGAGCTTCACATGCTATATTCCGGTCACGAGCCAGCACACCATAATCTGACGGAAGTATGATACCTTCAAGTTTTGGGTTAAGATTTTCCGGCATTACAGGCTTTTCTTTAACAAGCTCGGCATTGCCGTTGAAATACCAATCATCGCCATGACTGCCCATTTCAAGTTTTCCGACGAGTCTATTGTCAGACTCGATTTTGAAGCGTCCCTCGAACGGACTTCCTATATCGGCAGACTTTATTATAAGTGAATCAGGAGTGAGGCTTGTTGAGAAATCCACCCAGCCGTAGGTGCGGAGAATACCGCAATATCCCACATACAACTGCTTATCATTGTCAATGCAGAGATTGACCATCAAATCCTTCGGGCCTTTCCAAGCTCCTGTGAGATTGTCGGTGTCGGCAAATGCGGTTAGGAAGCCGCTAATGGCGATTAGTGTCGCGATATATTTTTTACTACTCATAAGCTATTTTCGTTTAGCCGCTCCTTTAGCTTGGTGTTGCGTTTGGAAACGGTGTTTTGTTTTATGGCGTATGCGAGGGCTTTGGTGGTGCCTACGAGTACGCAGATTTTCTTTGCACGGGTTATGCCGGTGTATATGAGGTTGCGCTGGAGCATGACAAAGTGCTTCATGGTCACGGGCATCACCACAACCGGAAACTCCGAGCCTTGGCTCTTGTGGATTGTGACGGCGTATGCCAACACAATCTCGTCAAGTTCCGTTATGTCGTATTCTACAAGGCGACTGTCGAATGTAACGGTCAGAGTTCGCTCGTTGGTATCGACGGCAGTGATATAGCCGATGTCGCCGTTGAACACGTTCTTGTCATAGTTATTGCGAATCTGCATCACCTTGTCGCCCTGACGGAAAG
>ERZ777305.1719-NODE-1719-length-23164-cov-3.010559_pt1 | contig 23164 bp, 29 predicted proteins | sample MGYA00374965_ERZ777305 | MGnify/ENA primary metagenome ERZ777305 (study PRJEB29328, sample SAMD00013331) | mouse gut metagenome | study: EMG produced TPA metagenomics assembly of the Metagenome analysis of fecal microbiota from mouse which was promoted... | reverse complement strand
CTTGCCTGCGTCTCTGACAACCCCTGAATTGTTTGCTGCGGGCCTTTTTCTGCTCCGCCTGCTGTCGTCTGTTGTATTCAAACGTTTTATAACTGTCAGCCAAAAAGAAAGATCTTCCCCGCCAAACAATTTGGAGGCGGTTAAGAGGTGGAGGGGAGATCCATCCCTTAGAAAGCACTTAAACTGTGAGAGGATCTCTATTTTTACATCATAAATACGATTTGTATATTTTCTGTCCCAGAAGAACACGAAAACCTTTTTCAATTCGTTTTGTCTCTCAAATGCGGCAATGCAGTCCTGACTATTGAAAGAATCCAATGCAAAAGCTGTGGGAGAAGTTTTAACGCCGCCCTGCAGAAAAATTGTCCGAATTGCTACAGCCCCTATGAAATTGGAGATGATGACTGGATTGTTGTAAAGATTTCAAAAATTTAGATTTGGGGAGGCTCCAGGCTCTTCCAAAAGCAGAATTTCAGGCAGCCGCCCGCACATCCTCATGTTTCAAGTACCAAATGCCCGCCCCCAGAAATAAAACCAGGAAAAAGACAGCACTAACCCCAAAACCAAACATATTCTCTATCATATCCTCCGTCTTGTTGGCATTCATCCCTTCCAGCATCAGGGAATAGGGCCAGAGCAAGCCGTAGCCCCCATTGCTTAACAAAAACCCCATAACGCTTCCCAGAAGGGCGACAGCGATGGGAACCGCAAAGCTGCGGATGATCATCGACAATACCATCTGCAAAGCTGCCGTTACCATGCCGCCTAGGCTTCCACGCAGCAGCCAGAACAGGATCTGCACAGGCGGGATTCCGGGAAGCCCTGTTGCCTTTCCCCCTAAGATGAAGAGAATCCACACCCACAGTTGGAGAAAAACCGTACAGCCGAAAGCCAGGACCAGTTTGGAGCCAAATATGGCTTCTTCGGATACGGGCATGGCCATCAGACGGTTCCAGTTGTGATTCAGATGTTCTACCCGCCAGGTATAGGAGCAGTACAGGGCAATCAGCGGTCCGTAAAAGAAATTGGCATAAAACAGGGAGTGCTGGGTCCACAGGGAATACCACTCCGATTTGAGGATTTCTATATTATTCAGGTAGTTTGCCGTCCCTATCAAGGCCGGAATCATGGGAATAGCCACAAATACCAGCCACAGGTGGGAATGTTTCAGTTTCTTCCATTCGGTTTTGATACTATTCGCCAGCATTTCAAATCTCCTTTCTTAAAAACAGGTATTTTCCGGCAAGATACCCCAGAACCAGCAGGACCAACAGGGAATATAAGGCCGTCCTGTCTAAGGGTACATCATAGAAATACATAATCCGGGTCTCCTCCTCCCAATAGTTTCCAAGGAAGGACAGCAGACAGTAGTAGCCCCATATCAGGACCCTGTGAAGAATCCCTTTGGGCAGGAACCAGGAGAACAGGCCGGCAAATGAACCAAAAAGCCCCGCTGCCAGCGGCATAATCTGATTTTCAAAATAAAAGGACAGCACCTGCTGGAAGATAAGGATCACCAGGCTTACCAGAAAATTCTGTATCAGAAAGCACAGTGCATGCCGAAGCTTCAAGGGTTCCCCAAATCCCAGAATATACCCCAGGCACAAGAGGGCTCCCAGCTCCGCAGCCATATAGATGGCCAGGTAACAGGCTCCCGTCAGCAATTTCATATCAAAGAGGCGTCCTTTTGTCTCCATGGTACACAGAAGCTTTATGGTATTTCCCTTTACCTCCGTATCACAGAGGCGGCTGGCCAGCATAGCCGTCATGGTAGGCATAAAAATAGTATTGATGATTGCCAGATTGGTGAGGATCCACCGATAGCCATCCCGGATTTCTTCCGGCTTTCCCCCATTTACCACCCATCCCGTCCAGAGAAAGGTCATGGCCAGAAACCCCAAAAGAACCAGCCAGATCTTCCGGTATCGCACCTTCATCCACTCCGTCTTCCACTCTCTTCGCATCACAAGCTGGACCTCCTTCCCGTAAGGCTTAAGAAAATGTCCTCCAAGCTCTTCTGTTGTTCCTCAATTCGGTAAAGCCCGGCTCCCCCCTGGACCAGCCGGACCACCAGGGATGCCAGACGGTCATCCGGTAATTTAGACAGTTCGATGCCTTCCTGCCTCACCGTGCAGGAGATATTTTCTCTCTGCAGGATTTCTAAAGCCGCCGTCTGGTTCATGGCCCGTATGAGAAGCCCGCTCTGGCTGTGTTCATGGAGTGCTTCCAGCTTATCCTGGAAAATGAGCTGCCCGTGATGGATAATTCCCACATAATCCGCCATTTGGTCCATCTCGCTTAGAAGGTGACTGGATACCAGGACCGTGATCCCCATTTTTTCGGGTAGCTGACAGATAAGCTCCCGCATCTCCTGGATCCCCGCCGGGTCAAGTCCGTTGGTAGGTTCGTCCAGAAGCAGGAGCTTGGGATGCCCCAGAAGGGCCTGGGCCAGGCCCAGCCTCTGCTTCATGCCAAGGGAATACTCCCGGACCTTCTTGTCCTGCTGCCGCTCCATGCGCACCAGCTTCAATACCTGGTCAATCTCCTGTTCCGGAACTTGTTTTAAAGTCTTCACAATCTCCAGGTTCTCCCGGCCGGAGAGATGCCCATAATAGGAGGGCGACTCAATCAGGGAACCGGTCCCTTTCAAGATTTCAATCCTGTTTTTCCCGTTCATGACTTTTCCATCCACCGTCACTTCCCCGCTGCTGCTCTTGATAAGGCCCAGCAGCATTTTCATGGTAGTGCTCTTGCCCGCCCCATTGGGCCCCATAAAGCCGTAGACGCAGGCCTTTGGGACCTTGAGATCCAGATCCCGCACCACGGCCTTTTTTCCGTATTCCTTGCCAAGCCCCCTTGTCTCCACGATAAATTTCATTTCTATAGTTCTCCTTTCTTCTTGCTTGGATAAGGAGAGTATAACGCAGCAGCCTTACATGGGGATGACAGGGGCCTTACGTTTACCTTAAATTGCAGAAGCAGACCTGCACCGGCTTAGGAACGACCCCTTTCTTACATTTACCTTAATTTTTCCCAAAACAGCACAAATTTCCTTGTTTTTATTTTATGATAAACAGAAAAAGAGACAAGGAGATCGAGGTATGAACCATATATATGAATGCAGCATTTTAATTGTAGACGACAACCGGGATCTGCTTTCCATGCTCTCCCAGATTTTAGAGCGGGAAGGCTTCCGGTCCCCCAGGACAGCCGGAAGCTGCCGGGAAGCTAGGCTGGCCCTAAAAGAGGCCGTCCCGGACTTTATCATTCTGGATGTCATGCTTCCCGACGGGGACGGCTTCTCCCTTTTCCAGGAAATCCGCCGAACCGCCGATATTCCTATTCTCTTTCTCTCCGCCCGGGACGAGGACAATGACCGCCTGCTGGGGCTGGGACTTGGGGCAGACGACTATTTGACGAAGCCCTTCCTTCCGAAAGAACTGATCCTGCGCATCAGCGCCATTCTCCGGCGGACCTATCTCTCCGGCCGGAACCGGCCGGAACCGGACCCGGTCCTTGTACTGGACGGCCGCACCGTCCGCTTCGATTCCGGCATAGTCTCCTCCCCGGAAGGAGAAACGGCCCTCACCGCCAAGGAGTTTCTCATTCTGAAAAAGCTCTATGAAAACCGGGGAAAAATCGTCACCTTTGATGCCCTCTGTGATGCGGTCTGGGGCGACGGCTATTATACCTATGAAAACACCCTGATGGTGCATGTCCGCCGCCTCCGGGAGAAAATTGAGGAAGAGCCCTCCCGTCCCCGGCACCTTCTCACCGCCCGGGGAATCGGCTACCGCCTTCTGTAACCAGACAATACTCCCCTATGTTTGTGAAAGGACCCGGCTTATGAAAGATCTTTTGAAAATATACCGCCGCTATATCCTGACAGCCGCTGCCACCGGCCTTTTGATTCTCTTTTTTAATCTAACACTGTTTTTGGTTTTCCAAGCTGTCCAGTTCGGCTATAAAATGGTTCCCGGCTATAAAGGCTGGAATATGGAGGGGCTCTCCGCTATGCTCACTCTGGAGGAAGGCACCTATTCCCTGTCGGAGGAGGGCTGCAGGCGGGTAGATACGGAATTTGCCTTTGCCATGCTTATCGGACAGGAAGGCCAGATCCTCTGGAGCCGGAATCTCCCGGATGATATTCCCAGGTCCTACTCCCTCACGGATATTGCCTCCATGAGCCGCTGGTATCTCATGGATTATCCGGTGAAGATATGGACCCGCCCGGACGGCCTCTTTGTGGCGGCTCCCCCCAAGGGAAGCCTCTGGAAACACGGCCTGGAATTTAACACTTCTTATATAGAAGCCTTTCCCGTTCTCCTTCTGGCTTTCGTTCTGGGAAATCTCTTTCTGGCTTTTATTCTCGCTTTTCTCTTCGGCCATCGGTTTTATATTTCCTTAAAACCCCTGGCAAAGGGCATCGAACGCCTGGAGGGAAAAGAGATTCTTCATCTGCCGGAGCGGGGCATTACAGCCAGCCTGGCCGGAAGGCTGAACCGTGCGTCGGAAGTCCTGTTCCGCCAAAACCAGCTGCTTAAGAAACGGGACGACGCCCGGACCAGCTGGATTGCCGGGGTTTCCCACGATATCCGCACGCCTCTCTCTCTAATTATGGGATACGGGGACAGCCTGTCAAAGAGCCCCCATTTAAGCCCGGAGGAGCAAAGAGAAGCCTTCTCCATACGGGAAAACAGCCTCCAAATCAAAAAACTCATTGCAGATTTAAACCTGGCCTCCAAGCTGGAATACAACTCCTGCCCCCTGCGGCTGAAACCATACGCCCCGGCCGCCCTCCTGCGCAGCCTGGCTGCCTGGTATATAAACAGCGTTTCCGACAGCCGGCATCCTCTCACCCTGGATATAGACCCCGCCCTGGAAAGTCTTACCCTGACCGGAGATCCGGATTTACTTTCACGGGCTTTCCGCAACCTGATGGACAACAGTATCCGCCATAACCCCGCAGGCTGCATCCTGCACATAGACGCCCGGCTGCTTTCCAGACAGGTACAGTTCTCCTTTTCGGATACGGGAAAGGGAATCCCTGTGCGCATCGTGAAAACCCTCTACCGCCCGTCTACGGCTTCGAAAGGGGAAGATGGCGATAACATATCCGTCCCTCATATTATGGGGCTTCGGATTGTAAAGCAGATTGTGGAGGCCCATGGGGGGACATTAAAATTTGAGGTGCAAAAAGATATCTGCCAGACTGCGGTAATACTTCTGCCTGCCGGGGATATTTCCCCGGAATAGAAAAAACCGCCGGGAAGCTCTATGCTTCCCGGCGATTCTCTCTATGCTATCTGTTCAATCCGTTCCTTCACTCTGCGCAGTTCATTCTCCAGACGGTTTACCCGGAGCATTAGAATTTCTTTCTCGCTCTCCAGCTTCAGAGCCTCGTCCAGCTTCCTGCTCAAATCCAGATGTCCCTCTGCAATAATCCGTATATTCCGGTTGGTTTCGTTCTCAAGGGTCAGCTGGATATCGGTTATTTTGGCATCCATTTTATCCAGCCTGTCCAAAATTATTTTTGTATCCTCTGTCATTTCCCCCATTCCCCCCTTTGAAATCAACTCTTCATTCACCGTTTATGTTCTGATTATACCCTATCCCAGGCCCTATTTCAACAGCCTTCTTCCAAATTGCAGAGAAAACCGCCGGGAAACATTTAAGCTTCCCGGCGGCCCGCCTTTATACCACAATATCCACAAATTCACCCAGCCCAGGCGTGGAAGCCATGGGCGCTTCCATCATCTCTGCCAGGGCCTCCCCGGTCTCCTCCATTTGGTCCATCACCTTGGACATAAGAGCCAGGCTTACATTCCGCTGGAGCTTGCTTGACGCCATTGCCATAGACAATTCTGGTATATCCATTCTTTCACCCCTTTACTCGATGGTAATTCCGGCTTTCTCCAGGATAGCCGGAACATTCTTCTCTGCTCCGATAGCCATAATATGTACACCGTCGCAGAGACCCTGATCCTTGATCTTCGCAATCATCTCCGCAGCCATCTCGATACCAAGCTTGGTGGGCAGGCCTTTAACCCCCTTCTCCTTGCCCTCGGCGGCCGCAGCTGCCAGGCGGTCAATCATATCTTGGGGAACCGCAATGCCCGGAACGTTCTCATTCATGTATTTCGCCATTCCAGCCGCCTTCAGAGGAATAATGCCCGCCATAATGTGTGTCTTGATATTGGCTTTGTCTACCTCGTCCATAAAGCGCTTGAAGCTCTCCAGATCAAAGATTCCCTGGGTCTGGATATACTTTGCGCCTGCGTCCACTTTCTGGCGCAGCTTGTTAATCTGCAAAAATATGGGGTCATACACCGGCGTTACCGCAGCACCCTTATAGAACTTCGGCGCTCCGCCGTCCAGCTCATTTCCGCCGCAGTCTTTCCCGGTCTCTTCCATCAAAGTAAGCATTTTCAAAATACCCACAGAGTCCAGATCATACACCGGCTTGGACTGGCTGCAGTCGCCTACCGTGGGATGATCTCCCGTCAGGGCCAGCATGGTGTCAATGCCGAAGGCCGCCGCGGAGAGCATATCTCCCATAATTCCCATACGGCTGCGATCCCGGCCCGTCATCTGGATAATGGGTTCCAGCCCGGCCTCTTTGAGCTTAATGCAGAGCCCCAGGGAGGAAGCTTTCAGACAGGCAGACTGCATGTCGGTTACGTTGACTCCGTGTACCTTGCCCTTCAGAAGCTCTGCAGCCTCCATCTGCTCGGCAAAGTCATATCCCTTAGGGGGAGCCATCTCAACGGTTACACCAAATTTTCCGCCTTCCAGCGCTTTTTCCAACATTCCCATTATTTGTTCCCCCTAATATTAATTGTTCTGGGATATGCAACCTTCTCATATCCTTTGTCCTCCCGTCCCTTAGAAAGAAGCTCCAGCCTTCCTAAGGACTCCAGGCGCTTATAAATCAGAATCCATGCACAGTCATTCTCGGGATTCACCTCGCATTTGCCGTTCTTCTGCCCGCCGCAGGGACCGTTCACCAAGGATTTGGCGCAACGGGATATGGGGCAGATTCCTCCGGTGGTTCCCAGCACGCAGTCGCCGCAAAGATGACAGGCCTCCTCAAACAAGCCGAAACGCACGGCCTCTCCCAAGAACATGGTATTGTTGGAGGGATATACGGGTGCCTTGCTGTGATTTGCCGCCACCTGGACCCCGTCTCCGCAGGACATGCAGACTACTGCATCCGGCTCAGCCGCATTCAGCTTCTTCATGGCAGTCTTCACTCCCATATTCATGCAGCAGTAATCTGCCATGTTGGTAGCCACCACCGTCTTTCCCTGGGATTCCAAATACGCTTTCAGCTCTGCGATCTCCTTCTCGCCGCCCGTAGCGCAGGCGGTGGCGCAGCTGCCGCAGCCAAGGATTGCAATTTTCTTCGCATCCCCGATCATTGCCATCAATTCTTCAATGGGCTTTTTCTGTGTGATAATCATGATTTCGTCTCCTTATCCTTTTCTCAGCTTAAAAAGGGTTTCCTACTCTTTTATTTTAATACATTCTCACAGGAAATCAAGCCTAAATCACGCATTTTAACAATTTGTATCATTTTCTAACACTTTTCTACATATAATTCATATAGTTTTCTATGACAGTTCCCTTTACCGGGCCTGATTTCCTTTTAACCTGGCATTCATCTTCTCCACATTGCGCCTGTTCACTATATACTGTATGATCCAGTCCATCACGAAAATCCCTGCAAAAATAGCGAAATATCCAAGAATTCCGGAAACACTGTGCTCCATCCAGTGCATGAAATAGGCGATAAACGCCATGGGAACGGAAAGGACCAGGAAAAATACCGCCGTCTTTTGGACCAGGTTCCACTCTTCCACCTCCCAGATAAGAGAACCTGCACCGCTTATGGTCCCCAGAAGCCCGCACAGGAAGGTCTGCACCACTACCGCCCTGATCTCGCTGCCTGCAGCCTCAATCAGTTCCGGCGCACAGGCCGTATAATACCCCTGCCCGAAGGCCAGGGAAAGTCCCACAGTAATTAGATACCCGATAGCGATTCCCAGGGGAAAACCCAATGCGCCTCTTTTTAACATTGTTTTTTTCATCCTCTTCACCTCATACGCCTAAAATTTGTTTGATTTTGGAAACATAACGTCTGGACACATAGGTGGTGGTTCCGTTCTGGAATTTCACGCAGATGGTGCCCGCAAAGCCCAGGTCAAAGTTTTTCACCTTTTTTAAATTAATAATCTCCGAATTGGAAATACGGACAAAGCTGTTCCGGTCCAGCCGCTCTTCCAGCTCGTAGAGCCGCAGACGGAGCACGTATTCCCCCTTGTCCGTAACAGCGAAGACCTTTCCCCCGCCGGCATAGATACGGATTAACTCTAAGGGATCGAGAATTTCCAGCTTTTCCTCCCGGATGCCCGACAGAACCTGGGGAGACATTTCCGACAGCCTATTCACAAGCTCCTGCACTTCCCCGGTCATAGAGGCCGCCACAATGATAATTTTCGGTTCCGGACAGGAACTGTCCATTTTAATTTCAATCTTCACACCGTCACCTCTGTTTTGCGTTTTTCCTGCTTCCGCAATTTATCATAATAAAACCGCCCCGGGATTACAACTGATTTCCCACAGGCGGTTCTTTTGGCTATACGGATGGTACTGCAATGATTTAATAAAGATTTTTCACCTTAAATTCTTTCTCCGCCTCCCGGCGCTGATCCTTTTTGGCAATGTCCTGGCGCTTGTCGTAGAGCTTCTTTCCCCGGGCCAGTCCGATCTCTACCTTCACCAGGCTTCCCTTTAAATAGACTTTCAAGGGAACCATGGTGTAGCCTTTCTCCGCAATCTTTCCGCCGATCTTGTTAATCTCGGACCGGTGCAGCAAAAGCTTTCGTACACGGAGAGGATCCTTATTGAAAATATTTCCTTTTTCGTAGGGGCTGATGTGCATTCCGTACACGTACACTTCCCCTTTCTCCACCTTGATAAAGGCTTCCTTGACGCTGCACTTCCCCATGCGCACGGACTTTACCTCCGTGCCGGCCAAAGAAATGCCGGCCTCGTAGGTTTCATCGATAAAATAGTCGTGGTAGGCCTTTTTGTTATTGGCAATTAGTTTGACTGTCTCCTTACCCATATGCTCCCGTTCTCCTTTATATCCTAATATTTAGTCCGCATTGCTCTCTGCCAGCGAAAAGTCTATGGTCCTGCACAGCCGGTCTGCGGCTTTCACCTGAATGCGGACCCGCTGTCCCAGGCGGTAAGTCTTTCCCGTCCGCTCTCCCCGGAGCTCATAGTCTCCCTCCCGGTACTCGTAGAAATCATCCTCCAGGGAGTGCACATGCACCAGTCCCTCCACCGTATTGGGAAGCTCCACGTACATGCCGTAATTGGTGATCCCGGAAATCACGCCCTCATACATCTCCCCTATATGGTTCTCCATATATTCCGTTTTCTTAAGCTTTTCCGTCTCCCGCTCGATCTCGTCGGCCCGCCGCTCCGTCTCGCTGCTGTGCTTGGCCGCCTTGTCCAGAATCGCCGCGTAATGCTCCACCCGCTCTTCCTTTAACCTGCCCCGGAGATTTTCTTTAATAATCCGGTGAATCTGCAGATCCGGGTATCTGCGGATGGGGGAAGTAAAATGGCAGTAATATTGGGCTGCCAGGCCGAAATGCCCTGCACAGTCTGTCGAATACTTGGCCTGCTTCATAGAGCGCAGGGTCAGCCGTGAAAGCAGGGCCTCCTCCGGTGTCCCGGCAATCTTATCCAGGAGTTTCTGCACCTCCCCCGGATGAATCTCGTCTCCGCCCAGGTGAAGGGAGTAGCCAAAGTTCTGAATAAATACCCCCAGCTTCTTCATCTGATCCTTGTCAGGATTTTCGTGAATCCGGTACAGAAACGGCTGGGCCTGCCAGAAATAATCGGCCGCCACCGTCTCGTTGGCCGCCAGCATAAAATCCTCAATCAGGCGTGTTGCCGTATTGCGTTCGCAAGGGCGGATTTCCGCCGGATGTCCCGACTTATCCAGGATTATTTTTGTCTCGGGAAAATCAAAATCAATGGCGCCCCGTTTTCTCCGCCTGCTTCGCAAAAGCCGGGAGAGCTCCCGCATTTCTTCCAGCATGGGAAGAAGCTCCCTGTATTCCCGGGATGTCTCTTCCCAGGCTCCCTTAAGAAGCTCCTCCACCAGGGGATAGCTCAACCGCTTTTTCACCCGGATCACCGTCTCTGCCAGGCTATGGCCCAAAAGCTTGCCCCGGGAGTCAAAGGTCATGATGCAGCTTAAAGCCAATCGGTCCTCTCCTTCGTTCAAGGAGCAGATCCCGTTTGACAGGGCACGGGGCAGCATGGGAATCACCCGGTCTACCAGGTACACGCTGGTACCCCGCTCAAAAGCAGCCCTGTCAAGGGCGCTGTTCTCCTGGACATAATTGGCCACGTCTGCAATGTGAACGCTCAAAATATAAGTTTCCCCATCTCTTCTCACAGAAACGGCATCGTCCAAATCTTTGGCATCCTCGCCGTCAATGGTGACGCACAGTTCCTCCCTCAGATCCAGCCGTCCTTCCAGATCTCCTTCGGAAACCGGCTTTGCCACCCGTTCCGCCTGGTTTAATTCCCGCTGGGAAAATTCCTCGGGAAGCTGGTATGCACGGACCATGGAGCGTATATCTGCTCCCGGATCACTGCTGTGGCCCAGAATCTCCGCAATGCGTCCCTCCGGGTTCTTCCTTCCTTTGCCGTAATCGGTAATCTCTGCCACCACCTTATGGCCCGTAACCGCTCCCCCGGAGCGCTCCAGAGGAATAAAAATGTCGCTGGTTATCCGCTGGTTGTCCGGAACCACAAAACCAAAATTTTTGCTTTTCTCGAAAGTTCCTACCACCTCTGTGATGCCGTGAGCCAGAATCTCCGTCACAAGGCCTTCCCGCCGTTTCCCGCCGCTTTTTCCTTTTAACTCCACCCGGACGGTGTCGCCCAGAAATGCGCCGCCCGTATCCTGCTCTCCAATAAAAATATCCTCTGCCTCTTCTTCCACAGACACGAAGCCAAAGCCTTTGGCATGGCTTATAAACGTTCCCGTGGCATATTTCTTCTCGGCCCGGCTTAAGCGTCCCCGCTTGGAGATCTGGACTTTCTGCTCTGCCAGAAGCTCTTCCAGCACTTCCGCCAAATCCGGCCGCTCCTCTCTTGGAATCTGCAAAAGAACCGCCAGCTCTTTCTGCTTCATGGGAACGTAGTGGGGATCACAGATAAATTCGTAGATAACCTTCTTTCTCTGTTCTAACTTTTCTTTTTCCATTCCAATTCCTGCCGTAATATAAATAGAAAGCACCCTCGGTATCAGCCGGGAGTGCTTTGTCAACTGCTTTCTCTAAATCACATTGAGATTCAATACAAGGGCCAGTACAATAAACACGGCCGCCAGTATCTTCGTAATCAATACCAGCTTTCCTTCCGCAGAACGGTTCTTATTCTGCTCCCAAAAGGAGTTGCCGCCTGCAATGGCTCCAAGACCGGTCGATTTTCCTTCCTGCATCAAGACAATCCCTGTCAAAATCACACATACCGCTACAAATATAATCATAAGAATAATTCTCAAAATACCCATCATCACACCTCCTATGGTCGGACAAGGTACATTTTACCACAGGCAGGGGCAATAATCAAGCTAATTTTTCTCGTAGAAAGGATTTGAAAGGATTGCAGTAAGTCCCCACCGGATCAAGCCTCTCTTCAATGCGCAGAAGCTGGTTGTATTTCGCGATCCGGTCCATGCGGCAGGGGGCACCGGTCTTGATCTGTCCCGCATTGACCGCCACTGCCAGATCAGCAATGAAGTCTTCTTCCGTCTCCCCGGAACGATGGGAAATCACCGTAGAGTAACCGCTGGTCCTGGCCAGCTCAATGGCATCCATAGCCTCCGAGACAGTTCCAATCTGGTTCACCTTGACCAGAATGGAATTTCCGGCCTTCATCTGGATTCCCATCCCCAGGCGCTTTACATTGGTCACAAAGAGATCGTCTCCCACCAGCTGGACCCGGCTTCCCAGACGCTTGGTCAGCATCTGCCAGCCGTCCCAGTCCTCTTCCATCAGCCCGTCTTCAATGGACACGATGGGATACCGGTCCAGCAGTTCTTCATAGTAATCCACCAGTTCTTCCGGGGAGCGCAGAATTTTCTCCCCCCGCATGCGGCTCTCGCCCTCGAAGAAATATTTTCCCGTTTTCTCATCGTAAAACTCACTGGAAGCGGCGTCAATGGCAATCTGTACCTGGACGCCGGGCTCATAATCTGCCATGCGGACAGCCTCCACAATGCAGTCCAGCACCTCCTTGGTATCCGCCAGATCCGGGGCAAAACCGCCCTCATCCCCTACGGCCGTGGAAAGTCCCCGCTTCTTCAAAAGCAGTTTCAGCTTATAATAAATCTCAGCTCCCATGCGCAGCCCTTCTTTGAAACAGCAGGCTCCCACCGGCATGATCATAAACTCCTGCAGATCCACCGTATTGTCCGCATGCTTTCCGCCGTTGAGAATGTTCATCATGGGAACCGGCAGGCTCTTTGCATGAACGCCTCCCAAATATTGATACAGGGGAAGCCGCAGGGCTTTTGCCGCCGCCTTGGCTGCCGCCATGGACACGCTTAAGGTGGCGTTGGCTCCCAGATTGGACTTGTTGTCCGTGCCGTCCTCTTCCACCAGAAGGTGATCCAGGCGGGATTGTTCCAGAACATTTTCCCCAATCAGCAGATCCGTAATTTTCGTATTTACATTGTGTACGGCTTTCTGCACACCCAGGCCCAGATAGCGGTACTGCCCGTCCCGCAGCTCTACGGCCTCAAATTTTCCGGTGGATGCCCCGGAGGGTACGCTTGCACGCCCCGTAATATTCCCTTCCACGGTCACTTCCGCCTCTACGGTGGGATTTCCCCGGGAATCCAGGATTTCCCTGGCATGAATTTCTGTAATCGGTAAATATAAGTGCATAAAGAAACCTCCTTTTTCTACCTAAGTTTCCCTAGAAAAAGGAGGTTTTATACCATTTCTCTTATTTTATCAGCAGGGATTTTCCGGTCATCTCTTCCGGCTTTTCCATTCCCATAAGCTCAATCAGGGTGGGAATGATATCCGCCAGACATCCGCCCTCCCGCAGCTTGTATGCCGGATCCGCGTTCACCAGGATAAAGGGCACCGGATTGGTGGTGTGGGCCGTAAATGGCGCTCCCGTATTGTAATCCACCAGCTGCTCCGCATTGCCGTGATCCGCACAGATAAACATCTGTCCGTCTGTCTCCTTGACAGCCTCCACCGCGCGGCCTACGCACGCATCCACGGCTTCCACCGCCTGGATAGCCGCAGACTCAACGCCCGTATGGCCCACCATATCGGGGTTGGCAAAGTTGATGATAATCACATCGTATTTGTCCGATTTAATGGCTTCCACCAGCTTGTCGCAGACACCGTATGCGCTCATCTCCGGCTGCAGGTCGTAGGTGGCAACCTTGGGAGATTTCACGAGAATCCGATCCTCGCCCTCATTGGGCTCCTCCACGCCGCCGTTAAAGAAAAAGGTCACATGGGCATACTTCTCTGTCTCCGCAATGCGGGCCTGGGTCTTTCCATGGGCGGCCAGATACTCCCCGAAGGTATTGTGAAGCTCTACCTTGCGGAAGGCTACCAGCTTGTTGGGGATGGTCACATCATACTCTGTAAAGCACACATAGGTGAGATCAAGCTTCTTCTCCCGCTCAAATCCCGTAAACGTATCGTCGCAGAAGGCTCTGGTAATCTCCCTGGCCCGGTCAGGACGGAAATTGTAAAAGATAACGGAGTCTTTGTCCTGTATCACAGCCACCGGCTTTCCGTCTCTCTTCACCACAGCGGGAACTACAAATTCGTCATTGACACCCTTCTCATAGGAAGCGGCAATGGCGCTTACACCGTCTTTCGCCTCTTCGCCCTCCCCTTTGGTAAGGGCCCGGTACGCTTTCTCCACCCGCTCCCAGCGGTTGTCCCGATCCATGGCATAGTAGCGGCCCATAACCGTAGCTACCTCACCCACGCCGAGCTCCGCCATCTTATCCGTCAGCTCCTGCACATAATCTTTGCCGGATGCGGGGGGCGTATCACGGCCGTCCAGGAAGCAGTGCACATAAACTTTTTTCAAACCATGGCGCTTTGCCAGCTCCAGAAGCCCGTAGATATGGGTGTTGTGGCTGTGTACGCCGCCGTCAGACACCAGGCCGTACAGGTGAAGGGCGGAGCCATTGGCCTTGGCATTCTCCACTGCCTTTACCAGGGCCTCATTTTCAAAGAAACCCCCATCCTCGATCTCCTTGGTAATCCGGGTCAGTTCCTGATATACGATGCGCCCTGCACCCATATTCAGGTGTCCCACCTCGGAATTTCCCATCTGCCCGTCGGGAAGTCCTACGGCCAGACCGCTGGCGTTTCCCTTTACAAAGGGATATTCCGCCATCAGCTTATCCATTACCGGCGTCTTCGCCTCAGCTACTGCATTGCCCTCCTGCTTTTCATTCAGGCCGTAGCCGTCCAAAATCATCAATACTGTCGGTTTCTTACTCATTGCTCTTCTCCACCTCTGCAATCGCTGCTTTTTTCATAGGAATCCGGCAGTTCCGGTTGCTGCCGAACTCTACGATAACATCGTCCTCGGTAATGTCAATGAGGACGCCGTAAAATCCGCTGGTTGTCACCACCACATCTCCCACCTCCATGGTAGAGAGCATGGCATTAAGGCGCTTCTGCTCTTTTTTCTGGGGACGGATGGCCATGAAGTACATCATTCCGAAGATCAGTACTACATAGAGAATAATCATCTCCCATCCCATTGTCGCTCCGCCTGTTGCTAATAAATTCATGTTCAGTCCTCCTAATTTAAACTCCACACAAACCTGATACAGATATGTGCTGTTTTTTACTTCCTCAAGACGCTATTGCTATAGTAGCATATATGCAGATTGCTGGTCAAGAGCGTACCTGGAATATTTTTGGACTTGCGGCAAAGCGGCGGTTTACGGATTCCCTGCCCCCATGCGCTCCAGCTTATCCTTCTTATACGCCTGATAGCGCCCCTCTTCGATGGCCGCCCGGATCTCCGTCATCATGGTATTGTAGAAATAGAGGTTGTGCAGCACGCAGAGACGCATTCCCAGCATCTCTTTCGCTTTCAGCAGATGGCGGATATACGCCCTGCTGTAGCGCCGGCAGGCGGGACAGGAGCACCCCTCCTCAATGGGTCTTTCATCCAGTTCGTACTTGGCATTGAACAGATTGATTTTTCCCCGGTTGGTGTAGAGATGCCCGTGGCGGCCGTTCCGGCTGGGGTAAACGCAGTCAAAGAAATCCACGCCCCGGTCCACAGCCTCCAGGATATTGGCCGGCGTCCCCACTCCCATCAGATAGAGGGGCTTGTCCCCCGGAAGATGTGGCGCCGTCTCCTCAATGATGTGATACATCTGCTCATGGGTTTCTCCCACGGCCAGGCCGCCGATGGCATAGCCGTCCAGATCAAGCTCCCGGATCTGCTTGGCATGTTCTACCCGGATATCCGCATAAACGGCTCCCTGGTTGATACCAAAAAGAAGCTGCTCTTTGTTGATGGTATCCGAAAGGCCGTTCAGCCGTATCATTTCCGCCTGGCAGCGCTTCAGCCACCGGGTAGTCCGGGCCACGGAACGCTCCACATACTCCCGGTCTGCCAGAGCCGGGGCACACTCGTCAAAAGCCATGGCAATGGTGGAAGCCAGATTGGACTGGATCTGCATACTCTCCTCCGGGCCCATAAAAATCTTCCGCCCATCCACATGAGAGTTGAAATATACGCCTTCCTCCTTGATTTTCCGCAGGGAGGACAGGGAGAATACCTGGAATCCGCCGGAATCCGTGAGAATGGGCTTGTTCCAGGACATAAACCGGTGAAGGCCGCCCAGTTTCTTCACCACCTGATCTCCCGGGCGCACATGGAGATGATACGTGTTGGACAGCTGTACCTGGGTCCCGATTTCTTCCAGATCCGAGGTGGCTACGGCTCCTTTGATGGCCGCCGCCGTCCCCACATTCATAAATACCGGGGTCTGTACCGTACCGTGAACCGTTACAAGTTCTCCCCGCTTTGCATTTCCGTCTCTTTTTAATACGCGATACATCTTATTTTAATCCTCTTTCTTTTCTTTCATCTGTCTTTCTCCGTCTGCTGCAGCCAGTTGTCCTCAATTTCTTTTTTCAAATCTGCAAACATGGAAAAATAAACGTTCTTAGTCTGCCTCACAATATCAATGGCAACCGCCTGATGATACGCATGGGCCACATTATTTCTCGCTGCCAGGGCTTCCATCCACAAATCTTCCTCCAAAAAGAGCCCGGCCTGGTAAGCGGATTTGAGAATCTGGCGGGGCGATCCTGTCTTTGCCTCTGCCACACCATTTTCCTCCAAAAGTTCTTTCATCAGCTTCCAGGACTGTTCAAAACAAATTTCATACAAAGCAACCAACCCGGTCAGCACCACATTGTTATAAGGCTCTTCGTAGGAAAAGACATCCTTCAGATTCCGAAATGCGGCGCAAAAGTTATCATACTTTTTCATAGAGCACTTTTCCCTCCTTTTCTATGGATTCCAAAAGCTCTTCCATTACAGGCTTATCCAGGTTCACCACATCATAAAACAGCAGGGTAGAAGTTTCTTCCTCCACATCCAGAGAAAAGCGGACCACATCTCCGCCGCTGGCCGCCAGATCAATATCGCTGGTTTTCTTATAATCTCCCCTGGCTCTGGAGCCGAACAGAATTACCCGGTCCAGACGGTATTTCTCTGCCAGCGCGCAAATCTCTTCCAGCACCTTCTCCCGTATTCCCGTGCCCTGAAGCATCTGCATGACCTCCTTTTCGATTCTGTTCACTATCATAACGGACTTTCCGCGATTCGTCAAACCTTCTGTTCAAAATAAAGTGCCGTATACGGCAGCTACGCTCTGTATTCTCTGTTTCATTTTTGTGCGCACATGTGGAGGCCCCAGGCACTCGCATTTATCTCCGAAGCTAAGGAGAATATCATAGTAATACTCGTTTTCAACGAAAGGAAAATCAACCAGGTAATGGTCATCACCGTCCGGCATAAAGCGGTCGCAGGTACAAAATTCAAGCACCCGGTCCAGCACGGATTTGTGAATGCGTATTTTGATTTCTGTCTGCATGGTTTCTATGATTTTGTCAAAATCCAAAACCGGTTTTTCATATTCCCGGGGAGCAAAGGTTTCCTGCTTCATCTTGAGATCTGACATGCGGGACAGGCGGAACAGGCGGTAATCCCTTCTAGCAAGGCAGTACCCGTAAAGATACCAGTGACTGCCTTTCAGCACAAGCTGGTACGGCTCAACCGTCCGCACGGTTTTATTTCCATGGTGCGCGATGTATGCAAAGGATAGCAGCCTGTAATCTTCCAAAGCGGCTTTCATCGTTTGCAGGTATGGCTGGATATTTTGATTGCCTGACCATGAGCTTACGTCTATGCAGATTTGATTTGTCTTGATTTCAATGTCTTCCGCTCTGTCTGCAGGAATAAAGCTCTTGATTTTTGCAAGAACATTGGCAAGCTCATCATTCCGTACCATATGAGAAAGGTTGGAAAGCCCCAGCAAGATTGCAGAAAGATCCGCATCCGAAAACACATTTTTGTCTATTTTATACTCCGGCATAATTTCAAAGCCGCCTCCGGTTCCCGATATGGAGCGAATCGGAATCCCTGCCATATTGATTGTATCCATATCACGATAGATTGTGCGGGGCGAAACTTCAAACATATCTGCCAGTTCCCGTGCACCGATACGCTCCTTATTGAGGAGCGTCACAATAATGCTAACAAGCCTGCCAACTTTCATTTGGTAACCGCCTTTTAAAAATCCTTTTTTCATTATAGATTGTTGCCATACTCCTGTCAACGATTGGCTGGTACAATGAAAAAAGCTGCTCTCTTGTCCACTGAGGGTAACAGCGCAGCAAAAAAATAAGAATGGAGGAAAGATATGTTTACAGTTTACGTTTACACACTTGATACTTTAGCAGATTGGGAATTGGGGTATGTTGCCGCGGAGCTAAATTCGAAGCGTTTTTTCAAAAAAGACGCGCCGGATGTATCCGTCAAAACGGTCAGCGTCTCAAAAGATCCCGTGAAGACAATGGGCGGCTTAACCATCATTCCGGATTGTGTTTTAAGCGATATTGCGGCAACTGAAAAAAGCGTATTGGTGCTGCCCGGCGCAAACACCTGGAACGCTCCGGAACATGGTGCTGTCATGGAAAAAGCCAAGAGACTTCTTTCAGCAGGCGCTACGGTCTGTGCTATCTGCGGCGCCACCGCTGCACTGGCAAACGCCGGCCTGCTGGATCAGCGCCCGCACACCAGCAACGGGATGGGATACCTTGAAATGTGTTCTCCCCGTTACAAAGGACAGCCGTTCTATGTTGATAAACCATCTGTCGCAGATCGCAACCTGATTACCGCAAGCTCCACCGGAGCTTTGCTATGGGCAAAACAAATCATTGAGCGGTTGGAAGTCTTCCGGCCCGACACGCTGGAAGCCTGGTATCACTATTTTAGCAGCGGCAAGGAGCAGCATTTCTTTGCTCTCATGCAGACCTTGCAGACAGGCAAATGAGAGGCCTTCTGTCTCTGCTCAGATACCCTCCGTTAGCCGGCAGAAAAAAAGACGGGTAAAAAGCAGCCGCTCCTACCCGTCTTTCTCTATCAATTCTTTTTTGGCTTTCGCAAGTCTTCACTCCGCTGCTGCCATGGGCGTAATCACAATGTTTTCCCCGGAAATTCCGGTTTTCCGCTTTACGATATCCTCAATCTGCGCCCGGCCCGCATCGTCCACTTCCGCCATATTGACCACCACGTCCGCTTTTCCGTCGGTAATGCTGACTACCACATCCTCGAAACCTTTGGCCTGGAGAAGAATCTCGGCCGCCGACTCCCGCTCTGCAATGTCTGTCAAGGCGATCATGCTGTTGATGGCATCCTGCTTCTGGGCGTCGGAAATATTGGTGTTGTTGATTACTTCCAGAAGAATTTCCTTATTCTTGGAGCGGAGCTGCTCCCTGGTCACCTTCGCCTCGGAGGAGAAGCCCACACCCGCACTGGAGCTTGCCATCACGGCCTCGCCCGGATTTTCGTCTTCTCCCAGTTCCGCCACGTCTGCATCCAGGCTTGCAATGTCTCCGTCGGCAAACTGAAGCTCTTCCAATCCGCTGGCAGCGTAAAGATCTTCCGCTGAGAGATCCAGGGCCAGATCCTTTTCATCTTCTGTGGACGCTTTTCCCGAATTGGCTGTCACTTTCGCGGAATCCAGCTTGCTGCCGGAATAATTTAAGTCCCCCGCCACTGCAATCATGATCGCCAATGCGGTAATTATCATCTGGTTTTTCTTAAATATGTTTTTCACTTTGAACCCTCCATCTTCATTATTTTTATTTTATGTGCCTCCACGGGAAATAATGCCTGAACTGCCTCCAGAATATTCTGTTTCACCGAAGCATTCCCGCCTCCCCGGGCAATGACAATCACGCCCTCCACCTCTGGTTCCAGTTCTTTCACCACATAGGGTGTCCGCTCCCCGCTTTCTTCCCGGTAAACGGTTGTCTCCGAACGGCTCACCTCCTGGGTCTGCCTGGTCCCTCCGCCGGCATCCGCTTCCTCCACTGTCTGGCTGGAGGAGGGACGGTCTTTTTCCACAATCTTCTCCCAGGAAGACTTTAAGGTAATCATAACCTCAACTTCCCCTACGCCCTCCACCTTCTCTAAGGCCTCCTTTAAGCGTTCTTCCTGCCTCTTTTCATAGGAATCCGGCTCCTGATCTGTCGCTGTCTTCAGTTCCTCTGCCGGATCGCCCCCGGAATCCGGGGGAGCCTTTTTCTTTCCTCCGTCCGTTGGGATGGCAATCACCACCAGCAGGATCCCCGATAAGAGAAGGATCAGAAGCTGATCCTTTCCCGGCATCTTAATCTTCTTCCGGTTCTCCGATTGTAACCTGGATTTCAGGAATTCCAATGTCTTCTCCTTTCCGGGGAGGCTCTTCCTGCTCCGCATCATCCCCCTGTCCGATTTCTTCCAGACTCTCTTCCACCCGCCTTTGATACTCCTCCTCCAGGGCTTTCTGCTTTTCACGGAACTTAAGGAGCTCCGAATCAAATGTCTGGCGGGTATAAGTGTCATCCAGACGGCCGCTCAGTCCAGTCATTTTAAGAGCAGGAGAAATAACCAGGATGATCAGCACCACCCCCATAAAAAACTGCAGGTATTTTTTCTGGCTTTTCTCCGGCAGCACATGAAGAACCACCGTCATCAGCAAGGTATAAAAGGCGATATCCCGGATCCATCCGTAAAGCAATTCTTTCATTACGACTCCTTTTTAAGTTCCTCCCACAGACACCGCCACTACAACGATGGTCAGCATAAAGAGGACTGCCACGGTAAACACCACCCGGAAGAGCAGCTTAATCCCGTCGCCCACTCCGGCCACACAGCCCACCATCCGCTTATCAGACACCGGCTGGATAATGGCTGCCGCCAGCTCCAGAATCAAAACCAGGGTTCCCAGCTTCAGAAGAGGGGCCATGCACAAGAGGACAATCACAATCAGGCCGGCCGCCCCAATCCCGTTTTTGATGAGAACCGCAGAGCCCAGAATGGTATCTGTCACGGCCCCGGCTGCATTTCCGATTCCCGGTATCAGCTCCGCCGCCCGGCTGAATATGCCCCCTTTCAGGGAATCAATGGCAGGATGGATGATGCCCTGCACCGCATTAAATCCCACCACCACTGCCAGCAGGGATTTTAAAATCCATCCCACCGCTTTGGCCGACATTTCCGACATCTGGGACAAGTATTCTTCCCCGGTCATATGGTTGATAAAAACCAGCATCACATGAACCTGAATCAAAGCCATCAGCCCATGGCCGATGAGCCACTGGATCAGATAAATCAGCCCCAGTAGAAACTCATAGAAGGCTGCCGCCGTGGACACGCCAGCAGACATGGTAACGGCCAGAAAATAAGCCGGGATCAAAGCCCGCATAAATTCCTGAGTCTCTTCCAACACGGACCGGGCCAGATCCTGGGCTCCGGAAAACACCTGCAGAAGAATGAGAAAGAGGAGCATATACGTGATTTCAAAACTGACCTGGGCGATCTGCTGGTTCTGGAAAATATTTGAAAAATTGGTCAAAAGCGCCGCCGCAATCCCCAGAACCAGAATGGACAAAAGTATCTGCTTCTCCTGCTTCCAGTTCTCACCAAACTGTCCCAGAAGGGCTGTCAAAAAGCCCTCCAGCGTAAAAATTTCTTCTCCCTGAATCAAATCCATCACCGCATCCCGGAACCGGAATTCCTCCTCCAGAATCTCATCCACCGATTCCTGGATCTCCTCAAAGTCCAGCTCCTCTGTCATAGGCAGTCCCTCCGCCCGGGCTTTTACAGACGGCAGTGCGGGCAGAACAAAAGCCAGAAGAAGGAGAACCCTCCACTTTCCCGCCCTCATCCGGCCAAAAACCCCTGGATGGTATCCATAAGAGCCGTGATAATCGGCATGCTGACTGCCAGGATAGAAAGCTTGCTGAATACCCCAATCTGCCCGGCTATGGTAGAATATCCGGCGTCCTTGCAGATATCCGAGGCAAACTCTGAGATATAAGTAATGCCGATGATTTTCAGCAGCACCTGGATATAAGCCGTCTGCACGGAAATAGAGTTTTGAATCAGCTTCACACTCTCCACCACTACTTCCAGCCTTCCCACTGCCAGAATCAGAAGAAGCACACTGGTAGCAATGCTGAGATATACGGCAAATTCCGGTTTGCTGCCCTTAAGCTGCAGGGCCAGAAACACTCCCACAATGCCTATCATAGCCGCCTTTATCATAACCGATCCCCCTTTCTCAGCCGTCTCCCTCTCAGACTATAAGGCGAACAGCTGCTGCATGGTTGTAAACAGATCAAAAATATAGGGCAGAATCCAGAGCAGCACCAGCACCAGACCCGCCAGGCTGGTCAGAAATGCCTGCTCCTCCCGGCCGCTGTGCTTCAGTACCTGGCTTAAGACCGATACCAGGATTCCCACCGCCGCTATTTTAAATATGAGATTAACGCTCATGGTTCCCCTTTCTCTCCCTTAAGGTTCCGTTTAAAGCAGCAAGATCACCAGGAAAATGCCTCCCGCCACCCCAAGGCTCTGGTACAGCTTCTGTTTGCCCGTCAGGGATTCCTGGGCATCCCGGATCCGGATCTCCAGCTGCTCCAGATAAAGCTCAATAGAGGATAGCTGCATTTCCAGGTCCAGATATCCCAGGCTTTCACCCAGGACTCCCAGCTGTTCCCGGTCCTCCCGTTTCAGCTTCGTACCTGCGAGCCCTTTTTGAATCTGATCTCTCCAGAGCTCCCCGAAGGTTCTGCCGTCCAAATTCTCCATCTCCTCCGCCGTCCGTTTCAAAAATAGGTTAAAAGGCTCCGGCATGCGGACGGAGATAGCCAGAAAAGCTTCCTCCAGGGGTGTTTTCGTATATTTAATCTCCCCCCGCAGCATATAGAGCATCTGCTTTAAGAGACGCAGCTCCATGCAATACCGCTTGACATCCACACTGCAGCTAATGCCAATCCCCCCGGCAGAAACAATAATCATCAGCGCACCTGCCAGTTTCAGCATAACCGCTCCCCCTTTCCGTCCAAAACTTCCTGAATCCTTCCCGCAGGCACTCCCGGACAGAGAATCAGAAAGCGCTCAAAGACTTGTTCTTCCATGAGCCGCTGAAACAAAGGTTTGCTCTTAATATCCCCAAGCGAACTGCCGTGTACCGTAGCAATCAGACGGCAGCCGCAGAACAGGGCCGTCTCGATGGCGTGAATATCCTCATACCTTCCAATCTCGTCCACTGCCAGCACTTCCGGGGCCATGGAACGCACCATCATCATCATCCCCTCTGCCTTGGGACAGGCATCCATCACATCCGTGCGGATTCCCACATCATTGGAGGGAACTCCCTGAAAACATCCGCAGATCTCAGAGCGCTCATCCACCACGCCCACCGTATGCCCCCGCCTGTCCCCCTTCCCGTCGGAAATCTGCCGGATCAGATCCCGGAGGAGGGTAGCCTTCCCGC
>ERZ777305.1718-NODE-1718-length-23185-cov-24.251016_pt1 | contig 23185 bp, 21 predicted proteins | sample MGYA00374965_ERZ777305 | MGnify/ENA primary metagenome ERZ777305 (study PRJEB29328, sample SAMD00013331) | mouse gut metagenome | study: EMG produced TPA metagenomics assembly of the Metagenome analysis of fecal microbiota from mouse which was promoted... | reverse complement strand
TGAATTTCAATAATTTCAAAGTACTCTTATGATTTTTTAGTGGACACTAATGAGGTGAGAACGAAAAAAATACTGCCGAGTAGGTCAAAAATCGCACGCGAAGTGTTAACTTTGCGGAATATTATCATCGATTCATAACAAATACCCGAAATATGGACTTATTTGAAAGAATTTCCGCCGATATAAAGGCCGCTATGCTTGCACGCGAAAAGGTACGTCTGGAGACCCTTCGTGGCGTCAAGAAAGAATTTCTCGAAGCCAAGACTGCTAAGGGAGGTGACGGCTCTCTGTCGGATGATGCCGCTATGAAGATTCTTGCCAAGATGGTGAAGCAGCGCAGGGAGACGGCTGCTATCTATGAGGAGCAGAATCGTTTCGACCTCCGCGACAACGAGCTCGCTGAGGCTGCTGTGATCGAGGAATATCTCCCCAAGCAGCTTTCCGAAGATGAACTCACCGAGGAGCTTAAGAAGATTATAGCTCAGGTAGGTGCTACATCTCCTAAGGAAATGGGTAAGGTGATGGGCATAGCCTCCAAAGCTCTCGCTGGCCGTGCCGACGGCAAAGCCATCTCCGCAAAAGTTAAAGAACTTCTCAACTGATAGAAAGGATGCTTACTCTACAACAGATAAAAGAGGACCCCGAGCGCATCATTGCGCGCCTCGCTGTCAAAGGTTTTGACGGCAAACAGGGGGTTAATGACGTTATTGACTTCGACGACGAGCGCAGGAACCTTCAGTTCCAGAGCGATACTCTCGCAGCTCAGCTCAAGAAGAAGGCTGACTCAATAGGCCGTCTCATGAAGGAAGGAAACAAGGCTGAGGCTGAGGAGGCCAAGAAGGAGGTTGCCGAGATGAAGGAGAAGCAGAAAGAGCTGTCCGACCGTCTCGCCGTCACTGAGAACTCTATCCGTGACATTCTTCTCGGTATGCCCAATGTACCTTGCGATATGGTGCCCGAGGGGCTCACCGCTGCCGATAATGTTGTGGAGAAGACAGGTGGCAAGATGCCTGAGCTTTCATCTGACGCACTCCCTCACTGGGATCTTGCCAGGAAGTACAACCTCATCAACTTTGATCTCGGTGTAAAGATCACCGGACCTGGTTTCCCTGTGTACATCGGCAAGGGTGCGAAACTCCAGCGCGCTCTCATCCAGTTCTTCCTCGACCGGGCTTCCGATGCCGGTTATCTTGAGATACAGCCCCCTTATGTTGTCAATGAAGCTTCCGGTTACGGCACCGGCCAGCTCCCCGACAAGGAAGGGCAGATGTATCTTATCAATGAAGATAAGCTCTACATGATCCCTACCGCAGAGGTCCCTGTCACCAACCTCTATCGCGATGTCATAATCCCGGCTGATCAGCTTCCGGTGAAGAACTGTGCTTATTCGGCATGTTTCCGTCGCGAGGCAGGAAGCTACGGCAAGGATGTGCGCGGACTCAACCGTCTGCATCAGTTTGACAAAGTCGAGATCGTGCGCATCGAGAAGCCCGAGGACTCATATGCGGCTCTCGAAGAGATGAAGGACCATGTTCAGGGTCTGCTTGAAAGCCTCGGGCTCCCCTGGCACATACTCCGTCTGTGTGGCGGCGACATGAGCTTCACCTCTGCGATAACATTCGACTTTGAGGTCTACTCTGCCGCGCAGGAACGTTGGCTTGAGGTGTCATCTGTATCCAACTTCGAGACCTATCAGGCAAACCGTCTGAAATGCCGTTACCGCGGTGAGGACAAGAAGACTCATCTTTGTCACACGCTCAACGGCTCGGCTCTCGCCCTCCCGCGCATCATGGCTGCTCTCCTGGAGAACAATCAGACACCCGAAGGTATCATTGTTCCCGAATGCCTGCGCAAGTACACAGGATTTGACATCATCAACTAATCGAGCCTATCGATTGTTGTATCCTTGAAAATTCAATCAGATTATGGAAACAACACGACAAGCTAAAATAGCACGTCTCATTCAGAAGGAACTGAGTGAGATATTCCGCTTGCAGACAGCCAAGACTCATGGAGTGCTCGTGTCAGTGAGCGCAGTGCGCGTGTCGCCTGACTTGAGCATCGCCAAGGTATATCTCTCTATTTTCCCCACAGATAAGTCGCAGGAGCTTCTGGAAAGTATCACCGCCAGTGCAAAGACCATCCGCTATGAGCTTGCACAGCGTGTGAGATTTCAGCTCAGGAAATGTCCCGAGCTGAGCTTCTACATCGATGATTCGCTCGATTATATCGAGAATATCGATAAGCTCCTCGGAAAACAACCGGACTGATATGCTCGCTCTGCGCATAGCGTTGCGCTATCTGTTTGCTAAGAAAAGTCATGCCGCTGTCAATATCATATCTATGATATCGATGGCTGGCATTGCTGTTGCCGCAATGGCTATGGTGTGTGTGCTGTCAGTGTTCAACGGTTTCACCGATCTTGCCTCCTCACGCCTATCGGCTATCGATCCTGAAATCAAGGTTACGCTACCGTATGGAGCGGTGATAGCCGATGGCGACTCTCTTTCTTGCATAGTGGCTTCGGTGCCTGGTGTGGCAGCTGTCAGGCAGGTGCTTGAGCAGCGCGCCCTCGCAGTGAGCGACGGCGACCAGATGCCTGTCAAAGTGCGAGGCATTGAAGAGGGGTACTCTGATGTGTCCACTCTTTCCGAACTCGTTATCGATGGCGAAATGGTCGATTCCCCATCGATGAATTGTGCATTGCTGAGTGTCGGGGTGGCTATCCGCACCGGAGCTCGTCCAGCCTACGAGTCGACCTTTTTCCTCACAGTCCCGCGCAGGCTCGGACGCATCAACCCAGCGTTCCCGATGGCTGCGTTCCGTACCGACACATTGGTTGTGAGCGGCGTATATCAGACCAATCAGGGTGAGTATGACGAGGATCTCGTGTTCATACCCTTGCGTTCGGCACGTACTCTTTTCGACTATTCCACGGAGGCTACATCACTTGATGTGGCTGTTGATTCCGGATTCAGCATCCCACAGGTAGTTGATGGCATCAGCAGCCGTCTCGGTGACGGATACATTGTGGCTGACCGTCTCAAACAGCAGGAATCCTCTTTCCGTATGATAGAGATTGAAAAATGGATCACATTCCTGATGTTGCTCTTTGTCCTGGTTATGGCTTCGTTCAACATCCTTTCCACCATGTCGATGCTCATTATTGAGAAGGAGGATAATATGCGTATCCTCACATCACTTGGTGCCTCACGAGGGATGCTCAGGAGGATATTTCTGGAGGAAGGCATGCTCATTGCTGTCATGGGCGGTATTATAGGGGTGGCTATTGGAGTTGTGTTGTGTCTGCTTCAGCAGCATTTCGGACTGATATCTCTTGGCGGAGACCCGTCTCAGATGTCTATTGACCATTATCCGTGCCGTCTGTCCCTCACCGATGTCCTCGTTACCTCGGCAGTGGTGCTCGTCATAGGATTCTTTTCCGGAATGGTCTCCTCTCGTTCTCTCCCTCGATTGGACCGTTGACTTTTTTTGAATTGACGTGAGTTTTTTGTAACTTAGCGGTCAGTAATAATTGAAACCTTCATTACTATGATGTCTCATCGTTATTGTGTCATAATGTGTGGTGGAGTCGGTAGCCGTTTTTGGCCCTACTCACGCGAGGATCGTCCCAAACAGTTCATTGATTTTATGGGGACCGGGCGTTCGCTCCTTCAGATGTCCTACGACCGCATACTCCCATTGGTGCCCAAGGAAAATATCGTGGTGGTAACCAATGCGAAATACGCACCTCTCATCCGTGAGCAGCTTCCCGATCTGCTCCCTCATAATATACTTCTCGAACCTGCACGCCGCAACACCGCCCCTTGCATCGCTTGGGCGGCTTACCATATAGCAGCCCTTGATCCTGATGCTTCGATGATAGTCGCCCCGAGCGATCATCTCATAACAGGTGAGAGCATATATTGCGACTGTGTGAGGAAAGGTTTTGAGTTTGTTGAGAGCAACGATGCCCTCCTCACTCTCGGCATCACACCGGTACGTCCCGAGACCGGTTACGGCTATATACAGATAGGGCCTAAGGTCACCGATGATATCAACAAGGTAAAGACATTCACCGAAAAGCCTAATCTTGAGCTTGCCAAAGTGTTTTTGGAGACAGGTGAATTCTTCTGGAACGCAGGCATATTCCTTTGGAAGGCCTCGTCTATCATCAATGCTCTCCGCAGATATGACACCGATCTGACAGTACTTTTCGATCGTGGTGAAGGACTGTTCGGCACTCCCCGAGAGGACGATTTCATAAGGCAGAATTTCGGGGCGTGCCCCGCCAACTCCATTGACTATGCTGTGATGGAGAAAGCCGACAACGTATATGTCGAATGTGCCGGATTCGGTTGGAATGATCTTGGCACATGGAGTGCGCTGTATGACAATTCCGCTAAGGATGCCGACAGCAATGTGGCTCAGGGAGGAAGTCTCGTGGCTTACGACTCTCATGGCAACATCTTTGTGACACCTAATGGCAAGCTCATTGTGGCTGACGGTCTTAAGGATTATATTGTTGCCGATGCGGAGGATGTGTTGCTTATATGTCCTAAGGCTGATGAGCAGCGCATAAAGCAGATGGTCAATGATGTGAAGATGCGTTTCGACGATAAATTCCTTTAATACCTATCGACCATGGAACCCCAGTCTTATTCTCTGACTCCCGAGGAGGAGCGCAAGCTGATCGATGATGAGTTTGCCGATCTTCTTCAGGGATATATTAAAAGTAATCACCGCAAGAAAGTGGATATAATAGAGCGGGCATTCAAGTTTGCTCGTTCTGCCCATGAAGGGGTGCGACGCCGCTCCGGCGAGCCTTACATCCTGCACCCTATTGCCGTTGCCAAGATTGCTTCACGTGAGATAGGGCTTGGTTCTACTTCCATATGTGCCGCCCTTCTTCATGATGTGGTGGAGGACACCGAGTACACGGTCGAGGATATAGAGCGGCAGTTCGGCAAGAAGATTGCCGAGCTTGTGGAGGGGCTCACCAAGATCTCGGGTGGTATCTTCGGCGACAGGGCGTCAGCCCAGGCTGAGAATTTCCGTAAACTCCTGCTCACAATGAGCCAGGATATACGTGTTGTGCTCATAAAGATGGCTGACCGCCTGCATAATATGCGCACACTTGGGTCAATGGCTCCCAACAAGCAGTACAAGATCGCAGGCGAGACCCTCTATATATATGCCCCGCTTGCCCATCGCCTGGGGCTGTTCAGCATAAAGACCGAACTGGAGGACCTGAGCTTCAAGTTCGAGCATCCTGCCGAGTATGCCCGTATAGCATCTCTTATAAAAGGAAGCGAAGAGAAGCGCGAGATGGTCTATAACAATTTCGCGACACCGATTCGTCAGCGTCTTGCCGCCATGGGGCTCACCTACGAGGCTAAGGCACGCGTCAAGTCGGTGTACTCCATATGGCGTAAGATGGAGGCTAAGCGTATTCCGTTTGAGGAGGTATACGACCTCTATGCCATGCGTATCATCTTCGATCCGCCGTCAGGAGTAGGGGAGAAGGAGATGTGTTACCGCATATATGCCGCGCTTACCGATCTCTATCGGCCGCATCCCGAACGTATCCGCGATTGGATCACAGTGCCGAAAGCAAACGGTTATCAGGCTCTTCATGTGACGCTTATGGGACCTGACGGCAACTGGATAGAGGTACAGATACGCTCTCGCAAGATGGACGAGATAGCCGAGAAAGGCTTCGCTGCCCATTGGAAATACAAGATTGGCGGCGAAGGGGAGGAGGAGAGCGAGCTGACAGTGTGGCTGCGCACAATCAAGGACATTCTTGACGACCCCAACCCGAACGCTATCGATTTTCTCGACACGCTCAAACTCAATTTCTTCTCAAGTGAGATAGTGGTGTTCACCCCTAAGGGAGAGCTTCTCACGCTTCCGTCAGGTGCGACAGTGCTCGATGTTGCATACACTCTTCACTCCGAGATAGGCAATCATTGTATAGCCGGAAAGGTCAACCACAAGCTTGTGCCGTTGTCGAGTAAGCTAAATTCCGGAGATCAGGTCGAGGTGCTGACTTCGCAGTCCCAGACTCCTAAGTCGGAATGGATGTCATTCCTTTCCACCGCCAAGGCGAAGACGCGTTTGCGCAAGGAGCTTCGCAGGGTGCAGATGCCATATGTCGAGGAGGGGAGCAGGATTTTTGAAAAGTTCCTTGCAGATAACCATATCATACTGAACAACAATGTTATCACCAAGATTCTTGGCAGATATCAGGTTCAGACACGTGAAGAGCTCTTTCTTAAGCTCGGGTCAGGTGAGGCATCGATTGACGATTATCTCAATGTCAATACATCCTCGGGGGCGAAGTCATTTGTTAGCCGTCTTTTCAGCCTCGGATTCGGAGGGCTGAAGCCCAAGCGCATTCGAGGAGCTGACGCAGGTCAGTCCGGTCAGACACCTGACTCGAATGCCGGGAAAATCAATACTAAAAAGGTATATGTGCTCCACGACGACGGCAAGGAGAGCAATTATATATTTGCCGATTGCTGTCGCCCCATACCCGGTGATGACGTGATGGGTTTTCTCAACTACGATGGCAAGGTGGAGATTCACTCCCTCACATGCCCTCATGCCCAAAAGCTTAAGGCAAGCCACGGCGACCGTCTTCTGGCGGTGAGATGGGATAAGGTTGCAAGCGAGTTTATAGCCAATATCCGTATTGAAGGTATTGACCGCCATGGCATTCTACAGGAGCTTACAGGGATGATTTCCAGCTCATTGGAGATCGACATACGCCGGCTCAACATTGAGGCTAAGGGCGAAGTGTTCACATGCAGTCTCGATGTCAAGGTCTCAGATACGTCTCAGGTGGACTCTCTTTGTTCGAAAGTTCTGAAGATCAATGGTGTCAGGAGGGCTGACCGCGTGAAGTGATCCCTGTTACATCACAGCTATACGTTTGGCTGCTGACGATGATGTGGAGGGTGTGGTGTCCGACCCTTCCGATATCACGGTGGCGCGGTACACATATATGCCGCGGCCCACACGGTTGCCGCTCATATTGTTGAGGTCCCATTTCACAGGTGTCGTCAGATACATATCGGCACGTCCGCGGGTTGTGTCGCTCCATACGAAGCGTCCCGACATGTCGTATACATCTATCCTCACGCTCAGCATGGCATCTGGACGGTTGTGTGCTATATAGAAATTAGCCTCTGTCGAAGCCGGGTTTGCATCGGTATAAACGTCGAATATCTTTGGGGCAAGTGTCGGGTCCACATAGAAGTCTATTGACGCAGTTGTGGAATTTCCTCCTATGTCCCACACTTTGAGTGAGGCTGTATGGTGTCCCGGAGTCAGTTCCGGCAGCTGATAGGCTATGTTGCCTGCCGGAGAGCCGTCTATGTCGGGTATGAATGACGATGACAGGTCGCTGAGGTTCTTTGTTTCATCTATGCGCAGCGACATCTGATGGCCTACTCCGGCAAGTGACATGTTTATACCCATATCATCGCTCACTCTTGCCAGCAGCATAGGGGTGGGATTGACGGCATCACCGTTGCGGAAAGTATCGTGGTTGAGATACATTGATTCGATCACCGGGGCATTGTCGTCCACGATAGCATTCTCATCATATCCGTACACATAGAAATCTCGGTTGGCTCCCACTGCTGATAATAGTATGTCATCATCGCTTTGGGCATACATTGACAGGGTGGCATTGCGGAAATTATCGGATATTTCAGGAGGAAGTATTATTGTGCACTCCCATTTTCCGTTGACCACTTTGGCTCGTCCTGTATAGAGCTGTTCCCCCTGCTCGTCGAACACTATGCCTCCTGTGCCCGAGGAATTCTCCCTTCCGTGTGTTGTGTGGCTGCTTTCGGCATCGTAGAGAGTAAGCTCGATGAATCCGTTGAATGACTCGATGACATTTCCGTCATGGCTGCATACCGATCCGCTGAGTTTTGTGTTCCCGAGAGCAGTGATTACCGGCGGCTCTGAATCTCCGTTGTCGGCAGTGACTGCCTTGTCATTTATGCTGTCGAGTGTGGCGGTATTCTCCGGAAAAGCCAGTCTCATGGCTGGATCGCCGAGCAGCACATATCGGAGCTTGTTGGAGTCTGCGCCTATTCTGTTTTTTGAACGGCGCAGTATCTCTCCTATAGGGCGCATCCTTCCGTCGCTGTCAGTGTCGAACAATTCCTTGCCAAGGGCTGAGGTAAGTATGCCGTTGCGTGAGATATACACTGTCCTGGTGGCAGAGATACCGCCTATCAATCCTCCGGCATCGGAAAGGGTGAGATATTCCATTCCGCAATGCTCATCGTCGTCCCATTGGGCGAATGTGCAGGTCGCCCCATAAAAGAATGGCGCACGGCGAAGATATAATTTCTGGAGGTCCGAAAAATTCAGTAGCCCTTCTCTGCCTATGCTGTTGTGGGATGAATGACCCACATAGTTCCACCACACCACACCCTCGTTGAGCAGATTGTGAAGTTTCTCTCGTGCCGGTTTCGCTACGCCTCCGATCAGTTCGAATTCATCTACATATACTTTATGGTATGTCATGTCGCGTCCTTTGGCAAACGAACGGAAATTCTTCTCTATATCCTCAGTCTGTGTCATGTGTATGTTATCGTTCCCATTGTCAGCAGCGAGCACTATCCGGTTGCGCCATCTTCCGCTTTTCGGAGCCTTGGTATAGGCGGTAAGGCGGTCCACATACACCTTTGCCTCTTCCGGGTTGTGGGCTGGTATTCTGCCGACTGCGATATTTATGGTCGCTGACGAAAAATTTAGCCCCGTGTTGTCCCCGAGCACAGCCAGAGCATCGTCAGTGCTGTAGGATTCCTGTTCGGTATGTCCGTTGTCGGTCTGCCATACAGGGACTGTTGTCTCCATATTGTTGCGCCACACTGGGGTTATCTTCCGGTGGTCATAATTTACGCTTCCCATGATCAAGGCATACTGTAGTCTATGGCGATGTGTGTCACTTCCGCGGTCATAGAACATCTTGAGCATTCGGCGCATGGCGTTGATGTCGGCACATCCGCTGCCGAATTCATTGGCTACAGCATCCGTGCTGACAACAAGTACCCTCAATGAATCTGGCTCTTCCATGTGAAGCCTTGCTACTCGTTCCGCTTGCTCTCGTAGCAAAGGGTGTGTGAAAATCACCATGTCGGGAGTAGGTTCGGCATGTATGTTCTGGTTGCGCACCACTTCGGCAACTTTAGGCACCGGTAGAGCCGCATTATCGTCCCAGGCGGCATATCTGCGCTTGCCGTAATACTCATTTGTCCAAGTGGCGTTTCCTTGTGAGATGACTGGTTTCATCATCACTACTTTAAGCGGATTGGTCACATCCCACACGCGGGTCGACTCCGACACTCCTGAGAGAGTTACTGTGGAGTTTTTCACAGTGAAGTCAAGATGTCGTGATTCCGGCATAGCCAGTTCGCGCAGGTAGCATATGGTGATATTATCAAGATGAGCAAGCGACACCGACCCTATAGGAGAAGCCGTGATAGTGAGGTTGAGTTTCTCTCCCTGTGTATCGAGGGTGCGTTGTGTCACGAGGATCTCTCCGTAGTCAGTGGTCCCGGCTACTCGGTCAGAGGTCAGTGGCGGCAGAGTGTTGCCGTTCTCCGCGAATGTCAGTTGCACGCCACCGCTCGATTTAGCGAAAAACTCACAGCGCATATAGGCGTTACTGTCCGCGCACCTCCCTGGCATGTTGAATGTGAAACGCCGTGTGGGAGTGAACTTGAAATCCTCGCCAACAATGAGATGTCCGGTGTGTGCGGGGCTTACTGCTTCAAGCTCGTGGCGCACACTTTCAACGAATGTGGTGATACCCTCGCCGGAAGGAGTGACTCCTTCGGTCGGTATGGACCTTTGTTCGGCATTACGGTCGCTGATGAAATAATACCCGTGAGTGCTGTAAGGATTGGCGGTATGGTAATGGGTATCGTCACTGTTATCGTGGCGTGACAGCGGACCTTCGGCATAGAACACAATCCCTCTGGGGGTCATCTCGCTCTGCACCATAGGGAGGTCATCGATATAATTTTCGAGTGAAAGCCTGTCAGGGATCCTCCTGCCACCGTAGCCGTACACCCTTACATTTCCGGGGTTATCGAACCCCCATGCTCTTATGTCGGCAATCGGTATGAGATGCATCCCAGTCTGCTCCACGCTGAGCTTCACCCAGCGACCGCGGCTCAGCACAGAATTTCCGGTATAGATGCCAGGTGAGAAAGCAGCAGCCGATGCAGCAGCCCATAACGACAGAATTAAAAATATATATCGTAAATATCGTGAATTCATGATACAGATCCGTATAACCATATTAACGCAGCTCAGCGACACTTTATTGCAACGGCTCATTTGAATTCCGTCCCGACAGCAAAAAAGTAGCGTGACCCTCTTAAAGCTCCAAGTCACGCTACTTTTTCATATGTGTCGGAAAATGATATTGTATTTATAATTTGTCAATCTGGTAATGTATCATCTCTTTATCAATCACACCAAGTATCATTTAATACAATTGAATCGTAGCTTCTGTCATGCTTGAAATTATTAAAATCATCACGGTTGGTAGCAGGAAATTCCAATATGATTTCATCATATAAGGTTGACAAGAATTTATCTTTCTTTGGAGTTTGGTAATGCGCCATATCCCTGAACTTAAAAAAGATATTGAACGAATCATTGTCGAATACGAAGAACTATACAATCGTGAAAACGACATAGATTCCAATAGGCAATAACCTATCCGATACAAACTGCCACAACGGATTGAGAGAAATAAAATCATTATTAACCACATCAAAATTGATAGATAATGTCAACCAATCTTATAAAAGAAATCAACGATAACTCTTTTGTTTTTGGCTGCTGAAAAACATTTCATGTGGAATTCATATGAGAGGACTTTTACCTCTTAAAATCAACTATATAAGAAAATAACGGTAAAACTATCCGTTAGGGATAAGAGGAAATGAAAAAGTTGCTTTGAGGAAGTGAATGGACTAGAAAAGGCGAGTGTTCTGGATGAAAGATTTAACTAAACCCTAACAGTTGATAGATATTTTTATGATTTAAGGCAGAAAGCAAAGAGACACGAAATTTCAAGAGAATAAGCTGTATGTCAGCGAAAATATATAACTTTGCATAATGGCATATACGCCATATCTGAAACAATGTCTAAAATCATCGTTCAAAATACACCAATCACGGTTCTCTCGGTAGAGGAACAGGATTATATCTCCCTCACAGATATGGCGACAGCCAAAGAGGGGGATAACCGCTCTGCCGATATAATCAAAAACTGGTTACGGAACCGATACACTATTGAATTTCTAGGCACTTGGGAAGTTATACATAACCCTAATTTCAAAGTGGTCGAATTTGACCACTTTAGAATGAGCGCAGGTTTGCCGTCGTTTGTGTTGAGCGCATCGGAATGGATAGAGCGCACAAATGCAGTAGGCATAATCGTGAAGAAAGGCCGTTATGGAGGCACATACGCCCACAAGGATATAGCCTTTGAATTTGGGTCTGCCATAAGTGTGCCGTTCAAACTTTATCTTATAGAGGAATTTCAGCGGTTAAAGACGGAGGAACAGCGGTTGTTAGGTTGGTCGGCGAAGCGCGAGCTGTCGAAAATCAACTACCGCATACACACCGACGCAATTAAGCATAACCTTATTCCGGCGGAGGTTACTCCGACACAGGCGAGTATGATTTACGCCAACGAAGCCGACGTGCTCAACGTGGCGATGTTCGGTGTAACGGCAAAGCAATGGCGCGAGGCTCACCCCGACCTGAAAGGCAACATACGCGATTACGCTACAATCAACGAGCTTATCTGCCTGTCGAATATGGAAAACCTCAATGCGGTTTTCATCGAGCAGGGCATGACGCAAAGTGATCGGCTTGTGAAACTGAACCAAATCGCTATCCATCAGATGAGCGTATTGGAAAGTGGCGGCAACGATAGAAAACTACTGAAATAGATGAAGAAATGGCAGAAAATAGGTGGTATTGTAGCCTTCGGAGCGATTGGCATTTACGAATTGCTTTTGTGGTTTGGTGCATATTTGGATTTGAAATATATTGTAGAGCCATGCAATATTTCAGTTGTGGTAGAGAGAATGTATTTGAGGATAGATTCTTTATCTCTTGCTCTTTGGTTTAATTATTTCATTGCCCTTGCCATATTTATTTGCCTTTGGCGGAAAGATTATAAATTAACTTTGTCCAATATAGATAGATTAAAGAAGACACTACAAAACTTAGGTGTGGCAAATAGTGCGTTTTACATTGATGATATATGCCATGCCGACAGCACTGTTTTATTCAAAAGTGGCAATGAATACCAAATAATATATGTAGATGATAGAGGCGTGCAAAAAGTCATTGCTTCTTTTTTTGAGGAAAAGCAGGCATGTGATTTTCTGTTGGAATATTTCAAAAATCTGCATCGGAACAAGTAAGGAAAACAATCTATCTAAATAGCAATTAACGGAATTAACGATCGTTGATGACGTTTGCGATAATGCCAACGAAGTCGCAAAGGACTTGTCAAGGAATTGTTTACTACTGCTGAAAATCAACGCCATATCCGATTCAAGAAATAAGCGGGATACAAACTTCGTTAAATAGAAGTTTTAACAGAAGGAAAAAGCAGGAAAATGGGGCTGAAACAGCAGAATCACGCAAAAAAGAATAAAATTTCAGTTTTTCGTTTAGTTCAAGCACTTTACGCATGGTGATGTAATTATTTTAGCGAGAGTTGTATTAACTTTGCACATATAAATTTTTGGTTATGGCAGCACATAAGACGATTCAGCGTCAAATTGACTACAAAAAGAAAAGCGGAGATTTTAAGAGTCTTCGCCTCTATCTTCGTAGGTTATTATCTGTGATGCCGGATGATTATTATCTTTTAGCTGAGTTGTCATCAGCCTGCTATCAATTGGAAAAATATAATGAATCCCTAACTTATGCATACCAAGCGTATCAATTAGCTCCTGACGATTATTGGGTAAGATATATCTATGGTTGCGCATTATTATCAAAAGATAGGTTAGATGAAGCCGCTGAAATGTTTGATTCTATTATTGCCTGTAATGTGGATTTTCTTGCATATTACGAACATGGCGAAGGAAAGCGTTGGGCGGAATCGCTATTGAATGACAGTCGATATATGAGAGCTGCTATTTATCAGCAGGAATGCTGTTATCTTGAAGCATGGGACTTATTCATGCTTCACAAAAAATTGCGAAAACGTGGATTATATAGCGACTTCTCAATTAGGCAAGTCAATAACCATTTAAGAACATTGAATGTAACCTGTGGCTTTGTGTGCTGTTCTCGTCGGATGCGCTGTTGCCGCTGTCTATGATATGCGCTGATTTGCGGTTATGTCAGCCATGGACATATCGGACGGCGGATTATGACGTGTCTATTAGCCGTAAATCAAGGTGCTATAATGTCGGTTTTTGCCGATGTTTGTCGTTGTTTTGACCTCCGAAGCTCCATGCCGGACTTTGATAGAATAAGCTGACAGTCATGCGAAAAAACATCGTCTGAACTGCACTTCTCAAGTTAGTAGGTGTACGGTTCAGACGATGTTTTACAGGTATATTTCTTTCAGGATGTGATTGATGTATCGTCGTTTATCAATCACGTATTTCGCCTTTGTGGACCACCATTTTTACCAATGTCCGTTTGGAACTGTGTGTATCTGAAACCCAAAGCACGGAATCGTTCTGTGCGTAGATGCGTGTTGGTTGGGAAAAGGCGTATCCTTTGATTGCTTTCAGGGCGCGACACCATTCTTGAAGGTCGCGGTCATATATGTTTATGGCATCGTTGTTGCCGGTGACATACCATCTGTTATTGCATATGGCAAATGTTTTGGGTTTGAAGTCGAGAGCCATAGTGTGTTCATCGATATCAATTGAAGTGTTGTCGGGCAGATCGTCATTTATCAAGGAAGGATCAATCACGCGGATTATCTTGTTTTCATAATCTGAGAGGAGTATCCTACCGTCCTTGTCAGGCTGCATGTAATGGGCGGCAAATGAATTGTTTGATGATCCGTTTCCAGATACGTGTTTATAACGCTTTGTCTTTTGATAATTATCTTTGGTGGCATCCGATTCTTTGTAGATGCTTACTTTACCATTTTTGTCACGTGCGAGTATCAGACCATCATTGACTGTTAGTGCCTGAGCTTGAAATACAGGTCCATTCCAGTTGCCATTGCCAATACATGTGATATAGTCAAGATCGGGAAGTCGGAATACATGGATTCGTGACTGGCGTTCGGATATGTACAGCCGGTCGCCGGCCGGGACTATAGCTTCTATCCAGCTTCCGAAACTTAATGTCTTATTGTCGAATTGCCACGACTTAATGGTGGAGAGTAGCTTGTTGTCCTTTTGGCTGAACAGCATAAGGCTGTTGCCTTTGCCGCCAATGTTGGCTACAAGCAGGGTGTCTCCGATATGGGCTACTGTATAAGGGATAAATTCATCAGCCTGCTCCATATTGAGAGTCAGAGCATTGATTTTATTTACTGCTTCGTAGGAATAATACCAGTAACTATTGTAGTCATCCGTTGAGTCTTGTTTAGGAAGAGTGTCTTCAAGTTCATCTTTGCCGCATTGTACGGTCATAACACCGAACATTATGACAAGAATATAAGAGTATATTTTCATATATTTTTAGTCTGTTATATAAGGTTGGAGTTATATCAGTTCATTCATAGGGATTGCATAGACACAGGTGGCGTTTTTCATGCGGTCGGTTATGAACAGTGTGTTCCGTCGTATGCAGAATTTTTCAGGAGCCTGTAGTGTGACGGATCCTATTGTGGTGAGATCTTTTATGATCTCTCCTGTGTCGGGATTGACTTCGCAGAATTTTTCATTACCGTTTGAGCTCACAAACATACGTCCTTGGTAGAAGTCGAGAGCATATGGTCCGTTTTTGTAAGGCAATTGTTTTGTGCGTTTGAGTGTCGCGCATTCGCGGATATCGGCGGGGGATAATATGTCGATACGTCTGGACGGATGTGTCGTGTACAGAAGACCGTTGCGGTCGTTCATCGCCATTCCATAGGTCCCGGATGTCTCGCCAAGGTTTTCCGATCGTGCGTAGATGTATTGTATCGATCCGGAGGATATTGATTGCTCTTCAGCGAAATCCACATAGCGTTTGTCTCGTATCATGACGAGTCCATTGTAGAGTGTCACGTCAAATGCGTGTACGGTCTGAGTAAGAGATGTGCCCCATTTGCCGTTGCCTATGCACGTGATGAACTGATAGTCGTTGGCATCAAAGATTTCGGTGCGGCTCCCTTCGTGGGTTATGTATATTTTGCCGTTGGCCCGTATAATACCGTTTGGACGTCCTCCGAAAGTTTTCTCATTATTGTCCTCTTTCCACTTTTTAATGCTTCCGATGTGCTTTTTGCCTCCGTTTGCAATATTGAAAATCTCAAGACTGAAATGATTGTCGGCATCGTTAAGTACATATAGTGTATCACCATATGCATATACATCCTTGGGGCGGAATGTAGCGGTGGTAGCTCCAGGGATGTCGGTATATTGCAGTTTGAATGACACTGGGTTTCCGTCGTTTCCTCCCATGTCTGTCGCTCCGCGCATAGGTGACAATCCGCCATCGATAGCATCAAGTTCAGGTCCCTCTATAATGTGTTTTGATGCACGGTATATGTCGCTGTTGTATCTTTTCCTATTTTGCCTTGTGTGCATGAAACGGCGGGAATAGACCGGAAGCTTCTTGTTCAGAGACATGGATCGGTATACGTTGGCGCAGAGTGTGATCCATCCGGGTCCGGTCTGTTCGTAAGTCATGTTTCCGTTATGTCCGTAACCAAGACAGTGAGCAAATTCGTGGAAAATGGTATGGGTCTCATTGGTGTCGTCGGCATAGTGCTCAATGTAGCACCATTCGTTCAGACCGTATGTCTGACCGCCTCCGAGTCCGTTGTATCCTACGCAATGTCCAAAATGGAGTCCGGCATGGTTGAGGGTCCTGTTTAATAATGCATTTTTATCAATGACTGTCTTGTTGGCATCGCTATGCAGCGGACCGAACTCGTTCAGAGCTTTTTCGAATTCCTCTGACGAGTACATATAGCTCATGTTCAGAGCCAGAGCTACCCCTTCACGTGCATGTGGTGGCAGTAGTTTGTATCCCCATTGGCCAACGCCGCTGTATCCGCCGAAAGAGATGTGCCACTTACAGCGGATTGACTGTAATATCTTGTAGTATGGATCGTCACTTTCTATCTCGAAAGACAGGTTATCGTTGGTAAGGTATGGGTTTTTCATTATCAGAATCCTTTTTCCGCTGCGTGTGTGGGCTATGATATCGTTCGTTGCAAACGGAATTTTAATTCTGAGCTGTTGGAACGGCATGATTTTTTCCAGTTCCATAAATCTGAATTCTTCGTCATAACCGTCTATTTTAGCCCATACAGTTACATTTGACATCTCCCTCGGGCTGTAAAAACGAATCATAAAGTAATGATCATCGTCAAGGGAGATTTGCAAAGGCTGGTTTACATAGAAACTTCTTTGGTTTCTGTCGAAGTATACTTCTGATGGTTCGTCATCATTTAGCATGTAATACGTGTTGTCTGAATCATAATCGTCAGCATTTAACCTGATGGGAAGCTCATTTTCTGTTTTGTTCCCATCTTCTGCATCGGTAGGTATAAGTTGGTCTTTTTCACAACCTGTCAATAATAAAAGACTGCAAACCAAGAAGCACAGACTGTTAAAAAGTTTTTTTCTCATTGATAGTTCTATTATGACACTGATTAGTATAAATTGCACAATTATAAAAGGGGTGCAAAGGTAGTTAGAATATCTGCTATTTCAAATATTTTACGTACATTTGTCAGTGTTTAAGAAATATTATCATGAAAAAGTATCTGAAGTGTATTATTGCGGTAGCTTTCGTATTGTCCTGTTTCAATCCTATAATGGAGGCAAAAAGGAAGAATGCTGAGATTCTGAATACTGATCCTGAGTTTTTTATGACAGAAGAGGCTCGCCGCATAGGCGATCAAGTGATATTGTATCAGCGTGTTACAGGAGGATGGCCAAAGAATATCGACATGGCGCGGCCTCTTGATGAAAAAGATGCAGCAAGAGTCCTTGATGAGAAAAAACGCCGCAATGATTCCACAACCGACAATAATTCCACAACAATACAGATGGCATATCTTGCCAGGCTTTATAAAGCTACTGGCGATGTGAAGTACAGGGATGCTTTTCGCCGTGGTGTGGATTTTCTTCTGTCCGGGCAATATGAAAATGGCGGATGGCCTCAATTCTGGCCGGAGAATCGAGGTTATCAGATTCATATTACGTATAATGACAATGCGATGGTCAACACTATGAATGTTATCCGCGATCTGATGTACGGTAATGCTCCTTATGATGGAGATTCGGATCTATTGACACCTGATTATCGTAAGCGGTTGTTTGAATCGTTTTACCGTGGAGTGGAATGTATTCTTGCCACTCAGATTGTTGACAGGAACGGCAATCTGACAGTGTGGTGCCAGCAGCATTATCGTGACACTTATGTTCCGGCTCCGGCACGTGCTTATGAGCTCCCATCATACTGTTCGGCAGAATCGACCGGTATTCTTGCTCTCCTGATGGAGATTCCGGAGCCTGATTATCGTATAAAACGTGCAGTTCATTCAGGTATGCGATGGCTTGATGACCATAAGATTACAGGATATCGTTGCAAGCGGGTCAATAAGAATGGTTTTAGCGATACCAGATTCGTTTCTGAGCCTGGGGCCGGGCCTGTATGGGCGAGGTTCTATGACCTGGTATATGCTGAGCCTTATGTGTGTGACAGGGATGGGATTCCGCGCCGACATTTAGATCAGATAGGCTACGAGCGTCGTAATGGGTATAGCTGGTATAACAATGGTCCCGCACGATTGTATGATATATACAAGAAATGGTGTGATAAGTGGGATCCTTGTAATGATGAGGGCATCAGCCTGTCATCTCCAGGAGGAAATGAGCGTGGCATCATGCTCCTTGACCGCGAGTAAGAAAGTGCTGTGTCATGCTGTAAGCCTGACAAGGATATTGATAGGAACGTCGGGAATATTTCGTTTATTCTCTGCTTCTCAGCTCCCAAAAGGCGACAGCCGCGGCTGCGGCAACATTGAGTGAGTCCACATTGTGCGCCATGGGGATGCGAGCTGTATAATCGGCTTCGTCAATGGTGGGTTGGGGGAGTCCGTCCCCTTCTGTGCCCATTATGATGGCAAGGCGCGGCTCGGCACATAATTTTTTGTCATCTATGGATACGGATTTATCGGTAAGGGCCATTGCAACGGTCTTGAAGCCTAACTTCTTCAATTCAGAGGCATTGTCAATCCAGGTCCATGGCACAAGAAACACTGTCCCCATCGATACTCTCACAGCCCGGCGGTTCAAAGGATCGCAAGATGTCGGGGTTACGAGCACTGCATCAATCCCAAGAGCGGCGGCAGAGCGGAAAATGGCTCCGATATTGGTGGTATCCACCACACCATCGATCACGGCAACACGTCTGGCATTGCAGCACACATCTTCCACGCTTGGAGGAGCCGGACGACGCATTGCGCAGAGCACACCTCGTGTCAGTGTATAACCTGTCAGAGAGGCGAGAATCTCACGCGAGCCTGTATAGACAGGGATGTCAGGGAATCGCTCTATTATAGGTGACGCGTCACCTATAATATGTTTTTGTTCGCAAAGTATCGACTGCGGCTTGTAGCCAGCCTGGATCGCCACATTGATCACTTTAGGGCTTTCGGCTATAAAAATTCCGCGCCCGGGGTCCAGGCGGTTGCGCAGCTGTGCTTCAGTTAGCGATGCATAGACCTCTACACCAGGATTGTTGAGTGAATCGATGGGTATTACGGGCATATCCGGCAGATGAGAATCAATGATGTTCGTGGGTGATGACGTACTGTTTCACTTTCTGGAACAGATCATTGGCAAAGACAAATTCGTTGAGAGCTTCGTTGGAGGTGTGATATATCTGGTGCATGTCACCGACCCATTCGCGGTATCCTTTATTTATGAATGTAATGTTCTCGCCGATACCGAGCACCGAGTTCATGTCGTGGGTGTTTATGATTGTGGTGATGTTATATTCGTGTGTGATATCACTGAGAAGTTCGTCAATCACAATCGAAGTGCGTGGATCAAGACCTGAGTTTGGCTCATCGCAGAACAGATATTTGGGGTTCAGGGCTATGGCACGCGCTATGGCGACACGTTTCTGCATACCTCCGGAGATCTCTGACGGATACTTGGAGTCAGCTCCCTTGAGATTTACGCGTTCTATGCAGAATTGTGCGCGGTCGTGGATCTCTGCCGCACTCATATTCGTGAACATTGTGAGGGGGAACGCTACATTTCCGAGAACGGTCTCGGAATCGAAGAGTGCGGAACCTTGAAACAGCATACCGATCTCTTTTCTGAGTTCCTTGATCTGTGACGAATCCATTTTCATGATGTCGCGTCCGTCGTAAAGTATCTCTCCCACTTCTGGACGTATGAGACCTATTATGGATTTCACAAGCACAGTCTTGCCTGATCCGCTCTGACCAATGATCAAGTTGGTCTTGCCGGTCTCGAACTTCGCGCTAACGTCGTGGAGTATGGTTTTTCCGTCAAATGACTTGGTGAGGTTACGTACTTCAATCATTGCAGGAGTAGTTTGGTGAGTACAACGTCAAGCAGGAGTATGAGTATGCTTGATGCAACAACAGCATTGGTGGATGCTTTTCCCACTTCAAGCGCACCACCGTTGACGTAGTAGCCGTAGAATGCCGCCACAGAAGTGATGATGAAGGAGAAAAACAGTGATTTTATAAGTCCGTACCATACGTACCATTCCTGGAACATTGTCTGTATTCCATAGATGAACCTGTTGAGCGGGATGATATCGGTGAATGTGGATATGAGCACACCGCCCATGATGGATGTGAAGATACAGAACACAACGAGCACCGGCATGAACAGGAGGAATCCGATCACTTTGGGGAGGACAAGGAAATTAGCGGAATTGACACCCATTATGTCGAGGGCGTCAATCTGTTCGGTCACTCTCATGGTGCCTATCTCAGATGCGATGTTTGAGCCGACTTTGCCTGCAAGAATAAGGCAGAGAATGGAGTTGGAGAATTCCAGCAGGATTATTTCACGTGTCGCAAGTCCGGTAGAGTAGGCGGGGATAAGTGGTGACATGATGTTGAGCTGCATCTGGATTGTACATACAGCTCCGATGAACACCGATATGACAAGTACAAGAGGTATAGAGTCTATGCCGAGTTTGGTGATCTCGGCTACAGTGCGGGTGAAGAATATCTTCCACCTGTCAGGAATGGAGAACACCCTGCACATGAACTGACAGTAGCGTCCGAAGGTGGCGAGAGAATCAGTGATGATCATAATTGTCAGTTACGGTTTAGCTCCTCGATCAGTTGTCCGACGGTCAATTGCTTCTGTTCGCCGGTAGCCATGTCCTTTAGGGTGACAGTGCCGTTGGCAAGCTCTGTCTCGCCGATTATTCCTACGTATGGGATCCCGAGTGCGTCGGCGCGTCCCATCTGTTTCTTCATCTTCGCATTGTCGGGGAATATTTCAGCCGGTATTCCGGCTTTGCGCAGTTCTTTTATCACGCTTAGCGAACGTGTTGCTTCTGTTGGACCGAAGTTTGTGAACATTATCTTTGCAACTCCAAGTATATCGGAAGGATAGAGGTTGAGGGTGTTGAGGACATCATATATGCGGTCCGCTCCGAATGATATGCCTACGCCTGACACACCTGGCAGTCCGAACACACCGGTGAGGTTGTCATAGCGACCGCCGCCTGTTATGCTGCCTATCTCCACATCGCGGGCTTTCACTTCTATGATAGTTCCGGTGTAGTAATTGAGTCCGCGGGCAAGAGACACATCAAGTTCAAGGTCAGCCACAAGACCGAGGGCAACACTGCCGTTCATTACCTCTCGTAGCTCCTCGACCCCTTTCAATCCGGTCTCGCTCTCTTTCAAAAGGGTTTCAAGGCTTGCAAGACGCTCTTCATTGCTGCCTGAAAGAGTGATTATTGGTGTTATCTTTTCTATTGACCCGGCTGGAATGCCACGTTCGGCAAGCTCCGCCTTGACATTGTCAAGACCTATTTTATCAATCTTGTCGATGGCGACAGTTATGTCTATTATCTTGTCGGGAGCACCGATTAGTTCAGCTATCCCGGCAAGCACTTTACGGTTGTTGAGTTTGATGGTGATGCGTATGCCGAGGCGACGGAACACTTCATCGATCATCTGTAGCAGTTCGACCTCGTTGAGCAGAGAGTCGGAGCCTACCACATCGGCATCACACTGGTAAAATTCGCGGTAGCGGCCTTTCTGCGGTCGGTCGGCACGCCACACTGGCTGGATCTGAAATCTCTTGAACGGGAATTGGAGATCATTGCGATGCATCACCACGAAACGTGCAAACGGCACTGTGAGGTCATATCTCAGACCTTTTTCACAGAGTTGTGAGGCAAGTTTGATATATCCGCCATCCTCTATGAGCTTGTGGTCTATTCCGCGCAGAAAATCACCTGAGTTGAGTATCTTGAACAGTAGTTTGTCCCCCTCCTCGCCATATTTTCCCATAAGCGTCGACAGATTTTCCATGGCTGGAGTCTCTATCTGCTGGAATCCGTAGAGATGGAACACTTCACGGATGGTATCGAATATATAGTTGCGGCGGGCCATCTCGGCTGGAGTGAAATCGCGAGTGCCTTTGGGTATGGAGGGTTTCTGTGCCATATTTCCTTGTTTATCTGTTTGTGAATAATAAAACTGGAATTTTTTCTTCAACGAAAATTTCTTGCAAAGTTAGTGATTTTTCCTTACTTTTGCATCAAAACTAATGCGTAAATGAAATTTATAGGAGCACATGTTTCTGTAGTGAATGGGGTGAGCAATGCGCCTTTTAATGCGAGAGCCATCGGCGCGAAGTCGTTTGCGCTGTTCACTCGCAATCCTTCTCGTTGGGTGTCGAAAGCCATCAGCGATGAGGAGGCGAAGGCTTTCAGACGTAATTGTGAGGAATGCGGATTCCGGCCTGATGTGATTCTTCCGCACGACAGTTTCCTTATCAATCTCGGAAGCCCTGATGCCGAAAAGCTCGAAAAGTCCCGCACGGCTTTCCTTGACGAGATGCGCCGATGCAGTCAGCTCGGACTGACTATGCTCAATTTCCATCCAGGAAGTCACATGCGAGAGATCTCTGAGGATGCATGTCTTGATCTGATAGCGGAATCCCTGAATATTATCCTTGATGAGACCTCAGGAGTCAAAGCTGTGATAGAGAACACGGCAGGGCAGGGCAGCAATCTCGGATACACCTTTGAGCAGATAGCCAGAATTATCGACCGTGTGGAAGATAAGTCACGTGTAGGAGTGTGTATTGACACATGCCACGCCCATTCTGCAGGATATGATATGACCACTCCTGAGGCATATGCCCGAACATGGGCCGAGTTCGACAGCACTATCGGATTCAAATATCTCTGCGGTATGCATATTAATGACACTCTCAAGGCTGTGGGGTCGCGTGTGGACCGCCATGCTCCGATTGGTCAGGGGGTGCTCGGCGAGGGATTTTGGCGTATGCTCATACAGGATTCCCGTATGGACGGCATACCGTTGATTCTTGAGACTACTGACGAATCCTTGTGGCCGGATGAAATCCGCTATCTGAGCTCTCTTGCTGACTGATTTTCCAAAAGATATCTCCTTTCTCCTCAATATTTCTTTCCCTCGCTTCTTTCCATTTCCTCTGGGAATAAATTTCTGAATATCATACTTACTTTAAAGCGAAAAAAATTATCATGAGTAAAACCAAACCGGACCAAAGTTTTTGGAAACTTTGGAATCTAAGTTTCGGCTTCTTTGGAGTACAGATTGCCTATGCTCTCCAAAGTGCGAATATCACGCGTATATTTGCGACAATTGGGGCTGACCCTCATTCTCTCAGTTATTTCTGGATACTTCCGCCACTTATGGGTATAATAGTCTATTACTGTCCGCTAAACCATAATAAGTCGAGTCCAACTTCTTGAAATGTAGAAG
>ERZ777305.1716-NODE-1716-length-23192-cov-8.094221_pt1 | contig 23192 bp, 31 predicted proteins | sample MGYA00374965_ERZ777305 | MGnify/ENA primary metagenome ERZ777305 (study PRJEB29328, sample SAMD00013331) | mouse gut metagenome | study: EMG produced TPA metagenomics assembly of the Metagenome analysis of fecal microbiota from mouse which was promoted... | reverse complement strand
GGTCTTAGCACGGGATAGTTTTCCAGGGCGCCGTCGGAGAAGCCGTCCCGCTTGGCCTGGACAAGATCGTCCTGGACCATGCTGGCCAAGTTGAAAAACCTGGCCGCGACGGCGCGGACGGCGTTATTATAGGCGTCTTCGGCCTCTGTCTTATCGGTGTATAATTTAACGGCCTCAACGCGCGTGGCCTTCGTGAACGCGGGGCGTTTTGAATTCTTGCCATACGGCACGAACCAGCCTGGCCCCCGCGCGATATTTCCGATCTGGTCCGGCTTCGCGGCCAGGACACCGCGGGCGGGCTTCATGGCCATCAGCGGCTTACTCAGGCCGGGCAGCCAGTCATATTGCCACGCGTAGCATTCGAGGCCGGTTTTCAGGCCGTCTAACGTCAGCTCAGGCATGTTTTGTCTCCCTTCTGTCCAATTTTAATTTCAGACCTGGTTCAAGTCGGCCCAGGTTTTCCGGTTCCGCGGATCCCATGCTGGAATGGGTTCGGCATAAAACAGCATGGCGCGTCCGTCTGGCGCCAGGTCCGATCGCATGATCTTGTCGATGACTGCGTTGCCTCCGGCGGTCAGGCGCAGGACCAGCAAATATTGTCGGCCTTCGTCCATTCCGACAGTCATGACGTGGCCGGCCCACAGGACTTTCCGCTGCTCGATGGGCTTGGCGCTCCGTGATAGACCAATATAGAACAGGGATTCTCCGTTGGCCATCCGTTCCAGGCTGTCCCAGGCAGGCTGGTGCAGGCTGATCATATCGCCGTGTTTTTCGTTGAATTGCGCCAGTGTCATGTGCATCACTCTCTTTCAATCTTATTTTGCCGCGCTGGTTTCATAAGGTCCCTGGCGACGCGCCTCGGGCGATCCGGGTATTGCTGTTTGGTTTGGCTATATTTGACGGCCGGATTTAGCGTTTCAGCATAAACCGTCATGCGCCGGCCGGCCGCGACAGCGGCTGGACGGCGTCTCGTGCCAGGCTCAGCTTAAAACACGCAATGCCGCGATCTCGGATTCGTATGCGCGAATGGCTGTTTTGGCCAGTCTGACCTGTGCGAGCTTGGCTTCTGTTTCGGATGTGAACAGGCGCCAGTTCTTGATGTGATAGATATCAGAAGCCAGGGTCGTGTTTTCGAACGGCTCGCAGGGCATGAAGTACGCGACGGGCTGACCGGCGCCCGGATCGACCGGTTGATCGTCGTAGTCCGCCATGGCCTTGCCGCGCAGGATCTTTTTGGACATGGGGATGGGCGAGAGCATGGCGGCCGGCGTGTATGCAGGCAGATACAGGGCGCAGCAATTTTCTCCGGGTTTGATCTGAGTCATGTTCTTGTCTTCAGGCATCTTTTTTACTCCTTTCTGTTTATATATTTTTTATGCGTTTCTGGCGGTTTTTGGCCTTTATGCGATCGCAGCGGCTGTCCTGATGGGATATTTTGCCGCACTTCGGGCAGTGATACCGGCGAACGCCATATCGGATGTTGCGCTGTTCGTCGATGTCCTGGAACAATCCGATCAGGCGCCACTTGTGGCGGCAGGCGAGCTGTTTGCATGTGCATTTGATGTTTTCGAGATCCATGGTCATCGCAGCCTTTCTTTCATGCGTTTGGATATGTTCAGCCCGCTTTTACGCGGGCCGACATGCCTGGTTTGAATTGGAATATTCTGACGCGCTGGATATTTTCAGGGCCGGCGTCGAACGGGTCGACGGGTTCGAGCATGTCCCGGCAGGCCATCCAGAACGTAAACGGCAGGAACGCGTAGGCTCTGGTGGCCAGTTCCCAGCAGACGTCGAAGACGGACTGGATATCCTGGTCAATCCAGCGCTGGTAGCATGAAAAGTCCCATATGGACGCGCCGTACCGGGCTTTTAATTCCAGTGCGCCTTTATGCGCCGGATCTTCAGCCAGGAGTTTTTCGATGCGTGCTTTGTGCGGCGCGTATTCGGCCCGGCGCCGGGAGACGATGTTTTTCACGATCTGTTCCAGTACGCGCATGCAGGCATGGAAATCCGTGATTTCGCCTTCGTACTGGCCGTCCGGACCGATTTTGATGCCCAGGGATTCGATATACTCGTCCCATTCGGCGTAATGCTCGTTGTCGCCGAATAACTGGACGTCGTTTACTGTTACTCTGTAACTCATGGCTGCACCTCGCTTTCCGGGTTCAGAGTTTCGGCCAGTCAGGGGCGCCGTATTGGACGGCTGTTATCGCATTCGGGCTGGAAAGCTGCCTCGTCAGGTCGAACAGTTTCTGGCTGCGGCGGTCTTTTTCCAATGGCTTGTTATTATGGTCGACGATAATGGCCGGGTTTTGCGACGGTTCGCGCACGGGCTCGGCCAGGATCCGATCCAATGTCCTGCGCTGCGATTCGTTGGGGATCTTGCGGGGGCCCTGTGTCATGGCCGCCACAGCGGCATGTCCCATGGGCGACATCCATGGGACGTCCGTATAGACCATGATGAAGTCGTCGGTGTACGGGTGCCGTGCGATGAGGCCGGCACCGTCTATCTTATGGGCCCGGCAGGTCTTCGGGTGCTTGCTTTTTTCCGGGTCGCTGTACCGATACGCCTGCTCCATGTCCAGGTATGCCATATTCGGTACGAGGACCGGGTATCGCCGCCGGATCTCATCGGGGGAATATGCCTTGTCCAGTTTGGCGCGATAGGCGCCGTCTGTCATGTACTGGAACCGGTTTAATACCCGGTTGGCTGTCTGGATCAGCTCAGGCGCGCATTTCAGCGCGTTCTCGTACATCCAGGCGATGTCCTGTTCGAGCCTTTGATCGTCCATTATTTTTCCGGAGCACAGCCCGACTACGACGACCGGATGATTGAACCCGTATTTGCCGTTGCCGATCCGAATGCCGAATCGCAGGTAATCGCCGTTTGGTCCAAGCGTGACGATCCCCCTGTTGCAATTTTTCTCGGTCAGGGACATCTTGTCCGTGGGCGTGATCAGGGGCATGTTGTTCTTGCCGGTGAATCCCGTCGTGAGGTCTAACCGGGTGATCCGGCGGGACGCGATCATTCGCGTCGGATCGTCGATGAACAGATCCGTTCCGTACAGAATATCGCGCTGCAGGTTGACGCCCATGGCGGGCTGGGTCTTGCCGGCTGGAACGCCGGAAGGGTCCATGTTGTTCACGTAGGTCATCAGCATGTGTGCGATGGCCAGCTCGAAGTATTTCCCCGGAAACTCTTCGCCGTTGATATGGGCTTCACGCATGTCGGATTTAATGCGCTCGAGGACGGCGGGGTCCGGCGTCCTGTTTTTTCTTGTACTGGCCATGCTCAGCCCTGCCTTTCGTTCTCGATGGACGTCCAAACGGACGCCAGAAGTTTCCAGCTGGATTCTTCCGGATAGGCCCGCAGATAATCACGGATCGAAGCCGTTCCCATTTTGGGTCCGCCCAGCAGGACGGATCGCTCAGGCAGTGACAGGACGATAAAAGCGTCGGGACGGACGTCCAGGAGCTTGGCCAGGAACTCCGGCGTGTTGAGCGAGTATCCGGCGTTCCACAGAATGCCGCCGTTTGCGATATCTTGCGTCTCAGGCGGATATTGCTCGTTCGCAAAATCGGTCATGGCCAGCATGCCCTCTTCGGACCATGCGCGGCCTTCTCTAGTCAGAATAAAGCCGACACGGACGTCGGGCGCGATACCGCGCAGCTCGTCAGGCGTCATGTTCGTCATCTCCTTTCAAATCAGGATTCGAATCAGGATCAGGATAAAATTCTACGCGAAAATCCGGTTTGGCGGCCGTCCATTCCCGGAACGGCATGGTCCGGCCCTGGGCGGCCAGGATTGCCTCCTGGCCGCCGCAGGCGTCGCAGACATAAATGTCGAAATTTCTGGACATCGCGTTCGTGTGGAGTCGCGGCTTGATGGCCGGCCGGCCGCAGCGGGGACAGTTCTGGATTTTCCCGGCCGATATGCGCTGCCGGCCGGCCAGGAACTCGACACGGTCCTGGATATCCGGCGCGATATCAGTAAAGCGTCTCTGTGCTTTGCGATCCCGAATTTGTCTCATTGTGCGCCTCCGTTTTTTCATGATCGGCCTGGGCAGATTTGATCTTCTCGTCCAGATCTGCCTGGGCTTGCTCTGCCGCAAGCTTGGCCGTTGCCAGGACGGCCGTGATCGGACAGTCGTCGCAGCCGTCGCGGCAGGACTTGTCCATACGGGATTTACAGAGCTGCTTGAGCAACGTGTACAGCATGTTCATGGCGGTCACGTCGGGGAGATACATGATGTGAGCGTCGAAGTCCAGCTGGTTCAAGTTGCACCAGGCGCCGGCCTCGGCGTCCGCGGGATCGTCCAGATGCATTTCAGGCGGCCAGATGTCGGGAGGACTGCCCGAAGCATATTTCTCGTACAGGTCCTCCTGATCGAGCAGCTTACAATGCTCCCGCAGGAGCTGGTTGGCGAGTTCGGACGCGTCGCCGCGGGTTTCGGCGTGCAGGACCTGAGATACTTGCCGGTCGCAGAGCTCAAGAACGAGATACATGACAGAATGTCACCTCTTTTGTAAAATTTAATTTGATCACTTGTGATACGACAGCCAGCACGGACTGAGGACCAGGATCGTATTTGACGGGTCCCAGTCAATCCGTTCATGATACGGCGGCAGGTCGCTGCGTGCCGAATGAAATGACCGGACCCTGAATCCCGGATGGACGGACCCGTCGATCATGGGCGCCGTCTCATCCGGGGGCGGGTTGTTTTCCAGCCACTGGGCGGCGATTTTCGCGATGATGTCCGGGTCGTAATCGAACGGCAGGTCCTGCCATCCGCGGCGAGCAGCATGGCCGTGGCCTTTGTTGGGTCCCGTCTGGTAGGGTTTCATGGAACCCGTGCCCAGGATCCAGAAGCCGGGGCAGATGTTCGTAACGGCGGGCGTCACGCGGCCGTCCAGGCGGGTGAACAGCTTGGTCGTTCCAGTGTATAAGTTTACGCCAAAGTCGATCACGCCGGCCAGGTCGCGGGGCTCGCACGTGACGTCAAGGATCTGATTGGAGTGGAACATTGGATACCTTCCTTGCTTGTGTTTTCCGGTCCGGCTGTTGGAATTTTTCCGGGATCCTGATCGTCTTGTTGAGGCCATGCCCGATATGAATACTTGCGAAATGCAAGACATTCGTATTTTCCGGGAATTTTATGATATGGACATTGTCCCACAATTTGATCCGCCAGCCGGTTCGAGGCTCGTATTCGACGGTGCCGAATTTGCGCGTCTCCTGCCGGCTTTCGAACTTCAGGACGTAGCCCTCGAAGACCGGCTCGTAATTCCTGTCATAATAGCCTGTGAATCGCTTGAGGGTGTTCGGGTAGGTCCGGTATGGCGCTATATTCGGAGTGAGCGGCGTGAAGACATAGCTGCCGTCCAGGGCGATGCTTGGCGCGGCGAAGCCAAGATGTCCGCCCAACCGGGCGTCAAGATATAAGCTTTGGGTGATCTGGGACATATCGGGCCATGGATCGCCGCCCATGGCGGAGCAGTCCAGTGGATGGCCCTGTTTGTCCAGCCACGGGTGGTGGCATTTCGCAAGGGTGTCTAAGAATCTGATTTTTGTGCATACGGTCCGTTCGGCGTTGCTCTGGATATTTATCGAGTAGGCGTCGAGCCAGCGCAGCTCGATCTTGTCCGGCCGCGCAGGTTCGAGCAGCCATTTTTCGCCGGTGTCGTTGATGTCCGGAACCTGTTTTTTGTCTGGGCTGTGCCAGTCGAGCCGGTCGTCGAAATATGCGACCAGGATCGGGTATGCCTCGTGGTCGTTTTCATAGCTTTTTGTGTCCGGGTTTCCGTTCAGGCAGCGCCTGAACGTCCCGATGACGCCGATCGCCGTGACGCATTGCTCGATGGTTCCGGCCCCGCATATCCGCGGCGTCGTCATGTCTTCGTTCCGCATGGCGGTGGCAGGGATTTTCGGATGAAACACCGGTCGGCTCTCGGCATATTTTATCGCGTCCTGGAGCGAGTTGAACATCAGCTCCAAATTGGCGATCACATGATACATGGCTGAATCTACGCTCCTGTCTTGTTTTTAGATCGTGACGTCGGTCAGCGTGTCCACATCAAAGTAATGATACGCCCGGCGGCGCCGCAGGGGCGCCCCGGGCCGTTGGACCGAGCTGATCACATAGCACTCGTGGGACTCGCCGCAGATGTCGCGGATCTTCACCGTATTTTTTAACAGGCGCATTTCGGACCTGCGCTCGCCGAAGAATTTCAGCGTGTCCCGGTCGAAGAAGTGGCCTTTCGGGTGCCTGGCGTAATACATGCGGATGAAGTGCCCCGCGTCGCGGGGCTGTTCGTGCGCGGCACGGTCAGGCGTGTGAGTCATCGTCGTCGGCTCCTTTCGTTTCGACTGGGATCAGCTTGATGTTTTCAGGATCCGTATCGGCAAAATCGGCGGCCTTCCGAAGGGCGTCGCTGCCGCTGAAGAAGCCAAGCCAGATCTCGGCCTCGCGCAAGTCGATCCAGCCGTCATCGTCCAGCGGGTCGCAATCTGTATTTTTGCAATACTGGACGTCCCGAACAGCGCTGGATTTGATCACGGCGGCGTATCGGGCCGTGCCGGCTGGATCATCATTCACGGCGCCCATGGAATAAGAGCAGCCCATGGCGGCCAGCACGTTGGCGGGGTGCTTGGCGTACACGCCGGGATGGCACATGTGACCGTAGTTATTGCCGGTCATGCGCATGGCCTGGTACAGGGGGCAGTCGGGGCTGCACGGGCCGGGGCACATGAATTTGTTGACGGCTTCGGCTACGGAATCTACCGGCGTGCCGTCGGCCATGGTGATGTCGAAGATGCGCATGGTTTTCACCTGCCTGTTTTAATTTTTCACGGCTGCGTAGCTCATGGGGACCAGATTGTAATACCACATGTCGGACCCGTCGAACACCTGGGCGCCGTCCTGGTTGATTTTGATATGCCGCTTGTCGTCGCCGAAGTCGTGTTCGTCGTTCATGTCCAGGTACTCGGCTTCGGGCACGGCGATATCGGGGATCAGTTCATTGGCGGTCTTCTTGAACTCGGCGGCCATGATCCGCCAGGCGTCGGCCTTGTTTTCCGCGAAGCCCTCGATCCGGACGTCTGTGTTCATGTTGTTGGCCGCGATCACGTGCCAGTAGGTCTTGCCGGCCATGCTGTCAGACGCCAACGTTCCGGGCTCCGTCGTATACGCCGGGAGCCGCGGGTGGCTGAACGCGATTTCGCAGAGCTGTCCGGCGATGTCGTGGGCGGTCTTGGGCGCGGCAATGACCGTGTCGTTATTGTCGATGAACATGGCCGGGTGCTTTCCGGCGCCGATGCAGGCCAGGTCGCTGGCGATGACGAAATCGAGCCGGTTCGCCTGGCGCATCTCGACGCTCTCCCGGAACAGGTCTTTCTCAGTGACGTTCGCCAGGATCTTAATACCGAAGATCAGGGCGTCGGGCGCCATGTCACGCAGTTTGGCGACGGCCCTGGGCGGCTGTTTTGCCTGCTTGACCACATCGGGCTCGCAGCCGGCCATCTCGAGCATGCCGTCCAGGGAGCAGTCCGCGGACTGCTCGTCCATGGTGCTGGTGTGGATGATCAGGTCGATCTGTTCCGCGCTGGCAATGCTGGCGATCTCCGCGATGATATCCTCGTCGCGCCTGACATGGATCTGCTTGAGTTTGCGGGCCTGGGCTCCGGACACGACGGGGTTGTATGCCATCTTGGGCGTGATATAATATAATTTTCCGATCCGCGCGGCGTAGTCTGTCTGATCCCCGCCTGCGTTCAGCATCGCCTCGACGATATAATCACCCAGGGATCCGGTGGCGATCCCGGCGGGGCCGCCGGTGACGATGATATTCAAAGGCCGCGTCACGGGCTTCTTGGCGCGGTTGATGCGGTCAAACTCGGGCTGGACGGCGCGCCGTATGTGGTTGGCACGGATGCACTGCGGGTCTTTGGGCGACAGGTCTACGCTGGCCACGTCGGCTACGCCCTCGACGAATGTCGCGAAGCCCAGCTCGCGGGCCTGCTTCATGACGGTGAGATGCCGGTCCACGAACACCAGGCAGTTGGCGTTCCTGTCGCCGATCTCCTGGTTCAGGACGTTCTCCGCCTGGCGGATGGCGTCCAGCATGGACATGTTGGTATAGGTCCAGACAAATGTCTCGACGTTCTGGGTATCGTCAGGGTAGACGCTGGCGTCGTGGTACGCGGCGCCGACGATGATCGTATCGTCCTTCTCGTAGGCGATCATGCTTCCGATCATGTTTCTGCTCATATTGATTTCTCCTATTTTTTAATATGTTTGATTGGTGTGAAGCAATGTGTCAAGATTCTTCGTCGTCCCGGGCCGGCACGGGAATGTCGTATTCGAACAGGGCCTGGTCCGGGACCATGGCTTTTAACAGCTCCTCGCTGGACAGCCAGGCCCGGAAAGCCGCTTCGGCTTTTTCCAGCCTTGGCATGGCCTGGTCCATGATCTCGTCCGTGACGGAGAATTTGAACTGGGCGGGACGGAAGGACAGCATGGCGACATCCGTCCACAGTCTGGCCGACGGCGCGAACGCCGGGTCTTTGGACAGGGCCCCGATGGACCGGAACATCTCGACGGATCTTTCGTCCGGTATCTCGGACAGGGCCTTATAAGCCATGCAGAGCGCGCGGACGTTCCTCCCGTAGCTCATTGCAAAGTCCAGGACGCGGCATACAAGGGTCGTGACGGGGCTGCGCATGGTTTCGCCGGCGGCAGCCTGCTGTTTCAGATCGTCCATGCAGTCTATAAGCGTGTCGCCGCGGGGGCTCTGGGGCCATACGGCGGTGAACTTCATGTCGTGCATGTTCTCCAGGATGCTGGAGAAGATCTTGTAGTCGCTGTTCAGCGCGGCGTCGATCCGGGACGCGGCGTGGTCCAGGGCCTCCTGCGGGAGCCAGCTGAGCTTGTAGATCCAGTTGTTATTGATGCGATAGGCGAGGCTGGAGACGGCGCAGGCGGGGCCCGCCGCGGGGTCCCGCGTCATGATCCTGGCCACGGCGTCTTTGCAAGCGGCCGTTATGACGGGGTCGTCCATAGATCCGCGCCAGGTCTCCGTGATCTTCTGGAGCTGTTCCAGGACTTGCGCCATGCCGGGGCCGGAGGGCTTGAATTTCCGGCCCAGGAGAGCGGCGTTCAACTGGCTTTTGGCGAACCATCCCAGCCGGTCGTAATTGTAATATTTGCGTGGCGCGGTCTTCAGAAATGCCCGGATGGCTTCTTTTCTGTCCCGGGCGGCTTTTTCCGGCGTATTTTCTTCAGATTTTGCCTCGAAGGCCGGAGCGGCGACGGAGACACGGATGTCTCCGTCGTAGCACAGGAGTCCGATCGGATCGTACCATGCCTTTCCCAGGCGCTTCCGGCCGGTCTTCTTGTCCGGCGGGACATCTGCAAAAGCCTTGGCGGCGTCCATGGCGCAGGCCTCGGACATAATAGCATTGCCGGCTTTTTGCAGGTGCCAGGACGCCTGGATCATGTGCTCGGCATAGATCACGTCCGGGTCCGTATAGCTGGGGTGATAGCCCCACGTTCCGGCAGCCATATTACAGTCCCTTGGAGAAGTCCAGCAGGTCGAGGAGCAGGTCGCGGGTCTCGGTGTCGGAGATGGCGATGTTGATCTTGATACGGGACGCCTTGTCGCGGCACTCGGCAGCCATGCGGGAGGCCTTCCGGGAATACGCCCGGAGCTTCTCCATGGCTTCTTTCACCTCGGGCATGGCGCGCAGGGCGGTGACGTAGGTCTTGGCGGCTTTCATGACGGCGAAGCTGGCGGCGTCCCGCCTGCGATTGTGTGCGATCGTGGCGGCGTGGTTGGCCAGGGACAGCTTGTCGGCCTCTTCCACGGTCATGCCGGGATCGGCGGGCTGGTCGATGGGCGCGTCGGCCATGACGGCGTAATACTCGTCCAGGGCCGCCTGGTACTCGACGTAGCCCTTCGTGTCGCCTAGCGTATCATGGAACATCTGGATATAGCGGTCCATGATGGAGCCGGGCGTATTATTGCCGGACAGGAAGGACAGGATGCCCTTGGCCATGTCGGCGTTGGCGTCGATGCGGGCCACGACGGTCTTGTCCCATTCAGAGACGACCTCCATGGCGGAGGCCTTCTCGCCGTCGGTCAGGGACGCGCTGCGCGCGCCCAGCTTCTGGACCAGGCCGTCCAGGGCGGAGAAGTCGGCGGGAACCAGGACCTGTCCGATCAGGTCCTTCGTGATTGCGAGGGCGGTGATGTTGCTGCCGGCGTTGCTGTTACAGGTGTTGTTCTCAGTGTTCTTGTTCATGATCTTTTCCTCCTGTATATTTGGTTTGTCATTTTGATTTGGGACTGTTTTGGATATCAATGGGTTTGCGATGCAGATGTCCTGTAAAGCTCGGTCAGAACGGCCCAGCTGGTCCGGTCTGTGTTATCGTCCAGATAGCCGGCGAAAACCAGGTTCTCCTGGTGGGTGCAGTTTGGCAGCAGAGCCGTGCCATCCGGAAGAGATAAAATAACGAAGGCGTCGGGCCGCGATCTCAGGAATTTGGCCAGCAGCGCAGGCTCGTTGAGCTGGGCGCCCATATGCCACAGGATCCCGGAATCCGGCGGGGCGTTTTCAGGCGGCGGGTAGCGCCTGTTCACCAGGTCCGTGGCATATAAGATACCGGTCTCGGACCAGACGCGGCCCTCTTGCGTTAAAACATAGCCGATCCGGACGTCCGGCGGGGTCCGGGCCAGCGTCTCCAGATCGATATCGGGACTGAGCATGTTGGATCGTCACCTCCTGGTCTTGTCTTTCGGTTCAAAAGGCGGGATGGGCCAGCTTTCTTCTGCGATGTCCGGGATGCTGCCGGGGCCCCGGTCGGTCTGACAGGCGCGCCAGTTGACCCCGTCCGTGCCATAATACCCGTAGCCCCAATAGGGCCAGGTCTTGCGCTGGTCGGGGTCGAGGGCGAGTTCCGGGGCGAGGGCCCGGGCCGTGAACTGGCGCAGGCCGTCCGTGGCGTACCGGTTATCGGTTTTGATTTTGTCTTCGGCCGATTTGATTGCCAGGCTGTAATCCGGCATTTTGGTCCGGACGTATTTCACGCCGGTGCAGAGCACGGGTATCAAATATTCCGTCATGCCGCCGGGATCGGCCAGGTGGCCCAGCTTGCTGGTGTCGCGTTTAGGTTCGTCGATCTCAGCAGCCGGTTCAGTGGGCTCGGGCACGGCTTTGAGCCGCTGCTCCGTGCCGCCGCAGACGCGCAAAAAGCCGTCGTCGGGCTCGGGCGCGGCGGGGAGGACCTGAATATGGATTTTATTTCCGGGCCGGAGGATCCGGTCGGGTCCCTGCTTGTCCAGGCTGCGGCGGAGGGTTTCCAGGCAGCCGCGGCAGAGCATGATCCGGGTCGTGCCGAATTGAATGCCCGTCATATCATTGGACGTCTGGGCGCAGGCCGCGCAGTTGATCTCAAACATGGTTTTTAACACCTTTCGAATATTTTACTTTTCGCCGTCTTCAGCTATTCGGACGATATCTGCTTCGGACAGGATCCGGCCGTGCTTGTCTCGGATATACTGGCCGTTGCCTCTACGGGCGGGTAGCTTTTCAGATGCCATGGATACAGGACAGAAGCGGCAGCCCTTGCCTTTTCTGGATGCGCGGAATAATTTACCTAAAATGTTAGGTTGTCCGTTGATCTTTTTCATACAGCATTCGCTGCATGAGCTGATGAGCGCGTTCGGGATCACATGGGATCGGGCGGCTGGGTTCCCGCGCAGATGTTCGTTGATTCTGTCAAATTCGAACATTTTGTTCTCGAACGGCAGGATTTCGGCTTCGATCTCGCCGAACGTTATGGAGCCGGCCTGGACCGGCGGCGTCTCGTAGTTCTTGTTTTTGGTATCCATGCTTTTTATGGCGCCTCATCGTTGCCACGCGCTGCGGCGCCGCCCAGGCTCGTTCCTCCGCATACGTAACCGTTGGTAAGCCTGATGAGATTGTCGAACGGCGTGCGGGACGCCGTTTCGCCTTCGGAATACCAAACGTAGGCAACACGGGCGTTGAAATCAATGCGCTTGATCCGGCCAATCTCGAAATCGCTGCCGTTCAGGTATAGGACGTGATCGCCGGGCCGCAGCCCGGACAGATCGTGGCCGATGGCGTCCATATATTTGACGGATTGCTTGCCAAGCAGCCCGGCGTGGTCCAGCAGGCATTTTGCGCAGCCGGGTTCTTGAAACCCGACGCAGGACCCAGTGTCGCCGTCGAATGGGCACGCGTGGGCGTTCTCGATGACCCAAGTTGCGAGAATGTCTGCTCGGTCCTGTTTTCGAAGCATTTCGGAGATCATTTCCGGTGTTTTGAGCGGGTCGTACATATCAGATACCTGCCTTTCTGGTCCGGCTATTGCCGGTCTTCGGTGATATATTGTGATTCGATGGAATCGATCAACGCCTGCATGCGCGCCCGTGCCGCGTTCGCGTTGATTTTTACCCGGTGATTCCAGTATGCGACAGCAGCTTTTTCTGTTCGGTATAATATCGCAGAGCGGCTGTGGCGTGGTCTGCATGGATATGAATATGCGGGCATGGTTCGGCTCATATCCGGTGTTTCAGAACCGGGTTTGAATGGTGCGAATGCGGCCGTCTGGTCCTTATTTTTGCCGGTGTGTGATTTCGGCTGGTCTGGGATCGTTTCTGGAAGCGTATCCAGGGCTATGCCGCGGGCCGGCCGCAGCATGTTGAAATGCACGCCCCAGCAGATCTCGCCGGGGCGTATATATTGGTCATTCTCAGGCATTTTGCGTGTCACCTTCCGGCGGATCATTTGGCATGCAGATATTCACAAAATAGTCCATGCGGCCATATCCGCCCTCTGCCTGGAGCTTCATGATGGGATGACCAAGAAGATCGGCAAGCGCGGGTGCTTTTTTGTTTTTGGACGCGTCTTCCCGCCGGGTAAATAAATCATCGGCATATTCGTAAGACAGCTGGTAATTTTCTGGTCCGGCTTCGGCCAAATTCGTACTGATGTAGACCAGGCCGCTGTCGTTTAGGCTTTTGGCGCGGATGGCGTTGAACAGGCCCTGAATGTCCATGCGGGCAGGGTATTGTACCTGATAGCGGCGGCAGCTGCCGCCGGCGTCGCCTGCGTCCGTGAATTTCAGCGTGCCGCGGGCGGCCTGAAAGCCCGTATAGGGCGCGGCCACGGGCGCGTCCGGTACGGGGGCCGGTTCGGGTTCGCGTTCGATCACGGGATCGGGCTGAACGGCTCTCTCACGGGCAGCCCTGGCTTTGGCTTCGTCAATGGCGGCCTTTCGCTTTTCACGCTCCTCGGGCGCGTTGATCCTGCGCTGGCGTTCCAGCTCGCGCCGCTCAGCGGGCGGCGTCTTTTTCTTTCGTGTCATGGCAATTCCTCCTATCGGGTCTTGCTTGCGTATTACGGCGTGTCCGGCTGTCGCAAGGCGTACGGGTCTTTGTTCAGGTCGTATGCGATCAGCTTGTGCCGGCCGATCCGCTCGATATCGCGTTTCATATCTCCGGGCTTTTTGCGCTGCTGCCAGTTGTATAGGAATGGCAGGCTTTTATTATATCGGAATTTCAGGTCGAAGTCTATGGCATGTTGGACCAGCCAGATGTATAACTTGACGATGGCCTGCTGGTTTGACAGGTCCAATGTCCTGGCGAATTCGAAAAAGCCGTACTGTGCGTCTTTTGACAATCCGTTTCGATCATGCCTCCTAAAATCAAACAGAAAGCAATCGACTTGAAACGAGACGAATCTCGTATTGTTCCAGACGGTCTCGTTGAGCAGCCTGGTCAGGAAAATATCCACGGACCGTTGGCTGGCGGGTTTCCGGCATGACCGTACCTGATTGCGTGACAGGATGTAAATACCGGCCGCGATGCACGGCAGGACGCTTGCGATCGAGACCGGTATGAGATAGAGATATCCGCCCATATCGTGATCAGATCGTCCCGGATATGGTCAGCTTCGACCAATCCACGGTCCTGAGTATCCTGATCAGCTTCTCGTAACGAGGGCTTCGAATGGCCGTCATGGCGTATGCGTGGGCGTCCTGTTCGTAATTATAGCCGTATTGCTCCAGGTGTTCCTCGCAGTCCTTGTGCGTTATGAACAGAGCGTCGGTGACGATCTGGGTGCCGCGGCTCATGGGCTGCGCCGTTAGGTCCGTGATGCCGGCATTGTGCAGGATCTCGATCAGGTCGCTGACAGAATAGGCGCTGACGGTGTCGCCGTCTGAGAATTTTATGGTACAGGACTTGTTGAAATACTGGCAGCCGGAAACGCCGTCGATGTTGCTCTCGTCCAGGTATTCGGCCAACTCTTTGAGATCTCTGGCGACGATCGCGCCGTCGGTATTGGCTGCAGCGACGATGTCTGCGTAGTCGGGACTGGCGGGCGTCTCGCGTGTCTGAGCGATCCCCCAGTACAGCGGGTCCGCGTTGCCCATGTTGGGCTGTGTATTCAATTCTTTTTGAAGCTCGGTCAGGAACAGGATGTCTTCCACCGTGAGAATATGTTTCTCCGTGGCGTCGTCGTGATAGACGCGCTCCTGGAATTTCGCCATGTCGCAATTCCCCTTTCGTATCGTTTTCGCATCGTGCTTTTCGGATATGATTTGGCGCCAGGCCTTCGCGGCAGCGGAAGGCGGGCGCCGTCGTTCCCGAATCAAAGCGTTTCTTCGCTAAGATCCTGCGGGTCAAGATTTTTCATGATGGCATCGATTTCGCGCAGGTCGTCCTCAGCTTTGGCCATGGCGGTCTGCGCCGCAACGAGATCAGCTCCGGCTTTTTCACGGAACAGGTTCAACGCGTGGACCGGGTCCGGATCGAAGGTCCAGACGTGATTGTTCAAAACCCGGTCCATCTGGTGCGGCTCTTTGGTCTTGATGCAGGCATGGCTGCAGATCTTATAGCCGATGCCGCGCCTTGCCGCGTATTTCTGATAGTGCGTGCAGCAAATCCGGACCAGGCGGCCGTTTTGAATGTTGAAATCATATAACGGTTCGGGCTGTTCCGGAAAATCGGGGCGGCGCCGCTTCGCCATGGTGTTCAGCTTTTGGATCATGTTGATCTTGTCCGGCGCCACGGGACCGTGGGCGATCTGGTCGATCTGGGCCTGAATGTCGTCGGACATAATATTTTATCCACCTCCGGTCAGGCCTTGATATCGATATCTAACGGCGGTTGCTGGTGCGGCATGTCGGAATATGCCTCGCGCCGGTCCGTGGCCAGCCAGATCATGGCGGCGATGAACGCCTCGTCGTCCAGAGACATGAGTTTCGAAATATCCACTGGTTCGCTGGCGTGGACGACGGCGTCGGCGTAGTCGTACAGGGTGTACCGTGGTTCGTCGGTGACGGTCATCAGGTCGTAGATCCGGGCTGCCAGCCGGGCCAGGGCGTCAAGACCGGAATTGTCCGGCGCCGGGTCCGTGTCGCAGAGCTGCCGGGTCATGCTGGCGCAGTCCAGGGTTCGGGGATCCTCCCGGCTCAATTTCGCGGCGAGTGTCAGGATGCTCCGGATGTTCGTTCTAGCCATGTTTTTTCTCCGCCTTTCTTTTGTGTCGGACATGATTTTAGCTTAAAACCAGGGCAGTTTGATGGGCAGGGTCTCGGGATCCGGGAGGTCGTATAGACGCTGGATGTCCCGTGCGATCGACGTGCCGTTCACAAAATCATACGATCCTGCATCTTCCAGGCTGGCCGTGAATGTTCGGATCGTGTCAGCAGGCATGTTCAGCCATGCGAATACGGCGCTGCAGATCTGGGCCAGGCCGTCCCGGTCGCCGTAGCTCCAGCCGGTCAGTTTCTCAATGCCGTGTGCGAGAAACCAGTTCTTATAGAGCCTGTAATGGGGCGACGGCGAGCAGACCAGGGCGTCATTGTAGAAGCATAGGATGGCATTGACCAGCTGCTCGAAATAATATTCACCCATGTTTCGCAGCATGCTGTCCAGCTTGTATAACCTGGACGGCACGCGGGTGCGTTGTCTAACCGGCATTTTGAAATATACGGGGATCGGAATACCGTATCTGGAGAAGCCGATCTGGGACCAGTCGATCTCGCCGGGCTGGCACGCGGGAAGGGTTTCCGGATAATACCGGAACAGACCGTTTTGGGATGAGAATTCGAAGTACAGCGTTGTCCCGGTTTCATCCGGGCCGCTGGAGCAGCGCCATGCGAATGAAGGTTTCTGGCGGATCTTGTCGATGGCCCGGTGCAGATACAGGCTCACGCCGCCGTAACAGACATTATGGGGCTGGCAGGACGCTGCTTCGACGTAATCCTGATTCTCGGGATGATACCAGATCATGCTGTACACGGGCGTCTTATCGAACTGGTCCGGTCGCTGGACTTTACAGATCAGTTCGAAGCCCCGGGTGGACATGATGCGGCAGGCCTGGTCCATGTCGACACGGGACCGGATCTCTAAATTGGACCAGTCTGCATTTTGCGGTTTAATATCCTGGCTGGCCATGGCTTTGGCTGTATCCTCATCCATGTTTAGTTTCATGTGCGGGCCGGCGAAGCCGGACAGCATGCCGGCGTGCTGGAACGACGCTCCGGACGTGACGGCGATCTGATTATGCGTCACAGCTCCTGCCAGGTAATCTTTTGCCGAGCGCATGTTGATATAGGCGCACATGTCTGCCGGATCGTTCGGGTTGGCATTTAATAATTTGTACAGCATTTCGATGCTGCCGCCGGCATATTCCAGGGCGTAGGATATCTGATAACCGCGGATGTTCATGTCGTCCAGCGTCAATAAAATATGCGTCATGGCCAGCTGCCGGTTCGCGACTGGATCCAGACCGGCGTTCCGAGGATTTTGTTCGGCGGTGTCGGCGGCCCAGCTCTGGAGTGCCGCGATAATATGCTTGACCGGTCCCAGGCCCTCGCCCATAATGACCGGCATGTCGAACATGTTGGCGTCGTTGATGGAAACACGATTAGACCATAGCATACACGAGCCCTTGTCAAGCAGGTCTTGACGCTTGATCTTGAATTTGTACATAGGCAGGTCTAAATTATGGTCTATGTCGAATATGGGATGGACCGGCTCGCGGTTTTTAGACAGCGTGTCGACGATGTGGACGATGATTTCCAGGTCGTCCTCGATGACCGTGCCGTGTGCCGGCAGGTTCTGCTGGATCCACCGGCCGGCATGGATGACCGGCTGGATCGATTGGCCGCGCTTTTCACGGTTCCAGCACATGTTCATCAGCGTCGGGCCCCATTCTGTGTGATTGCGGCACTCGGACGTCAGGACGCCTTCCTGTCGGGCCAGTGCCAGCTGTGCTTTCTGGGATGAATTGAATCGGGTCATATTTGTCACCTCGTTTTAGAAAAATACCCCGGAACAAATCTGTTCCGGGGTTTGAAATTGGAGCTGGAAGCCGGACTTGTTTCCATTCACGCCATTCCATTTTGGTTTATATGTATTCAATAATATTTTGGAATGACAACATGCTTTTGACAGCACGTGATTTTTGGAGCTGGATATCAGACTTGAACTGATGACCTCCCGATTACGAGTCGGGTGCTCTACCAACTGAGCTAATCCAGCATGCTGTCCTGGCCATGTTCGCGGAGAGAGCTGCTTACGTGGCCAGGAAGCGAAAAGAGAAAAGAGACGCCGGTATAGGGTGGGTTACCGGCTGGTCCAGGCGGCGGGCTTCGAACCCACGGCCTCATGGTCCCAAACCATGCGCGCTGCCATCTGCGCTACGCCTGGATATGCACGGTTGTCCGGGGTTTGCCGGCAGGCGGCCGGTGTGGCACCGCCTGCCGGCTGGCGAGGGAGAAAATATGGATGCCCGCTGTACCTGGTTGTCACAGGTAGCCGGGGCTGGTCCGAGTGACAGGATTTGAACCTGCGGCCTCATGGTCCCGAACCATGCGCGCTGCCGGCTGCGCTACACCCGGATATGCGCCGGATCAAATTTGTTTGACCCGGCGGTCCGATCTCGGCAATGGCTATGTACGGATATGCCGTTCCCGTTTTCCCACGGGCGTCAGTATTTTTTCATGGTTCTCTTTGCGCGGCGATCGGGGCCGCTCGAGGAGCCCGGCCATAGCGGGCCTCGCGCACGCGGTCTTTGCCGCGTGGTGGGTCTTCGGGGATTCGAACCCGGGACCGTCCGGTTATGAGCCGGATGCTCTGACCAGCTGAGCTAAAGACCCTGATAATTTGCCGTCCGTCTAGCCGGCGACAGGCGGCGTGCTCCTGGCGGTGCGGCATGTCGGCTCGCGTGATATCCCGCGTGCGTCGTGTCCGGGCTGATCGCTTCCAGAAACACAATGGGCTAGTCCATGCGCGTCTAACGCTTTTGGCCAGCAACGATAGTATAGCATATTCGAGCCAAATCGTCAACAACTTTATATAAAATTATTATTGAAAATGTGGTCCGAATTTCATATAAATATACGGAAAGCCCTCCGAAGATCGCTCTCCGGAGGGCCGCGGCATAAAGCTTTCAGCTACGGGGTACGGATCCTTTGCTCCGACACACAGTATAGCATACGTGCCAGCGAAAGTCAAGCATGGTTTTGTAGGGAGAACAATGTAGAAATGTACGGCATATATTATTATACGTACGTATTCCTGACATTGTCAAGGGTTGGCGGGATCAGACCTGGTATTTCGCGCGGAACTCGTCGATGGAGTATACGGGGATGCCAAGGTCCTGGGCCTTTCTAAGTTTAGACCCGGCGTTGGCCCCGGCGATGACGCAGGTGGTCTTTTTCGACACGGATCCGGCGGCCTTTCCGCCGTTCTTTGTGATGAAGTCCTCAATGTCGGCCCGTCCGAACCCCTCGATGGTCCCCGTCGCCACGATGGTCATACCAGCCAGCGGCTTATCGTCAGCGAGCTTACTATCTGTCTCAGCCTGCACGAAAGTCTTGGACGTCATGTTGACGCCCTTGGCGGCAAGCTTGTCCAGCAGCTCGGATTTACCGTTGGCCCAGGCGCTCACGATATCGCGTGCCGTGATCTCGCCGATGCCTTCCAGGGCCAGGAGTGTTGTAATATCCAAATTGCGAATCGCGGCCATGTCCGGATAGGTCTTTGCCAGCAGCCGGCCTGTGTGGCGGCCCACGCCGGGGATGCCCAGGGCCTTGATCAGCCGGTCGATGTCGTTGTGCTTGGATTTCTCGATCTCGGCTGCCAGCTTCTCGGCTTTCTTGGTTCCGAAGCCGGGGAGCGCAGCGATCCGGCTGATCTTATCCGGCAGGTCATAGATGTCCCAGATGTGCTCCAGCAGACCAGCGCCGATCAGGACTTCAATCGCCGAAGGCCCCATGCCGGCGATGTCCATGACGTCTTTGGAACAGAAGAACTCGAAGTACCGCTGGAGCTGGGCCGGGCATCCAAAATCGTTAGAACACATCATGACGCCGGTGGGGGCGCCGTCCTGGTCCAGACGCTCGACGGCAATGGCTCCGCAGGAGGGGCAGCGGTCGATATGGAAGATGTTACCGGCAGGCGTAATGATCTTGTCGATCTTGGGGATGATCTCGCCGGACTTGATGAGCTCGGCCACGCAGCCGATGCCGATTTGATTGTCCGTGATGAATTTCTGGTTGTGCAGCGTCGCGTTGGAAACCATGGTCCCGCCGATCTGGACCGGGTCGAACTCGGCGATGGGCGTGATTGCGCCGGTGCGGCCCGTCTGGAGCCGGATACTCTTGATGGTCACAGTTTTTCTTTCGGCAGGATACTTGTAAGCCGCGGCCCAGGCGGGGTACTTGCTGCCCTCGCCCAGCTGGTTTTGCTTTTCGATGTCGTCGATCTTGACGACGGCGCCGTCGATCCAGTAGGGCAGACTGGGCCGGTCATCCGCGATATCGTGAATGGCCCGCAGGATATCGCCGGGACAGGCGGCCGTGTAGTACGGCACCGCGGCGAAACCCAATGCGGACAGGACCTCCAGGTCCATGGATTGTTTTTCCCGGACATGGACCGCGTCCCAGCCCTCGGCATATAAAATACGAAATGCGAACGCCCGCAGTCCACGCGCCCGCGTGATTTCCGGATCGTCGGCGCGGAGGCCGCCGGAGGCGCAGTTCCGAGGATTGGAATACGGCTCCAGTCCACGGGCCTCCTGCTGTTTGTTTAATTCCAGGAACGCGTCCACAGGCTGGTAGACTTCTACCCGGACCAACAGTTTGTTATTGTCCGGATCGACGTTTTCCAGAGTGGGAAGTTCCAGTGGAATGTCCCGGACGAAGGGGACGTTGGCGGTCACGTCTTCGCCGACGGACCCGTCGCCGCGGGTGGCGCCCATGACGAATTTGTTATTGACATAGGTCAGTGCCAGGGTCAGGCCGTCGATCTTCTGTTCAACGGTACAGGGGAGGGACCCGGTCTTCTGGTGCCAGCCGGTGATGTCGTCTTCCGAGAAATAGTCCTGGAGCGACAGGAGCTTGACCTGGTGCTGGATCTTCTTGCCCTTGACGGCCTTGCCGCCAGGGCGGGCGCTGGGAGAGGATTCGTCGAGCCACTCGGGATGGGCGCTTTCGAGTTCCTCCAGCTCTTTCTTAAGCCGGTCGTACTCGAGATCCGGAACGATGGACCGGTCTTCTTTGTAGTAGGCGCCGTCCAGCTCGGCAACGCGATTTTTCAGGTACTCGTAGCGCTGTTTCTCGTTCATGTTGTTACGATCACTCGCTTTCGTATAATTTTAGCCCCGGAACGGGTTGAACCCGAAGAAATAAATAGCCCTGTCCCGGATCTCGTTCCGGATATCGGCCGGAATTTGATCGCCTATATAGGCAGCCATGACGCGGATCAGATCATCCTGCTCTTCGATATCGCTGATTTCAATCCTTCAGCCCGTACGCCTCCCGGACGTACTTGCCCATGTACGTTTTGGACGGAACGGGTTCGATACAGTCGTCCAAAATCGAATCCAGGGCGTTCTCGTAGTCCGTCGTTCCAGGAAACGCCCCTGTGGTCATGCACCAGGCGGTCCAGAGGCCCCGTAGCCGTTCGGGCTCGGTTCCGCAGGCGGCTTCGAGCCGGGTCCGGATCAGGAGCCGGTCCTGGTCGTTGACGGCTAATAATTTGGCGACAATGGTGCGGGCCTCCGGGCATCCGGCCGTATCGAATTTGTTCAAAACCTGGGCCAAATACGCGCCGGTCATGTGACGTCACCCAGGCTTTCCAGATATATTCCCAGGTCGCCGGTGCTGAATTGCATTAAGGGCAGCAGATAGAACTCGCCGGGGCTGTCGTGCCGGGTGTTCAGGTCCAGCTCCAGGTCCGAACGGGAGATCTGGTAGGACTTGACCATGGCGTCGATCTCGCTTTTTGTCTTAGGGTCCATGTCAACACGCACTCCTTCGGTTTTGATTTCAGATTTTGGAACGGGCGGCTCGAGATAGCGCACCGGTTTGCCGGTCTTCCCGGCGTACGCGACCTCGACGTTGGTGCTCTCCCCGATATTGATGTCAGCTTCTGTCCATGCCGGCCACGGCGATCGTGGCCTTGGTCCAATTCTCAGTACGCCATTGGCGGGGCCCCTCGAATTTTGTGATCTTCAGGTACCCGTCCGCGTATTTTTCGATATTCGTGAGGTGGTCCATGCTCTCGTCGTACAGGTCTTTGTCCTGCCAGTCGATCTGTGCCTCGATATCAGCGTGGACGGTCTCCGTCATGCCCTTGGACACGACAGGGATATGGATCGAAGCGATGACATGGGGCATGGCGAAGGCGTCGTCGATCCGGTCCAGGAATTGCCCCAGCATGTTGATCAGACAGAACGAGGGCGCCTGTTGGGAAAACATGCCGTCCGGCGCGCATAACTTGGCCCGAAATGCTTTGTCGGTGCCGTGGTACGGGAATTTGTGTTCGGTCATAAGACGATCTCTCCTTTTGGGTTTCTGACCGCCATACGCTTGCCGCACTGCGGACAGAATTTGTATTTCGGCCTGGTGTATTCTGTGCTGGACTGGCTTTCGACGGCCACCTGGCTCTCGATCCTGAATTTACAGTTCGAACACTCCGCCAAAAGATGACCGTTCTCGTAGGCCCGGTCCTGCCAGAACGCCGCGAGCTGCGCGCCCGGACCTTGGGGCGCCGCCGGGTCCTCGGCCAGAAAGGTTTTGTCCCGGGGGATATTGTCGGCGCGGAACCAGATCCCGCAGAGCAGGCATGGTTCCGGCTTTTCAAGGTTGAACCCGGTCGTCACGCTGCCGATCTTCAGTCTTGTTCCGGCGGGTATGTCGACGAGGGCCGGACGAACCATCTTTTCAGCAGTTCGGATCGCGCGTCCCAACAGGTCGCGGGATTTGATCTTTTTCGGGATGGGCATGTTTCTTCATCTCCTCTCTGATTTTCGAAAAATACCCGCCCTAAACGCTCTGTGGATCGGGCGGGTTTGTTTTGCCGTTTTGAAAACAAATTTCGGGTCATATTTTGTACCGGATTTCGGTACGGGTTTTCCGGCCCGGCGATCAAAATACGTGTCCCAGTTCTTTGTCCATGAGTTCCGCCGCCATCCGGCAGGCCTCCTCCGGGCCGTCATAATATTGTACCCTGGATCGAATGGGCTCCAGGGTTTTCACGCCCCAGCTTGAAATATTCCATGGCCTGCGGGGCATGAGCACGTGCTTTGCCTGGGACGCGATGGCGTTCAACGGACTGTCGTCAAATAATAACCAAATATTGTCCGGAAAGCGCTTCGTATGGGCGTTTTCCATGCCGATGATGTTCAGCATCTGCCGGAACAGGATATAATCTTCAGCAAGGAACTCAGACAGATTATATCGCTTATTCTGAACGACGGTCTCATCGATCGAGTTCGAGCAAAGCCATGGGTCGAGCCGCGGGTCCCGGGCAAGGACGCCAAATGCCCTGGCGCCGGGATAGAAATCCATTTTGGCGTGCATGCCCGGCGTTTGATAAGATTGGTACAGGCGGCGCCGGTCGGCTTCGTTCAATAACGGGTTGTCCATGGCGCAGTATGTCACGATCTTGTCGTAGTCTACCTGGGCGATCTTTGCCACATGTTCGTTCAAGGGAAAGAATACGTCGTCGATGTCGAACACGGCGACGGCTTTCGTTGTCATGCTTTTCAATCTCCTGTCTTTCGTGTTTTGGTCTGGCCGTACCGGGTAAGGCATAGTTCGAGCCAGGCGTCGTCGGGATTTAGCAACAGCCCCGGCGCAGGTCCGGTTTGA